>Ga0316217_10002658_pt1 | contig 21246 bp, 15 predicted proteins | sample 1anoAmetaG_FD_203633 | JGI IMG/M metagenome (GOLD analysis project Ga0316217, IMG submission 203633) | Freshwater microbial communities from Trout Bog Lake, Wisconsin, USA - 1anoA | ecosystem: Environmental > Aquatic > Freshwater > Lake > Hypolimnion/Profundal zone | place: USA: Wisconsin...
AGCTTTCTTTTTTTATTCATTTGTTTTTTACGCTTTATTTCGTAAATATTGCACTGCACTTAGGCTTTATCTTTGTAGTAATAAGTAATCTAAATTTGAACACAAATATCATTTTAGTCACTAAAATGCTTACTAATTCTAATTAATTAGCATATATGTGGTTTCTTAAATGGTGAATGAATCATTTCATAACTTAAGCTTTGACAAAAAATATTTAAACTACTCGCTCTTTTAATCCTTTTAACACTTTCTCAAAAAAGCGATGAAACTTATGCCTAACGAATAAAAGGCTTAGTTAAGATTGGAATTCAACTCGGCAGCCTTGCGAAAGTACTTAATCGCCTCATATAAATTGTCTTTCTCATAGTGATATTTGCCTATATTGTAGTAAGATTCTGCGTGATGAGAATTTAAAGCTATACATTTTTGAAAAGACTCGACAGCTTCCTAAGTTTTCGTCTGCCGAGTTAGCAGCACTCCTAAGTTAAAGTGAGGTTATGGCAAGTTGGGATCTAGCTCTATAGCTTTTCTGAAGCAGCTGATAGCTTCATACACTTTGAACTGTTTTTCATAGGTGAATCCCAAAGCCCAATATGCTTTTGCTGAGGTAGGGTTGAACGCAATAGCTTTGGTCATGGCGTTGGCGGCCTAAACCATGTTTCCGGCATTCAAAAGTGCATAACCTTTTTCGTATTAGCTGGTGAATATTTTTTAGCTGGTCTATCCTTGCATTCTATTTTATTTATCCAATAAATATAGGTAAGAGTCAAACTATCATAGCAGACGTCAATTACTAATCGCTTTGAACTCCTCGCCTAGGTGATGCCTACTCTTTGTCTACTTCACAACCTATCACACGACTATTTTCCATCGCACCACCTTAAGTCATTAAACAAATCGATCTTGAAATTATGATTTTTCGCTAAAAGAGAAGTAGTTATAAGTGGTTTTATTCAGAGGGGTTGTTAGACCGCATTTTTTATATAACGTAGTATTTTAGCTAATAATTATGTTTGAGTTGTTTCTGATTTATTTATCAGAAGCTAATTATTAGAAAAATTATAATTCCCAGCCAATCAAATTTTTAGCCAATTCAATATCTTAAGGTTGGGGCTAAATTTTTCGAAACCAGAAGGACAGAACTATCTTTTTTTGATGCCAAATAATAATCTATTTTCTTCAAACAAATCATCTGAAGATGATTGATTAGATAACTACGGCTTTAAACTTTTATGTCCAAGTTACTCCTGAGTTCGTCTTTAGCACAATTAAGGGAATATCAGCAAGGTTTATTTTACTCAACGTATGACGGCTGATGTTGGTTTGTTAAAACTTAAAGGACTATTAGAAATCTTGAATTATATGTTACCCAAGATAGAATCAAACAAGTGGGTGTGCTAGTCAATAGCAGTTTTTCTGATGTTCCGCTTGTATATTTGAGCAAGTGCTTTCTCCTCGGAAACTGATGTTGGAAAAATCAAAACTCGAAACAATTTATTCCTGCATAGGCAGCAAACTTTTGACTGTTTGCTGCTTGAATCTTTACATCCAGTTTACTTTAAGATTGTTTGTTCTAGGTAATTTTTTATTTATTTTTCTTCGCTTTTATATTAGCTCGATAAAGCAGCAGAAACCATTTCAGCAGAAATACCTTATGCTCTTGTTAATTATAGAAGAGACATCATATCTATGGAGTGTGGATTCGATTCAAAATCAGAGAAACTGATAAACTTGATGAATCCCAAGTAAAATCAAAAACAGGTCTGCTCAAATAATTTAAGTGCGATTGCGTGCTGTCACTGAGGAATAGGGTCAAGCTAAACGGGCTGAGCTACTTTTAAAATTAATCATCAATCTATATTCTCAGCGAGGAAGCTAAAGCTTTTCAGGGTTTAAGGTAAAAGCGTTAAAAAGATTAAATGATTTGTAAGACTAGATGAATACGAAGCGCAAGAACCCAAAAAGATAACTTGAACAATAAATGTTATACAAAGACGCGCAGTATTTCTTTATTTAATGTCAAAATTTAGCAAATAGCAATTTTAAAATACAAAAGCTGTGCTTTTTTAGTAACTAAGTACCAAATCATGTCAAAGTCTAAGAATTTCCCCTCTTCATTTTCTAATTTACCAAAAACCATGGAAAACGATATCAAAGCTTATAAGGAATATGGACCTGAAAGGAGGTACTATCAAATCTTAAGTTGTGCCCAACTGACCATTTAATCCTATCATTATTTCACAACTTTAATAAAATGATTTAATCTAAAAGTTATACTGAACTCATAAACACTCCGAATATGCAGTCACAGAACTGCATGGCTCAGAGCTGTCTCTCAGCTGATGTTCTCGACGTACACCGTTAAAATATCTAGGAACATATCGAGGGGATCCGTGGCTTGAAGATTAAGAATTGGTATGGTGGCGTCAATTAGAAGCAGTCGAAGGACTACTCAGAGAGAATGGACGAACTCCACAAGGAATGGAATGTGATCTATGAAAGAAATCTAGCGTAAGGTTAGAGCTAGCCTTTCAAAAGCTCCTTCTTGAGGCTGTTCAGATGTAGATGAGATGATATGTAGTATAAATGTGGGGAAGTTTATTTTTCCTCGCCGTGGGCATTCTCTGCCACAGTTTGACTCCCTACGTCCTTTACATCATCTACCAGAACATTTTGTCTAAAACTGTGCACAGCGACCAAAATAAACTGATGATAATTGTGGTGGTCATTTTTAGGTTGTTGAGAGTCTTCTGCTGCTACTACAGCGACACCAAACTCAATAAAACCGGTCTCAAAATGTATTAGCTGGTCACCATCATCGCCACCACCAAAACCTTGAAATGTTCACCTCTCACCAATAAAAACATCTAATCGGCGACTCTAACCAAAATGATGCATACCGATTGCTTCAATATCATCACATATCCAGCCAGAGTAGGCTTTATGGTCGAAATGGCGATAGATCATATTGTCCTGCCTGCCATTGGAATCTACGTGGCCGGCATTCCTGGGGCGATCGGGATCGGACTGCTATTCGCTGCGATTGGATTCAGATTCCTGTTCAAAAGGCTGCTGTCGGAGGGTGAAAGAGCTATTAACCGGTTATCTAGTGACCGCATCAAAGCCACTATCTAAACCTTCAACATCATCAAACTAATCAAGGTGAACTCTTTGTAGAGTTGCTATTTTAATAGGTTGCGATAGCTGAGGAAGGCGGAAGTTGTGGAGCTGCGGTTCAAAGTGCTGTTAGAGATGATCCAAAACACGACTATTGCCATTACTAAGCCTTTGATAATGATTCTGGTTGCGAAGCTACTGGTGATGTAGCGTGGTGAGCTTCAACCCGAAGTTCTCTTCACTTTTAGTCTTGTCTTTTCCTTCACCAATATCCAGGCGATAGTCAACAGCTTCAACTACGTAGATATTATAGTCAACTCCTTTGCCAATATTGAGCAGTTTATGGCACATAAGTAGCTGGAACTCAAGCACATCACTCAAGTAAGCGAACCCACATCAAATGTTTCAATCTAGATAACTGATGGCAATTTTGAATGGGATCCTGAAATCAAAAAATAAGTAAGTAATAACATTGACTCAAATAAATAAAAGACGCAGTAAAAATAATCAGGCCAGCTCAAAAATATAAACATCACAATAAATAAAGGAGAGTTTGTGGCAATTGTTGGAGGCTACGGCTCTGGAAAGACATCCCTAGTTTAATCACTTGTGGGTTAGATGAATAAAGTGGGGAATCCGCAAATAAGAGTGAATGGGACGATCGCCTACGCAAGTCAAATACCGTGGATTATGAATGATACGATTAAGAATAACATTCTTTTTGGCCTGCCCTACGACTAAAAAAGATATAAGGAAGCTATCAAGTATTCTTCCCTTTAGACCGACCTTTAGCTATTCAATAATGGAGATTTATCGATGATCGGCAAGCGAGGTTCAACTCTTTCGGGAGGCCAGAAGGCCAGAGTATCATTCGCTCGAGCTCTCTACGCCAACTCTGATATCTACATACTAGATGATATTCTAAGTGCGGTGGATGCGCATGTGGGTTCGTTCCTGTTCTTCATGGGCATAAAATAGTACCTGAAAGGAAAAACAGTGTTGCTGATCACCCATGCGCTCCACTTCGTGGCATACACAGACAGAGTAATAATGCTGTAGAGTGGTGAGATAGTCAACAACGGAAGCTACAGCAACGTCAGCCGGGACAGCATGTTCAAATAGGTCCAAACAGCCAAAGATAAGACTCCCAGTGAATACGAATAGGTGATAAGGAAGGGAGTGAAGATAACGAAGGAAGCAGATGCTGTTATGCCGGCTGAGTTGGTTGAAGAGGAGATCAGCATTTATGAGGCTTTTAAGGTCTACATCCGCAGAAATTCAGGTCTACTGTTTGTGATAGTCATTTCTTTGTTCGTGCTGGTCATCGGCTGCCTCAGTACCTATTCCCAGATAAATCTGAATAACTGGGCGTTTAGCACCAGTTCTGTGGGCAACTCCTACCTCTACATCTCCTTGATTATCAACACTGTTAAAGTCATTCTGACATTGATGATGGCACGAGTGCTGTATGTGTCTCGGCTGTTCCAGTCTATCCACGACGACATGATCCGCAACTTGCTGTTCTCTCCGTACAGCTACTTCTAAAGGGTGCCCACTGCCAAGATAATAAACCGACTGTCCAACGACCTGGCAACCAACGATAAGATAATAACGTCATAGTTCGGGTACTTGCTGATAAACTTGCAGCTGCTGCTGTCGTTCGTGCTGGGCATATTCTATGTGTACCTACTTATCAATAACTACTGGCTGATCGCATTTGTGCTGATCTTTGTGGTAATTACATACTGTTTCTTCAAAAGGTACTTCCTCCTGAGTATGCAGATCAACAAGTTGGAGCAGTAGTTCATTATTCCTATTAACAGCAAGTTTTCGGAGATTCTGGATGGGCTGGTCAGTATCCGAGGATTCGCTAAGGTGCAGTTTATGATGGCAGAGTTCAAACGCAAGCTTTAGATTTTTGCCAGTACCAATATTGTGAAGTCGGTTATTGATTCGAGGATCAAGTTTATTCTGCTTTTTTCTGCCAACCTTCTGGCCATTTTGTAGGCCCTGACTCTAATATTCATGCATTAGGGATTTAAAAGCAATAGTATCTTCCTTATTTTCAACTTCTTTTCGATGTAGGACGGAGTGGTAAGAGTCTATAACAGTTTGGCAGCTTTTGCTCCACGCCTGTAATCCTTAGGCAAGTGCGAGGAATTAACGAACCTGTAGCCATAGCAAGGCTACGTCAACTATCTTTAGAAGAATTGGGTTTAAGATGAAGAATTCAAAGAGGTTGTTTGCCAGGAGCAGGTTTTTAGCAAGGGAGAAATAGTGTTCGAAAACTACTGTTTTAGATATAAACCTGAGCTGTAGGATGTGTTGAAAGGTATAAGTCTTGTGATAAAACCTGGATAGAAGGTCGGCATTGTGGGCCGTACAGGGAGTGGCAAAAGTACAATGTTGCTAGGTTTGCTGAGGATAGTTTAGGCTTACTCCGGAAAAATCATTATCGATGGTAGAGATATCAGCACCTTAAGCCTTGAGCAGCTCAGATCCAACATCAACATCATTCTCCAAGAACACTTTCTTTTCACAGGCACAGTCAAATCAAACATCGACCCTACCCAAACATTTTCTGATCAGCAGATCATCAACGCCCTTCAACTTTGCGGCATTTGGTAAAAGTTTATGAACATGTAAGGACTAAACACCCCAATCACCTAGGGGGGAGATAACCTAAGTTCTGGTGAAAAGCAGCTCATCAACATCGCACGTTCTCTCTTGAACCCTAAACCAATCGTACTGATTGACGAGGCCACAGCTAGCATCGATCTTGAAACTGATACTCTGATCCAGAAAGTTTTAAAAAAGCAGTTTGCGCAAAGGACAGTGCTCACTATTGCTCATCGAATCAATACTGTTGTGGATTCAGATCGAATATTAGTGCTGGATCAGGGGTTAGTGTCTGAATTCGATTCTCCTGCAAATTTACTGAAGAATGAAAAATCTCTATTTGCGAAGCTGTTCCAAGAATCCGGTAAGAAAAAGTCGCAATGATTTGTCTATAAAGCAATTGAATTTACTAATAAACCTTTGTTTTTTCAAAATTTTATAGAGACTGATTGGTTGATGATTAAATTTTGATGAAAAATCGAGACAATATGCGGAATTTAATTTGCAATAAAAAATACCCAGTCTATCTAGTAAATATATTATTGTGTAAACTATCACGCTTGTACGTTTTACTCAGGAATGTGTGGTCTTTAACTACTTAATTACAAGTAACCATGCTGTTTTAGGTTCTCTATAAGTTCCTTCGTTAGCTTTACCCTGCTGTCACCTTTGTCTAAGATATAGAATCTGTTAGAGTCAAGGAGATAACCTTAGTTGTCGATTAAGTAGGTCCTCTCATCGGATTTAACACATTTGGATGACGTTCTTTAAGCCACGCTTATGTACTATTCGTAGCGAAGGTGAAATGGCTGTTTAAAGCAATATTCTGATGATATTTTCAGCCCTCCCTTGGAAGACACGCCAGAAAATTCATAGCTTAGTTATATGGTTTTGATTTTGTTGTCGAGCTGGAAGAGCCAATCTTTGTGGTCTTGGGTGGCAACCATGTTATCCAAGACTTCTTCTTTGAACTGGCTGAAGTTGAGTTTGAATTGGTCAATCGAAGTAATAGTCTGTTCTATTTTTTATTTCAAAATGAAGCTGAATTCTCTGGACTTCTCCTCGATTTAGAGGTGTTTGCGCTGACTGGCTTCATAAAACGAAGAGATTTAGTCTTGCAACAAAATTTTTACTTCTGCCAGCTTCTATTAGCTTTTGTTGGTGATCAAAGACATCCATTCTGATATTTTTTTTTATTCTTCTAGAAATTTATCTTGCAGACATTCTTTAAAAGAGTTCAAAAGCTACTCAGTTATGCTTTATTTCTGCTCCCTCATCTATTCCCTCAGCAATTAATTCAATTTCTCACTTTTGTTCCAGAAGCAACTCATTTCTTCCCTGATTTTATCAATGCTTTCATCATTGCTCTGGTATTTGTCTAACTGTTTGCTGCCTTGGTAATAGGTATCCTGAGATAGAGAAGTGGAGTTGCTGAGGTTGGTACTTTTTTCGGATTTGGCAGGGTCTAAGATCTTGAACAACTTCCTTTATTGTGCCTACAGGCGGGTACTGATTGATTAAATTTTGTCATTTAACTCCCAGATAGTTATTGAATGGACTGCGCTTTGTCGATTATCCCAGTGGGTTACGTTGCTCATTTGCAACTGCTGAGGTTTTATGATCGACTGAGGACTCATTGGAACCCTAACTACCTAACTGACAGAGTTTTCTACGAAATAAGGCACAGTGGATCTTTTGAGAAGATGGTGGTGCTGCATTTTGTGTTCATCTTCGTTCCTGCGATTGATTTGATGGGGAAAAAGGGGAGGATTCTAATGGAATACTTTGCTCTGCTTCAGAGGTTTTTCAGGTATGTTATAGGGGTTGTTATTAATCATCTGAAAATAATATCACAATAAAATTCAATACCCAAACATCAAGCCCGACAATTTAATTCAATGACTGGCAATTCTATGAGGTATAGCTAATTTGGATTGGGCAGAGAAACAGATTCTTTTTATATTGGATGGTTAACGGCTAAGATGATTATTTAGATAAACCAGTATGGAGAAAACGAGGCTTTTGAGGATATTATTTTCGTAAATGAAGAGAAGACTGAGAACTTTTAGTCATGTTAACAAGAGGAATGTCTATATTGGAGTTCGTTTAATGTAGTATTATAAATTAAGGTTGAATTTTACAATTTTGATCTTCAAGACAATTCGCTTCCGCAATAAAAAACATCAAGAATGTCCGCCGTATTATTTTTATTTATCATCTCAAAAAATAATTTCTTTGACTTAAGATTCAAAAAGAAGTGGTTTTTTCAAACATTCCATATAATATCAAAATCATAAGTCAGTTAATTTGGTGACTATTTGTAAAGTTAGGGATTGTAGAGCTATTGATTTAAGCTAACATCGAATTCGTTGGCATCGGTTATATTATTTAATTGCTAATGTCGTTTGCCAGCAATAACAGTCGTAATGTAGCAAACTTGCTTCGTTTTTAACCTCTTTAACCCATTGCCCCTCAAAAGAGAATACTTCCAGGCATCCCGACCAATAATAATCCCCAGCAGGCTCCAGTTTCTAGATAGAGACAAGAGATCAGGCAGGAAATTCCAATTTAAGAGGCCTTTACACCTGAATAGATTCAAAGGCAGGCTCGGAAAAGGACTCCCCTTTACGAAGGCCGAAATAATAGCAGATAGGATGATTCACAAGTTTAAGCAATGAAAGTAAGACTTGATCAAATCGTGCGCTACTACTAATAGCGGCATAGTAACTTAGAGAGCAAGATAATGATAAGAGTCAATGAGCTTTAGAACTTTGTCATGAAAGAAGTTCCAAAAATTGACAACTCTACTATGCTCGCATCTGATCTTGTTTCTTTAAAAGAAACCATCAAAGATCTGAGGAAAACTCAAGAGTATCAGTTTGCTTAAATTGCAGGCTTGAAAAGTTTAACAAGCGACAGAAACTCTGCAGATGCTTTACAACAGTTGAGTAAGGAAAAATAGAAAAGCACAGTGCTTTTTATGGAAGTGGTGAGATTGGGAGATACGGTGGAAAAGATGTCATAGTATGTCAATGGCTTAGGTCGCAGCTATTAATCAAAGTATCAAGATTTGGAAACCAAGTTAGTGAACTCCTAGAAAAATTTGTTCATTATGTCACAAAGAACTAATTCTGGCAGCGATGTGCTTAACGAACTAGGAGACAAGTTGATGGCGAGGTTGACAACTTCTTAGTCGAATCTGCTAGTTCTGGGGGTAAATGTTCTTTTATGAAGAAATAGCAAGTAAAAGACAAAGAGGCAATTGCTAGATTGATGGCTCAAAATGATCGTTTGGGTTAGGATTTACAGCTTCTGCTCAAAAATATGCAAGCTGATTTCCAATCAAAGCTAGAGAACAGAGTACAGGAAACAGTAAATCGATTGATGATGGAGCATTAGTAAAGAATCCGCTCGCAATAATAGATTAAAAAGAATCTAGACCTCAGAGAGAGGATCATCTCCTAGAAACAGATGAGCTAAAAAATGTAGAATAAAGCCAAATACGATACAATGGATGCCCTTGTCAGGAACTAGCTGTTGAGGAAGTAATAAAGCATTCGCTCTCTTCATAGAGCCATGTAAGATCAGTTTAGAAATATTCTGAATTAGCTGCAGAACTAATAGGGGAAGAGAAAAGAGCAATAAGCTTCATTTCGTGGGTAAATCCGAAGGGTTCAGTAGAGTTTGAGGAAGGAGTATGACCTCTACAAAAACCATCAAGGCTAGCTCGTTGATAAAATTACTGAGATGATTAAAACAGAAATCGAAGTCAGACTGAATGCACAAGTTGATTTGAAAAAGTTGACAAGCAGTATTGCTCTGGAGATCGTAAACGATGTAAACAATCTCAAATAGGCTCTTTCGACTTCTAATAAAAAGTTGACATATGCTATTCGATAAGCCACAGCTGACTCTGCCGAAAGAGCAGGACAGCTGAGTCATTATGTTGATTCTGAAGTTAAAAAAGTGGTGGAGGTTGTTACAGAAAAGTACAGCAAAATGAAGAGTGTTTTTACAAAATTAGCTTAACAGTTGAGAAATCATTTACAAAATACTGAACAGAACAGAAAAAATGTTGAGGGCAGACTCACTGCTATCTAATAGGACTTCGATAAGTTAAAAAATTAGGTGAATGGTTAAATAGATGAGTTTTACAACGATTTATAGATGAGACTGAAAGAGTAAAAGTAGTTTGTCGAGACAGTAGTTTTCAAGAAGAATAATGACTTAACAGTTCGAGTGAGTAAGCTCGAAGAGTATACAAACCAATACTTTGAATTACTTAAAGCTGGAATAGAGGACAATAAAGACTTGTTGAATAAGAAGATTTCGGTTTTAGGTAAGAATGATGGCCCACAGAACGATGATTAGATGAAAAGATTGCAAAATATTGTCTTTTAAAGTAGACCAATTATTATTTAGTTAAAAAGATCACTGAGGAAATCAAAAGCTAAAACGAATTAGAGTTTCAAGACATCCGCAAAGACCTCAAGGACGTCGAATCTAGAGGCAAGATAAATGTCCAAGAAATAGAAAATAAGTTAGCCCTAAGGTTGAATAAAAGTATTGAGAAATAGAAAGAACTTGAGGACCAAGTCAATGAGCTTTCTGTAAAATTGAACACTCTCCGTGCTTAGTCCAACCCCTCCGCCAATTCTATATCTAATGATAAGCTACGCAAGATAAATGATGAGGTGGGTGGACTGAACCAGAGGACAGAAGAAAACGAAAAGCTGATTTAGAAGATAGCCAGTGAAATCACTGTATTGAGAGCCTAGATAAACACCCTCTAAGAGAAAGTAAAATGATAATTTTGATAGTTTAAAATAACAATAATTTGATAAGCTGCTATAAATCTCGATTGGAGAGCCAACTCCATCATCTTTGCGCATGATTGCGATTATTGAAAAAGATGGGCAGTAGATGATTAAAACTAAGAATATCAAAATTCATTATTGGTTGGGCCAATCTGCCCTAGTACATTGCATGCTTTCATGTGTCCTCTTATGCCAGCAATAAACGCCTATTCGCGATACTCCTGTAGCCTTTTTTAAGGCTTTTTAACTTACTTTATCATTTCAAACTATTGGATATAACAATAGTTTCTAGACTACTTTAGTATTTTTTGAATCCTTCTGTTCTCCTCCTGCTAGAGAAGCACCTGCTGGTGGAAGAAGTTTGAAAAAGAGCGGAACTAATAGTCTGTTTTGTGAATGATATCGCTGCGAATGCCGCTAAGTTCTGCGTAAATTTCTGCAAAAGATTTGCCCTCAGGATTAGATTTGTACTCTTTTAACTAGCTGGTTGCTTCTAAGCCAACTTCCCCAAGGTTATATCCTTGGTATGGGTAGGTAAGGCTTTTTTCTTGGAGCCTCATAAAACTTCTTAGCTTCTTGGGTAATTACATGTTTTATTTCATTTTAGACAGCTTGGATACTTTGCAGAGGGATTGTTTAGCCTTAGCGTTCTAATTACCTTACAACCCGCCGATAGTGCTACATCTTGGTATCGATTTCTCACTTTTTATTAAATTGGCATGTGCATCTTCTTCGGGAATTTCTTTTCGAGTTATGATTTTGCCTGTCTTGAAGAGATTGCCTTCTTTGAAGTTCAAATTATACTATTAGCCGTCTTCTTAGATCTACTCATTCTTCTACATATATGCACTCAATTTATGTTTTTTTTTGTGAGAAAGCAAGCTCACTGTTTCGATGTTTTTGCGACTTTTGAGATAGTTTTGGCTTTGGTAGTAAAGAGACTTTTTATCCTCAGCTACTTGTGATTCCATAGAAGCCAACATTTATTTTTCTTATTGATTTTTTTCAAAGATTTTTTGAGTTTTTTGGTAGTTAACAAAATTTTTAGACCCAGAAAACTATAGATGTTTTTACTTTTCCCTACTCTACATGTTTTATAGAATAATCGAACTTTGAGACTGAGTTAGAGTGAAATTATTGATCTTTTTCGTGATTTCTGTCGAACAATTTGCTTTATTGTACCTGTAAGCCTTAGAGTCATGTGTGCCTAGCAGAGAGATATCAGTTACACGTCTTCTGTCTTTGTTTTTTCTTGCAGTGCTGTTTTCATTGTTGTCTGGTAGATTTTTATTAGTTTGTGGCCTGTATGTTCCTCTTTGTTCTGGAGTTTGGACGGATGACTGAACCCTGGATATAGCTGCAGTGGTCGGACGCGTGAATTCAGTAAAGGCATACTTTAACACGTACTAATCTGTTATTTTTTGAGAGTATTCAGGCTAGTTCTCCCGCTTTTTTCTTTTTTGGTTCCCCTCGAAGAACTCAAGATATTATTATTTGTTTCGCTCTATGGTTTCTAGCAGCTCTCCTTTTTTCGCTTCTTCTAGTACTAGCTGCTAGCTTAGCCTCTTTACTATGATCTCTGAAACCATTGAAAAATTGATGGCAACATCTGATTTTTTTACGCTGCTTCTCTTGTTCAAAAAGGCCTGAACAACAGTGAAAGTTTCTTGGAAGAGCTTAACTTAATTTTCTATTCTGACCCTTCTGTCCAGGCTGTTGGTGACTACTGATTTTTCTATAAGTTTGGAAATTCTATTTTTATTGATTTTTTGACTAGTTGCTATTTTGTCCAAAGAATCGCAGATCTTATCGTAGACCCTTGCTAGGTCAACCAAAAAATATTTCGTTGAACTATTCGACGCAGTTTGAAAATTCCCTCTCATAGAATATTAATAATATAGACAAATTAGATAGAACTTGAATGATTAGCCGGTTAAGTTTAATTTTATGTGTCAAGTTCAAATCTCTTGAAAAACACTAAAATAGTCCTCAAATCTATTCCACAGCCCAAAAATACATCTGCAATATTTATCAATAATATTTTACGAGCTGAAGTATTTTCTATCGTCTAGTATTTCACAAAATCAGATTGGATAAAGTTGCATCTTTTTGACCGATAAAATATAAAATCAATTGATATGCTTGAGTCTCTCTTAGAAGAACTAAAATCTTTTTTAGTACTGCATCTTTTGCAGGCTTCCCATGGTCTACATATAGAGTTAGACAATATTTTTCAACTTCTTGTCCTGCAGGGCCAACGCGATATCCCCTGGAGTCAGCATTACTTGATTTAGCAGCAGTAGCTTGACACAATTCTCATGCTTATAGTTGATTGCGTAGTACAGAGCACTATGCCCGAGTAAGTCTCTTTTGTTCAATAGTGTGCCCATTTAGATAAGCATTTGGGCAACATTCTGGAACCCTCTGATGCATGCCCAAATCAACAGAGTCTTTTTAGTTGAATCTACTGAGTATATGACGAATTTGTTTTAGATGTAGCATCGCCAGAGTTTGGTTTCCTACCCGGACTTGATTGCTTCGAATACATCTTTGCCATATTTGTAGGGCTTATCGCTGAAGACGTCTTTCTAAATGATCTCTCGGATTGTTAGTCTTAGCTTTTTCAGTTTTTGCAGGATTATTCTGATGTTCTTTCGAAATAGATAGGCATAGTGCTTAAATCTCAGCTCTTTGCTAGCTTTACTTGTTTTCTTTTTCGGACTCTCTGTTACTATTTTTTGCGCTTACCTGGATTCCCGATTACTGTATAGCGATATTTCGGACTCCTTCCTGATTTTGTTGAACTAATCTTCCTTAACTTTTTGGATAGTGTTGATTTAGGAGGGGTCGGCGTGTAGGTAGAAATAGCGGTTGTTGTTGTAGAATTTCACATATTCTGACTATATTTTGTTGCATTATTCGAGGACTTGAGGGTTGACTTGGTAGTCTTAGAAAAGCATCATTTTTTAACCCTGCATTTCTTATTAGATCTCTTTATTTGTCTTGGCGGTAAACTTCTTCTTGAGCTCACGAAAATTGAAAGCCATCGATTTAATAAAACTAAATTATACCTGAGCTCAAAAAATATATTTCGTTTCAAATTGGCCTAATAAATATTCAAGGTAATTGGACTGGTTTATGTTTAGAGAATGTATATTTTTGCTTTTATCAAGAATGCAAGAGATTTTGCTATAAATGTTAAGATGTAATAAAGATTAGCAATGAAGGATAAGATTAAGCTGCTTTTTTATCATTTTTGATGAGTAATTACTAAGGAACAAGACCATGAATACAAAGGATACGAAATCGAGAGGAAATTTTCGTTTTCCTCATTTTCAGCTAGTAAACCTTGAAGCATGGGGAAGCCGGCTAAAAGAACTGGGTAAAATGCTTTCAATATTAATTCCATCAGTCTTCTGCTAAATACAGCTCTTCTATGCCCCTAAGCTGTTTGTTATTCATCTGATTTTTCTTTTTCCTTTCTTTCCTGCTTTTTTCTTTTAGACTCATTTTAGCAAAGATATTTCAATTCATAGGATATGGAACGTGATTTTCTCAAGAATTCATTCATAATAGGGGTTGAATGGCAAACCTGGAGTGAAGAATATAAGGGGTTATTACTCAGTTTAGATTTTAGGCAACTCATTTCAAGTAAATCCTCTAACTAAACGATACACAACACCAAAACCTCGATACCTATTGGTACCGAGAGAGAATTATAGTCTATGTCCCTATCTTTCAATCCATTTTCATGCAGTATTCTCTAGAACTATTCCTTTTCCCCTTAAGGCTCAATCCTCAATCGGTGCCTACTCTATTCCAGCTTAATTAGCTTCATTCAATTACTATTTCTTGACATATTTCATTTTCTCTGCTTTCTCCTTGAATTTTAGCTTCCGTTTTTGCAAGACCATGAATAATGATGAACAAATAACTCGAAATATGTTGATTTTATAATCTCGAAGTCCAATAAAGTATGGTGATCTAGCCCTGTGCATCACAGGAGCACTCACCATAGTAAAGCGCTGGTCGATAGCTAGCTGGAGGTATTTCATTTATTTTTCATTTCCATTTATTTTTCATTAATTATTTGTTTACTCATCTACCATGATTTCATCCAAGCTAATTATTTTGTGAGAACTAAAATTTATCTGAGTATCTTCAATCTTTCGTATCTTTTGATGACAACCTTGCCAATTGAAGTATTTTAGATATGTCAATCGCAACGGTGCTGCATTATAAATAATTGCTAACAGTTGTACTACAAACTACTCAACCACTGAAAATAGTGAGCTCATTATGGCCAGTATCGAGATATCGATTAACAAGAAAGTCTTTTTGGACGTGATGATTAAAATTGTTAACTAGTCTCAAGTAATTTTACGATGTGCCCTGATGTAGCTAAGTTTTTTTTGTTTTGTTTTGTTTATTGTTCATTAGTTGATTTCATGAATTAGTTTGACTTTATTCAAGCTAACTATCTCAGATGCATTAATAAGGTTTACCTAGTCTTATTTAGAACTTCTTCTCTTTTTGCAACGATCTTGTACAATCGAAGTGCCTTGTTGATGGCAATCGCAATTTTATGTTATAGTAGATGTTTCGATGTTAGCAGTTCGTTGTGCTCCTTACACCTATGACTATATTGGAAACAAAATGGCAGGCTGCCGTATTATTAGGCCCTACGACCACTATCTGAACCCATGACGTACCCTCCGACCCCATTTTTGGTTAGCCAGGTCTCTCCTATGGCTCATGGTTTTCTGACTGATCACAAAAAATAAGGTCCAAGGAGTTACCTTAGGATCTTATTAAAATTCCTCTCATAGGAACTCAAATTTATTTATTGGAAACGAATTAACCAAATTAACAACTATGGAACCCTTCGCTAAACTTCAGTTACCTCTATGTGTTACTGCTTTTGCCTACATGATACATTTGCCTCCTGAAAAAGTTTTTTAGCTTAAGTTAGTCAGATATAGACAAAAATCGAATATCTTCTTTAAGATATTAAAGGTCGTAGGATTGTTTGTTAATTTATCTGGCACTTTGAGGCCAAAACTATGAAGAGGAACTACAGCAATCAAGACTACGTCTATGACTAAGAGCTCTTTGGGACTAGAATGAACCTCTTTAGTATTGATCTAATGTGTAATGTTGTTTTTGTACATTTGTATATTATTTCCTTGTTTTTCTTTGAGAATCAAGTTTAGCCCATTTGAGTTTCGTTTTCATATCTTTAAATGCTTCGGTGAATGCTGCTAGTACCGAGTTTAATTTGCTATTTATTATCTGATGAAGATTCTTGTTATCTACCTAATCCAATTAATATGAAATTCGAAGAAGGGCACTCCGTGGTAAAAAAGGAGCTATGACCACCAAACCAGCTATACGTTCCATTAGATAGCGCAAAAAGATGGGAAGCTGAGGGAACACGGAAATTCTTCTATAATATTTAAATTCCTTAGTCAACTGGCCATGAATTAATATTTCCTATTGCTATTCCTAATATTAAATTCTTAAAACTTTGTTTAAAGTTGAGCATTTTTCAGGAGATGTTTTACGTGAATTCAAATAGCTTTAAGGTTTTTTCGTGCTCAGATGAAAGATAGGGTTTCTTGGCAAGTAGCTAAAATATGCTCTTAGAGATTAATAGCTAGTGGGCGTTGCAGCAATACTGAAATCCTAAAAAGATCCTTTGTTGCTAGAGATGAGGCCAAGGATGGTGTTGACTTTTGTGGGTATTTTTCGATCTTAAAAATTTAATAATTATTCAAACTCACTAGCCAAATGTCTACTTCCACCAATTTGGACACCAAAATTCTGCTGAAATACCTCACACAGACCCTCAACAACTGGGGAATTTAATAAATAACCTAATAACACTTCAAGCTCGCCAAGAAAAACGATTAGTCATGCCTCAATTCCATGACAAGGCTACTCTTCGATCTCTCCATACTTCACATCCTAAACTACGAGCACACAATCGACGAACTTGGCATCAAATTTTGCGTAGAGGATTCATAGTAAATGAAGGATCTCATCCTGGCACACCTCTATGAGGCAGGTTGTCCATTACTAGTGGTTGAGTAAAATGAAAGTAATTAAGAAAAGACCGTGGGGTTTGACTTTAGTTCCAGTAGATTGTTGCTGGTTGCCTGTGGGTGGGTGATGGCGGTTAGTAGTTTTTTCAATAACACTCTGTAAAAGTTGATAAAGATTAAGTTCGCGGCATTATATAAACAAAAACCATTGAATTTGAATGTTTTGTCCAAAAAGGGAGGAATTAGTCTGAAATAAATCAATTTGTACTAAACTTCTGCTAAAATAGATCGAATTTCCTTTCTAACCAAAATACTTAAAAACCGAAAGTATCAAATTTAATGCCTTCTGCAGAAAAAAAACAAAATATTAGCCAAGATAAAGAAAACTTTGAACGAAATGGAAAGCGTGCTTTCAATCTAAGACGTGTTAAACAGCCCAAACAGTCAATAGATCTAATCCAAGTAAAACGAGTTGAGATAGATGCTAGGTTTTGAAATTAAAAACATGGGGTATAGAAAATATTGGTGGATTTGGCTAGATGTACATTTCCTCAAATTTAGCAAGTCATCCTTTCAACTGAGTACAAGTAGCTGTCGACCAGCTTCGAACAGTTTGAGAAAGTCTAGTGTCCCCCCGAGCTCATCAAGTATCGGGTGCAGATTGATCTCGCCTACCCCCTCAGGTTTAAATTTATTGATTTAGGTATATCTAGACTTGTTCCAACTACAGAGAAAGAACAGAGGCCATTTTCGAGAAGATGCAGCAGCTAGAGCTGAAGCCGAAAAAGAATCATAAATAGATCGATCGGGAGATCAGTGACGAACTGACGAGGATAACAAGAAGGGCCTTGGAGCAAGATACGTGCGTTCCGTCGTTTATCGGCATGCAGATAAAAAGATATATGAACATCGGTGAAAAGAGTGATTAAGGCGAGAATAATAAGCCGAGTAAGCAGCAAACTGATAAATCTGGCAAGGCTTTGAGATAGAAGATTAAAAAGTTTATCCGTGATATAGAAGAAATTACTTTTATTTGATCTATTCGTTGAGGATTTGCTTGACTTAATAGCTTCGAGACATATTTGTTGTTATCTGAGTTGGTTTCGGCGCATGTAAACTAAAATATACAGTCTAGTTTTTAGTCAGCTTTGGTCTGAAATCTGCAGGGTTGCAGAGAAATGGTTTAACTGCCAGCTATTCCTTGAAAAGATAACGCCGAAATTCCTGGCGGTAAGCAGCTTGTATAAAGTCACCTCGTTAAGCGGAAAGGAAAAAATTAAGGATTTTAGGAGTGTTGCAAAGCGATTCGTGAAGCTCCCTAAAAGTCTACCTAGCAAAGTGCTGGGGAAACTAGTCGGTAACATCGAATAAATTTTACCAGCCCACTGCTAGTTAGCTAACTACAAGCCTTAAAACCTGGACTTGCTTGATTAAGGGTGGGTTTCAAGATAGAAGGAAAAAGGGAAGCTTATTCGGAGGAAGAGTCTGAGAGTGTCGTACAGCCTCATTACAATTCAATACAGCAGTTTTTGCAAGGCTCACAAGTCGCCACTCACGAATTAGCATATCGACAGTTAGTATCGAGAAGTTCACAGTGTCGGTCTGGATCTACAGTAATAGGTTTAAAGATTCCAATAGGAAGAATTATTCGGCAAGAATTAGATCAAAAAGTTAATCAGGACCTACCTGAACAAAATAAAATGGCTGAAAATATGATCCGGAAAAGAGTTGTGGCCTCCAAAAGGTCTAGGTATAAAACACCATATCCCGCTTAAGGTAAAATATAACCAGGCTTAAATTTAGGTAGCCAATAGAAGTGAAATCAGCCAAAGCAATGACAAACTACTCTGAAACCCAATCCACCCAAGACACCCAAATGTCAATCCTCCATAACTAGAGCTTAGTTGTTGTGTTCAGGATTCCATCTGGTCGGAACTAGCTTTCTGGCTCTCCAGAATTGCCCAATAATGGTAAATCGGCGACTAGCTTGCTCGAGCTACAAATACCACCCAAACGCTCAAAAAGCCAAACCCATCTAACCAAACAGCTGTGATGGCTTTTGATGATTCGTATTAGTATTATTCGGAACTAACTGAGGAAGACGATATTCCTCTTGATCCTGTATTCATCTATGTGTGAGGAAATGGATTCAGCTAAAAAAATCAATTGAGGTGGTTTGACACATACTAGACAGCTTTATTTCGAAAAGTGTCAGCCTGCCTGCTGATAAAGACGAAGGATTTGCCACAGCATTTGGGCACATGGTCGAGACAGTACTTGCGATCGCACCCTTCGCATTTCAGCACACTCAAATACTGGTAGCATCTGCAGCTACAGCACATATATTTATCGTATTTGTGGTTAGCCTAGATCCATTACACTTTTTTGATTTTAGATTGCGCCAGGATAGTTTTTAGGTTTTGGAGCTCCCGAGCAGCCAGCTTGGAGTATTAGTTTTTAATCTGAGTCACAAACTGCTTACGTATTATAGGTTGAGGCGTGGATTGTGGAGGTTGTTGGCGACCATCCAGTCATAGCAAATAACAGGAGGTTTGCTGTTTTTTATAGTACTGTTTTTGGCGAAGGCTTTTTTCATGACATTGAAGCTGTCCATGGTGACAACGTTTACAGCTTCACCGACGTTAAAGCCTTGGGAGAAGCCCGCATGGTATGCGTTGAAAAGGGTGAGGATATACTCATGAGGCCTCTGGTAAGCCTTATATACTTGAATGCCGTTTTATACCAATTCAAGTGGATCAATCATAAAGGTTATGCTATTGAGAAACTAGCGATGGCCGACCTTATTGAGCACATATCTGTCAAAAGCATCTTTATCGGACTCAGGGATGACGTACCAAGTCTTGGTTGCGCCTTTGTGGCTGTAGTTTAGTGAGTTAAGCCAGAGATCTTCAACATGCCAGCAGAAGGAAGAAAAGAGCATGCCCATATACATCCAAGGGATCGTGATTCCACTGATTTTCTCATTGTTTTTGTCGCACATTTGCAGCACTGAGGTCGGAGCTTTGTAGACGTTATTCAGATTGAAGTTGGAGTTGACGTAGTCGAAGTTGGAGTCGGCAGTTTTGGAAGTAGAGAAAGTGGGGAAGCCAGACCCATAGTGATGTGCTGGCAGGTCAGCCGCATACTAGATCGTCACTTTTAATTTTTCAGGGTGCTTGTCAGTTTAGGCAGCTGAGGTATTTGTGCCATTGACAATCTTCCAGTACTCATACTAGAGCTGCGACTCTGAGGTAGATCCAAGTTTCTAGTGCTTAAATTTGTAGTTTTTCTGGAAGTCTTCTGCAAAACTGGTGAAGGTCTTGATGGTGTATTCTTCGTATTTTTAGTCGAATGCCTATATTATAATTAACGCTGAAATAATGAGGTCTTCCAAAGGGAAAACCATTTTCAAAGGAGTCTTACCTTGCCTTGCTTGAGCTTGTGGATTTTTTGGATTCGGGTGGTGATGCCTTTCTAGGTGTACTTGAAGCTGAATGGCGGTTGCCACTCTGGGCAGGTCTTAATCTTGACTGCCCCGTACTCTTTATATTTTCTTTGGAGTTTGGAAATTAATTCCACGGGGTCTGCCTTCATCTCCTCTTTGGTGAGCTGTATTTCCGGAATCTGTTTGATTTGTTAGTAGGGGTTGGTGGTTTAGGGAGATCGGGATTTGAATTTTCGAGTGGGGGCCGAGTAAAGTGGGACTATTTTCTATTTTTACAACTCATGAGTTTCTTATTAGACTACCACCACATTGATTTGGTTTTTGCCGTTGCAGGAAACTTTCTTCCGGCTTTTAATCATACTGCTAAAAATATTTATTATTACTATAAACTTTTTTTCCATGTATTAATATAATAGATTCACCATTACTGGTATTTTAACGACCCACATTCACCTTGAGCGATTAGCAATCCATGGGCTTTCAGTCTGTTGTTTTAAACTTATTTGTAAAACCAAGAGATTCCTCGCTAGAAGCTGCAGATCTTCCCGTTAATCGCTCCCAAGAAGATTTGTGGACTCACGGAGGCTTTGGAAATTGTAGATGGGCTTTTTAAGTGGTGAATCATCGATTTTTAGTATCGCTTAATATTTTCAAAACTTCTGGCTAGAAACTAATCAGATTATTTGCTGCTGGGGTTTTCAGTTTAGGAAAACCTCTATAAGGGTATAGCGGACTGAATTAGTGATTATGGGACCATTTTGGTTAAGTTTGGTTTTGATTTATTTTTTATTGCCATCACTCCAGCTTACTTTAAATACAATAAAAACGCCGTTTTTCAGCAGAATCACTACAAAAAAACGCATAAAAACTTCAAACCAAAGTTGCTGTCAATTCTTTTAGCACTTTGAGCAATAATTGGTTGCCAAATTTTTGGGTGATTTGGCATAATCTCCATCCAAAAACTTTAGAGCATGTTAGGAGTAATTAATAGATTTTAAGCTATCCTTGTAAAGAGTAGATGACAAATAAATGGAGCGTCCAAGCTGCTTTTCCGCCAGCAAAATTTAGGAAAGGGTTACAAGTTCAATTTGGAATAACTGCTTCAATTTTTAATTTCAATCTCTAATAATAGAAGCTGATCATGCTTTTGATTTATTTGATATAACAGAAAATGCTGCAATGATATTCTTCCCATTTATTTGTT
>Ga0316217_10002659_pt1 | contig 21238 bp, 19 predicted proteins | sample 1anoAmetaG_FD_203633 | JGI IMG/M metagenome (GOLD analysis project Ga0316217, IMG submission 203633) | Freshwater microbial communities from Trout Bog Lake, Wisconsin, USA - 1anoA | ecosystem: Environmental > Aquatic > Freshwater > Lake > Hypolimnion/Profundal zone | place: USA: Wisconsin...
TGGCACGTTTCATGTTCTCAAAGCTGATATCGCGTGTTTTATCAAGATAACCACAAAAACCGCCTGCAAAAGTATCGCCCGCGCCGGTTGGATCAAATACATCTTCCAAAGGCAGGGCCGGGGCAAAAAACACTTCATTATCATGAAACAACAGGGCACCGTGCTCACCTTTTTTAATAACCAGGTATTTAGGGCCCATTTGCAATATCTTCTTGGCCGCCTTTACCAGCGAGTACTCGTTTGAAAGCTGGCGGGCTTCAGCATCGTTAACGGTCAGCACATCAACCATGCCTATTACTTTACGCAAAGTAGCAATAAAAGGATCGGTCATCCAGAAGTTCATGGTGTCCAGCACTATCAGCTTAGGTTTGCTGCTCAGCTGCTCAATTACCTTTATTTGCAGGGCCGGGTCAATGTTACCCAGCAGCAAAATATCGCTTTGTTTGTAGCTATCAGGCAAAACCGGGTTAAATTCCATCAAAACGTTCAAATCGGTAACCAGTGTATCGCGGGTATTCATATCCAGGTGGTATTTACCGCTCCAGAAAAACGACTTTTGGCCGGCTTTTACCTCAATACCAGCAGTATCTACGCCACGGGTTTTCAGTAATTCAAGCTCCTTCATATCAAAATCATCACCGATAACCGATACGATATTTACCTTTTTAGAGAAATAAGAAGCGCTCCAGGCAATATAAGTAGCGGCTCCACCCACAATTTTTTCGGTTTTGCCAAAAGGAGTTTCAATAGCATCAAAAGCAACAGTACCAACGGTAAGTAATGACATGATTTTTAAAATTTTGCGGGCAAATATTGCGAGAATTGGTAAGGATTTATATTTTTGCCGTCCTTATTTTCAACAAACAGTGAACATAAGGCAAATTAAATTCCTCGATAGCTCAGTTGGTTAGAGCATCAGACTGTTAATCTGAGGGTCCTTGGTTCGAGCCCAAGTCGGGGAGCAGAAGTAGATAAGCCGTCAAAATTGACGGCTTTTTCTTTTTCCAAAAGGTTGAAATCCTTGATAGATGGGCAATGTAGCTGAATGAAAGAATTTATTTAGATGGTTTGATATTCTGAATTATTGCTTTACCAATTTAGATATTACGGAGGGCAAATTCCGACCAGATTGTTTAACCTTGTATGGAATTACAAGGCAAGAATTCAAACTAAACAGTATGACAAATAATAAGCTATTTCTTCCAGCTATCGTCCTATTTATACTTTCCTTTACAGCCGATAAAAACATTGTTGAATTCAGATACCCCAAAAATAAAGAAGCAACTGTGGTCATGTCAACCGACAAGTTTGAAGAATTTGATAAAGAATGGCGTGGCACAGATTACTACTATTATAGCAACAAAAACAAAGACAGTATTCTTTGTTCCGTGTTATTTTACAAACTTAACGATGACGAAGTAAAACGGTTTGTTGATTTCCCGCGTCAATTACTTGGTAGCCCGCAAACCAGTCCTGCTTATCCTCTAGCTTACTTTTCGCAATATTCCCCTACCAAAAAATATGAGGTCAATGAGCAAAAATGGGGTGACCTTTCAACTGATTTTATGTTCAGGCAAACTGACATACCAGAGTTTGAAGGGCAAAAGACAAATCAAAAAAATATGTTTGCGTATACGATGTTTGGTAAAGACCTGTTTGTAAATATTCATCTCTCAAAGATTAACTGCACCGCAACCGACTCAATATTTATGCGCCAAATACTTGATGGCCTCAAAAAGAAGAAATAAAAAACCTCAAAAGGCTAATAGTCCATTTATGACCCAGCATCAATACCATATGCAACTTCAGAGTTTATTAATTAGTATTCCATATTGCATTTTTGTAGCAAAGGATAAACGGCAATTATTTTAAGCAAATCAGCCCTATTCTGGTTCGAGTAAAGTCTATCTACGTGAGCAAAAAGCTGCCAATTGGCGGCTTTTTTTATTTAAGGCCCGCTTCATTTTGATTGTTCGATATTTACCCTGCAATCTTTACTCCGGATTTAAATTGATAGAACGCCAAAATGAAACCACCCCTTTATGCGCTGCTGATTTTCTTACTGGCGGGCTGTTTTAATAAGCTATACAAAGTAGATGGTTTTACCAGAAAAGAACTTATGTGGTACAGGCCTTTCAATAAAACAGACACAGTAATATTTATTTCAGAGAGGAATGAATCAGATACTATTATTTTTCAAGCCAAAAAATCTTCGAGCGATTCAACCAGAAGCATTGAACAGGGTTTCTCCAATACCAACTACTTATCGGTGCCTTATTGCTTTACAAAAGGCAGTTATCATCAGTTTGCTATGATGAGTGACGGGAAAACACGTTATGATCAGGATATTTTAAACACATCGAAATGCTCTGCAGGGTACGGCAGCATGGAAATAATTTTTATTGGCATGATATTCAGCGATAACAACCTGGATAGTATTCAAAAAATTAACGACACCACATACTTTTTTGATAGCCACAAAGCTACTTACGCTGCCATGAATGTAGAGAAAGGAATAGAAGACTTTACATTTAATACGAATATCGGAATAACAAATTACACCGATGAAAGAGGGATTAAATGGCTAAGGAAATAAAGAGAATTCTAAATGCCGGAATGTAGGGCTGCTTTATTTTCGATTACCTTAAATCCGAAATGCAGGTTCAGCATTTTTGCCATATCCGAATTTATATAGAATGCCGTATCTGTGCTTATTTCATTAAAAAATAAGGGTTCAAACCGCGGGCTTTCAAAAGGCACTCTATAGGGCCATTTTCTATCTAATTTTCCGCGCAGGGTATTTCTTATAACATTGGAGTAAGACAAATAAGACTGCGTATAAAGAGAATCTACTACAATAACGCCCTGTGTGCCCGCTTTATTTAGCGAGTCCAGCTTTTCAATTCTCCTGTCTTCTGAACCGGCATATTTTTTCATTCCGGGCGTTTGCATGCAGGTATCGCGCAGGTAAATTCCACTGTAAAGCAAAAGGGCACCTGCAGCTGTTAAAAACACTGCCTTTTGAGGTATTATTTGCAGGTTACCAATAATTAAAAAGGCATAAAAGGCCAACAGGCATATAAAGAAGCTGATATAGGTATACTGACGCGCTGGGCCCAGACAAGCCTGTGCGTAAATACTGGGAATAATAAAAAAGAACACCCCGGCCACAAATAGCAAAACAATAATTAATACACTTTTTAATGGGCTGTTCATTTTAATTGCAGGTAATAAACTGCCGGTAAACATAAAAACCGGGGCAGCAAGCAGCAGTAAGGGCAGCTTCGCCACTATCATAATCAGCATTTCACCATAACCGGTTAATACATGAGAAGGCATTTTTGACCATGCCAAAGGCACTGTTTCGTATCCTTTGTATAAAGCGTTGCTTATATCCAGCCTTACTTTGTTTCCGGGAGCCACGACCATTATAATAAATGAGACTGTGCAAAACAGTAATGCAACACATGTTTTTTGAACGTGCTTGTTTTGAAAAAATTTATTCAGGCCGTCGTTCCGCACTGGTAAATAACTTAATAACAGATACCCCGTTAGCAACAGAATACTTATTGCAGCAAAGTTTTCGGAAGAGGATCCGGTATATAAAAAGCACAGGATAATTAACAGGTATGTGCCAATATCGTTTTTGCGGTTTAGTATGTGGGCAATACCAATCAAAAACAAAATAACACCCCCAAAGTACATGGGCGAATTAGTAAGCCAATAAAAAATATTAAACTGAAAATTATTGTAAACAACGAGAATGAAAATAAAACATGAAACATTCAACATAAGGAGCTTGTCAAAAGGAAGTTGTTTCTGTTCTGTTGCGTTTTTAAAAAGTATATAAAAAGAATAAATACCCAGTAAAATCACAATTGCGTGATAAAACACCATGTTAATATGGTGGTCGTAAAATAATCCTAAAGCTGCTTCAATTACCGCATGTGCTGCAAACCGGCCCTGCAGGTTTAAATACCAATACTTTAAACCGCCAAAAAATCCATCGCGGTGCAAAACCACTCCATATGAATAGTCATCTGAAGCAATGCGGGAGAACCAACCTAACATTAAAAGGTATAGAAGTCCCGTTAAGTTGGCCAACGATAACAAAAATATATACGCTCTTCGCATGTGTTTTTTTTAAAGGCTATGATTGAAATTTGATTTGTATGCACACAGAGAAACCGAAACTGTATTGTTATAACTAAAGGTGGCTTTTAATTATTCCTTATTTACACAAACAACGCACCATCGGTACTTTTAAACACTCTGGCTTATCGTTCAGGCCCGAATGTAGGGAAATTTGAACCTGGAATAAAAAGAGCTGTTTTCTGCCCAAAGTTATCAAAATCATTGAATATGAGGCGTTACGCAGGGGCAAGCAGAATTAATTCACAATCAGAACAGCGGCTGACCTTGATGGATGGCAGGAGATGGCTTTGCGGATATGGATAAGGATAAATGTACCGTGGCAGAACTTTAGACCGGTGAACTAATATTGAACATGCCGAATAATGACCGCCGTTTGCCAAACAGAAAGACAAGTATCAGTAACGACGGCATCGCTACCCGGGCCAATGCCGTTTTTGAAAGTACCTGAATTGAGCCCGTACGCCATGGTTCGTTGCTTCAGTATTCCTGTTAACCCGATATCCTCTTGTTTTCAAACCTTATGCACAATGCCTCCCGGAAAACCTGACCATTTCAGTCGTCTTGAACAATAGCCAAGGCTTGAACAAAAAATTAATATCTGCCATCACAAAAGCGCCTAAACTGGCGTGGTTATTCTCAATAACGGCGATGTGCTTTGTTTATATAAAACCGGCAGAATATTGCCCTACTCTGGCATTGCTTTGAAAACTGTCAATAAGGACCAGATTTATTAAAGATACACGTTTGCATTAGTAAGCCCCGCTTACTATCTTCATACAAAAGCCAACCTATGCCACATATAACCGTCAATGGCGTTTCGCTGTATTACCAAGACACCGGCGGCACCGGTAAAGAAGCCTTCGTTTTTTCGCATGGCTTGTTGTGGAGCGGCGCCATGTTTGCCAACCAGGTTGCCCATTTAAAAAACCGCTACCGGGTAATTACGTACGACCACCGCGGCCAGGGCCAAAGCGAAGTAACCGCAAGTGGGTATGATATGGATACGTTGACAGATGATGCCCTTGCACTGATAACGGCCCTTGGCATTGGTCCGTGTAATTTTGCCGGTCTTTCTATGGGCGGCTTTATAGGTATGCGCCTTGCGGCCCGACATCCTGAACTAGTAAAAAGATTGATTTTAATGGAAACCAGCGCACAACCGGAACCTGCCGGAAACATACCCCGGTACCATTTGCTCTGTAACGTAGTAAAATTGCTGGGCACCCGCCCGGTAACCGGCGCTGTAATGAAAATTATGTTCGGGCAAAAATTTTTAAACGACAACAGCCGCAAAAATTTACGGAATCATTGGGTACGCGAACTGCAGAAAAACAAGCGCAGTATAGTGCGTGCCGTTTATGGGGTAACTAACCGCAAAGGCGTGGAGGCCGAACTACCCAATATCAAATGTCCTACCCTTATCATTGTCGGTGACCAGGATGTGGCAACGGTACCCGATAAGGCCCGTTTTATAAACAGCAAAATAATCGGCTCGCAATTGATCATTATCCCTGGCGCGGGTCATTCCTCATCGGTAGAAGAACCTGATGCCATAAACCTTGCAATAGACGCTTTTTTAGCCGTAAAATGACCTGAATAACCCGGTTTTAAGGTCGCTTTTATAACCATGGAGAATTTGGGCCTGGTGCACGGATTCTTTTGGCTTAACTTTATATTTCCTCCCTTCCCATTTTTAAATATCTTGCGCACCCGTTAAAAATCAGAATCCGGCATTTAAATGAGAACAGCCAATAAAATTGAGTTGCACTATTTTTTAGGTAACGAAAGCCATTTGATGGATGCTTTTGTGCGCCATAAGTGCGCAAGTGAGATGCTTAATATAGCTAAAGAACTGATCAATGCCTTTGGCTTTGACATACAGATATTAAGCGATCTGCCCTCAACAAGTGGTTTAACTGAGGGCTGGAAGCTGGCCGGAGCTAAAGAAGATGAAGTTACTCTTGTAACCTCAGTTATGAATCTGTTGCTATCGAAAGTACCCCCTTCTAACAAAGCGCTGGAGAAACTGCAAAAGGAACATTTAAAGCAGGAAACCAGAGAAAAACGTTCTGCCATTACCAAAATAAAGGATCAGTTGGCCGAGGGACAAAAAATAAATATTCTGATTCAAACAGCCGCAGCCTTTTTTGAGGCCGATTTTAAGCTGATAAAACACAAAAGCAATTTTTACCAGGCCTTGCTGAAATACCTGCCGGTAGAAAAAATTTCAAACAATATCTTTTTTGATAACGAGGCAACAACCAAGGAAACTTTTGTTGAGCGTGCCGATTTTCCTAAGTTTATTTTAACCAGCAATAAACTGCCCGAGCAGATCATTGAAAACGCGGTAATAGAGGTAGTATCGCCTGTACTTAAAAGCGGTAAATACAAATGGAAAGGTATTTATAACGAAAAGGCGGTAGGTTTTACCATGAAGGATGAGGAGTATTTAAAATCGGTGATAAAACGGGAAGTAAGTTTTCAAAGCGGCTTTTCGTTTCAATGCATATTAAAAGTAAGCCGGATAATTGATGACTTTGGCAAAATACGTTTACGCAACTACACCGTACTTACTGTATTGGGCAAAATGCAGGACGACAATAAAATAGTTGAAACCGAACAAGGCAAACGTTACAAAAAAACCAAGGAGGAATCGGAAAAACAGTTGTCGTTGTTTTAGTGGCTAACTACTCATGGCACAACTGGCGGGCCAGTTGTGCTGCATCTGTTCTGCCCAGCTGCGCTGCTTTTTTCCAGTCCTCGCAGGCCCCCGAAGTATCTTTCAGGTTAATGCGCGAAATAGCGCGGTTAAAATACGCCATACTCTCATCAGGCTTTAAACGTATAGCATAGGTAAAATCTTCAATAGCACCTTTGTAATCGTTTTGTACCGACCTTATATTTCCCCGGTTAACATACATCTTTACATCTGCCGGGGCTAAGGATATTGCACGGTTAATATCGCTTATAGCGCCATTTATGTTGCCTGTTTTTGCCAGTATTACACTACGGTTATTATAGGCCAATGCCAGCCCCGGCGAAAAGCTGATAGCCCGGTTGTAATCGCTTAAAGCAGCTTGCAGGCTGTCTATGGCATCGTAAGCCATGCCGCGCGTGTTGTAAGCCGCGCCGTTTTGTGCATCTATTCTTATCGCCTGGTCCAGGTCTTTAATACAACCATTGTAATCCTGAAGTTTTAATCTCAGATCTCCCCTGGCTAAAAGCGCTGCATAAAAATCGGGTCGGTATTGCAGTACTTTATTAAAATCTTCCAGCGCCCGCTGTTTGTCATCTGCCTGTAGTTCAACATTGCCTCTTACCCAATAAGCATGATAAAATTCGGGGTTCTGTTCAATCACATCAGTTAATATGGTGGTGCTGTCTTTCCATATACCTATCCTGTTCCATGTTTGATACGAAAGCCATAGCACATACATAGCAAATAAAACAAGGGCAACATTACGGGCACTGCCCTTTATATAATAAACAGCTATTGCAGCAAGCAGAAAGAAAAAGCCGATTGAAGGCACATAGGTATATCGTTCGTTTACAAGCGAATTTCCTACCGGCACTACCATCATAACCGAAATTGTAATGAAGAAAAATGCAACGCCAAAAAGAATGACCTTCTTAACCGGCTTTACCTGATATAGTGCAATGCCTGTTGCCAGCAAAAAGACTGCGGAGGAATAGTAAAGTAAAGGCAGCCCACTTTCACCTTTAGCCGGAAAGTAATGAAACGCAGCAAGGCCGGTGGGAAACAGCAGTTTTACAATATAAAAAGCAATAGAATAAGTCAACAAAAAGAACCGGTCGGTATAACTGTATATCTGCGACAGATCGTTTACTGTTCCTCCTCCCATTTCGCTGGTTTGCGATTTAATGGCCAGCATTCCAAAAACAAACGACAGCAAAAAGAAAGGAATTTTTTCGGCAAACATACGGGCATCTATCCTGCGGCCCTTGTAAACATCTGCTGCCAACAAAAGCACAGGCAACGTAACAGCAGCCGATTTTGAAAAAAGAGATAAGACAAAAAGTAGCAACACCAAAAAATAATACCTGACCGAAAATGATGAGCTGAGATATTGCAGATAGGCCAGCAAGGACCACAAATAAAAGCAGGTATACAAAACATCTTTTCGTTCAGAAGCCCAGGCAACAGATTCAACATGCATCGGGTTGACTGAAAATAAAACAGCAACTGCAAGAGCTACCACCTGTTTGCCTGATAACCGGTTTATCAATTTATATACCAGCCAGGTGTTTAAAATATGAAGCACTACGTTGAACACGTGATACGGAACGGGGTTCAGGCCAAAGAGGCTGAACTCGACTAAGTTGGTAAGCGTAGTGAGCGGATGGTAGTTATATGAATGAAATGTGGTGAAAACATTTAAGATGCCTCTCAGGCTCAAGTCACGGATCAATGGATTATTGATGAGGTAGGTATCATCGTCCATCTTTACAAAGCCATTTTGCAGCACCCGTGCGTACAGCAATGCTGTAAACATTAATACAACAGCAATAGCCCATTCAGGAATTGCGGTAGCAGCCGGTTGCCTTTGCATTGCATCGGCCGGTTTTAATGGGGCAGTTAAAGGTTTCTTTTTGTGCTGTTTGCCCGACATAAACATTAAAGTTATCAGCAGTAATGCTGTTATACAAAGAAGACGATTTTTAATGAATTGGAGGAGAAGCTATTTCATTCATAGAAACTCCGAAAATCTACGGGATTGATTCATCCAGCTAAACTATCGGCTTCATCGACAAAATTGCGCCGGCTATCGAAACATTTGATAAAAAACACTTACACTTTTTTGAAGATTTGGCCATCTTGTTACATTTGACAATACAGAGGAGCCCAGATACCGCTTTAAAAACGGGGCGTAACCGAAAAGCCATACGAGTAAGAACTTTAAAACAAAAGGCATGAAAAAGAGTGTTGCAGAATTTATCGGGACTTTTTGGCTTGTATTTGGTGGTTGCGGAAGCGCATTATTAGCTGCCGGCTATCCGGTATTGGGCATCGGATTTGTGGGTGTAGCCCTGGCATTCGGTTTAACTGTTTTAACTATCGCTTATTCGCTGGGACATATTTCGGGTGCACATCTTAACCCCGCAGTAACGCTTGGTTTGTTTGCCGGCGGCAGAATAAAAGCCGGTGATATTGCCCCTTACATAATATCGCAGATAGCCGGTGGTGCAGCGGCGGCCGGATTACTTTATGTTATTGTAACAGGCAATGGCTCAGCCATTGGCAATTTTGCGGCAAACGGTTATGGCGATCACTCTCCGGGTGGATATAGCCTGCTAGCTGCGTTTGTTACCGAATTTGTAATGACATTTATGTTCCTAATCATTATTCTTGGTGCCACCGATGAAGCCGCACCAAAAGGCTTTGCCGGCATAGCCATAGGTTTAGCGTTAACGTTAATACACCTGGTAAGCATACCGGTTACCAATACTTCAGTAAACCCGGCTAGAAGTATTAGCCAGGCCATATTTGTTGGGGGCTGGGCATTATCGCAGTTGTGGTTATTTATTGTGGCACCAATTGCCGGTGCTGTGCTGGCGGGTATTGCTTACAAGTTCCTTAAATCGGAATAACTATTTTGACGGAGTTGGTCATGAAAGAGGGCGGCTGAGTTTTCGGTCGCCCTTTTTGCTATCAGTAATTCGAAGACATCGTTTCTGTTCTACTTTTTTAAAGGCACTTCTAAAAACCGGCCAAACTCGCGGGCGAAGTTAACGCTTACCCGGGCGTGGACACTGCCCTGTTTATCAAAAAACTTTGCCTTACGTGCCAACGGAAAAATACCCTCATGCCAGATGTTAGGATGAATGTATAAGCCACAGCTGCCATCAAAATAAAAGTTGACAAATTTTTCAGGTAATATATCATCGCCGGGAAGAGCCAGCGGAGTAACAAATGGCGTACCTTCTATCGGGAAGAAAAGCTGCCCGCCATCGGGATGATAATTAGCATGCCATAACAAAACCCTTTCAGGTACTTTTTCAGATGTTGCGCCTCTGTTTGCTTCTGCAGGGTTAACCGACCAGCCTAACAGGTACTCGTCGTTAACTGCATTGTTCTTCCCGAATAAAACATCCCCTTCCCACCAAAAGTCGAATATGCCCTCTTTGGTCCCAGCCTGATTTCCGGTATCTGCATCTATAGGCCTGCCGGTGGGCTTGGGCCATAGCACAATTTCCATCGGAAAGGTCTTATAGTCTGCAACACTAACCAGGCATCCGTATCCTTTCAGACTTTCATTTGTGGCAACAATAGTTTCGGTTTTATGCCATGGCAAACTTCCCGGCACGTCAGGCATTAAATAGTTTACAGGTTGGTTCATAACGAAGGGATTGAGCTCTCAATATCGAAATTTTACAGACAAACCGGAAACAGCCGGGCCGCACTAAAAAGTATATCGCGTAACAATATTCTTTCAGGTGCGGCCCGGATTATTCTTTATTTAATAAAATCAATGGTGGCTATGATCACCGTGCTCATGCACATGGCCGTGTTCCAGTTCAACCGGGTTAGCTTCGCGCACTTCCAATACCGTGCCACTGAAAAACAACGGTTTGCCGGCAAATGGATGATTCAGGTCGATCGTTACTTTATCGCCTGCAATATCTACCACGCGGCCCTGAAACGGATTACCGTGCTGGTCTTGTAAAGGCACTATATTACCAATAAACAGCATATCATCCTGCACAACACCATCTACAGCAAAAACGCTTTTATCCAAGTGCACCACGGCTTCCTCATCATATTCACCATAACCATCTTCGGCCGAAAGCTCAAAGTTAAACTGGTTACCGGCTATCAGGCCTCCAAGGTTTTTTTCAAATCCTTCTAATACATTACTGTGCCCGAACAGAAATGAGAACGGACGGCTTTCATCTGCTTCATCCATTACATCTCCGTTAGGTGCTGTGCGTAGTTGGTAAGTTATCTTAACAACAGTGTTGTTTGCGGCTTTCATCTTTTTAGTTTTTGATAGTTGTATAATGTTACAGAGGAGAGAAGATTCCTGAGGACAAAAAATTCCTTGCTCTTATAAAATCCAAAATTAAAATTAATCCTTAAAAAAAATCGCAGACCTCCATTTTTAGCTGCCTGGGCACAAATGCCCGGTGCACCCGATAATTTAGCCACTAATGCTTTGTGAGCTAGCGCCTTAGCTTAATACATTTAAAAAGCTTATTGCTTAGCTAAGCGGGCACAATTGTTCGCTTACCCGCCACAACTCTTTTTGCAATTGACTGTCTTTAGCCAAAGCCGATTCTTCTTTTACCTTGCATTTATCAAAATACCTGCCAGTTACCCCATTTACAGCCGATGAAGAAGCCAGGTAAACAGAGGTTTTAGCGCCGTCCTGAACGCTGAGGCCGCCTATTTTAGTTGCCAGGGTCCAAAACAGCGAAGCATACCAGCTGGTGTCTTTATTTCCTATTTGGGTGCTAACAAAACCGGGGTGCAGGCAATTGGCTGTAATGCGGGAGCCCTTCAGGCGTTCGGCTAATTCTTTAGTAAAAAGCACGTTGGCTAGTTTACTTTGGCCATAAGCCTTCATAATAAAATAGCCCTTATTCTTTTTAAACGATTCAAAATCAATTTTACCCTGATAGTGCGAACCGGATGCAACATTAACAATGCGGGCGCTATCTGCTTTCTTTAACAGGTCTAACAACAAATTGGTTAATAAAAAATACGCAAAATGGTTGGTTGCAATGGTCATTTCAAGCCCGTCTTCACTCAACTTAAACTCGGGGAACACACCTCCTGCGTTATTTACCAGCACATCCAGTTTGGTGTAGTCCTTCTTCACTTTGGCGGCCAATTCGCGTATCGATCTTTGTGAGGAAAAATCAGCGGTGTAATATTTCAACTTGTGGTTACCGGTGGCGGCTACAATGGCTGCGGCAGCTTCCTTCAGTTTATCTTCACTGCGGGCTGCCAGTATTACCTCAGCACCCTGCTGCGCTAATGCCTTAGCTGTTTCAAATCCGATGCCTGAACTGCTACCGGTTACTAAAACTGTTTTTCCTTTCATATAACAACTATTTGTTTTTCCTGTTTAGCAATTATTTTGCCAACCTTAAACAATGACGTGTTGGCCGGTAAAGATATTTTAAATAACTCCTGTTCGTGCGCCGGGTCAATGGCAATCAACAATCCGCCACTTGTTTGCGGGTCGCAGAGGGTTAATAACGATTCGCCGCTTATGCCCTTTACCTTGCCTTCGTAACTTTTCCAGTTACGCATTGTGTTATCGGCGTAAATAAATTTGGTGGTTAGTTCCTTTACCCTGTTCATTAAAGGTACCTGCGCATATTCAATTTCGGCAGATACTCCGGCCCCATCGCATATTTCAGCTAAATGACCCAGCAAGCCAAAACCCGTAACATCGGTCAGCGCATGCACAAAATCAAATTTACCCAGTGCATCTCCGGGGGTATTCAGGGTGCACATATAATCAACAGCATGCAATATTTCTTCGTCCGTCAACAATCCGCGCTTTACAGCCGTGGCCAGCACACCGGTGCCCAGTGGCTTGGTTAAGTACAACACGTCGCCTACCTGTGCAGTAGAATTCTTTTTAAGGTGTTTTACATCCACAAAGCCATTTACCGATAAGCCAAAAAACGGTTCCGGGCTATCAATAGTATGGCCACCAGCCAATGACACGCCGGCCTGCGCACATATTTCTTTCGCTCCTGCAATTATCTGCTGTGCAATTTCAGCCGCCAACTTCTCTACCGGAAAACCCAGAATGGCAATAGCCATAAATGGTTTTCCGCCCATGGCATATACATCGCTCAGCGCATTGGCAGCAGCAATTTTGCCATAGCTGAACGGGTCGTTTACAACAGGTGTAAAAAAATCAACCGTGCTTATCAGTGCAGTACCATTGCCCATATCATATACCGCAGCATCATCTTTGGTTTCGTTGCCCACCAACAGGTTGGGCGATATAAACGATGCTCCGGTGCCTTTTAATATTTCCTCCAGCACCGCAGGCGCCACTTTGCACCCGCAACCCGAGCCATGTGAGTATTGAGTTAGTTTTATTTCCATGTTTTCCTTTTCTTTAAAATGCTTTTCAATCCAGGCCCTTTTCTTTAGCAGCTTTTACCAATACACCAGCCATATTCGCTACATCATCCGTTTCAAACACATATCTGAATATCTCTTTGGTCTCTTTCATTGCTAGTCCTTTATCGTAAGCTTTATCGTAATAATAAAGCGTTATTTTTGCCGCACCTGCAAAGTTGCCGGCCTGCACGGCATCCATAGCATTTTTCCATTGCTCATTACCCAGGCGGCGCTTAATATTGGTAATGGCCTCTTCAAGCCCGGTAGCGGGCTGCACGCCGTAATCGCGCACCAACCTTTGTAATCTTATTTCCATTGGCAGCTCAATTACAAACACCGGAGAGGCACACATATTGCGCCATAAGTTCAGATCCAGAAAAACCCGGCCCACGGTTTTACTTTCGTCTTCAATCCAAACACGCTTGTTCAAGTCAAAGTGCTTCAGTTCATCTGCCAGCATATTTTCAAAATGCTCAGTTGAGGGTTGCGGTGGCAGGCCAAGGGCACCAAAGGCCGAACCTTTGTGATTTGCCAAACCCTCCAGGTCTATCACCTGCTCGCCCTTCTCCTTTAGCTTCAGCAGCACATCTGTTTTGCCGCTACCGGTTTTACCGCCTATAACAACCAATTTAAATGGCTGAGCTATCTGCTGCAACACGTAATGCCGGTAAGCCTTATAACCCCCGGTTAAAACATGCACCTCATAGCCAAACAAATTCAGCAGCCAGGCCATGCTTCCGCTGCGCATACCGCCCCGCCAGCAGTGCACAAATATTTTGTTATCGCTTACCCTGGGCTTTACAAAGCGCACAAATTCGCTCATTTTTTTGCCTGCAAAGTCGAGCCCCAGTAAAATAGCTTCGTTCTTGCCCTGCTGTTTATAAGCAGTGCCTATTATTTTCCGCTCTTCATTATTAAAAAGCGGCAGGTTGGTAGCATGTAAAATATGCCCGTGCTGATACTCCCCTTCCGAGCGGACATCAAGCACCAAATGGCCTTGCGATTGCTGAACAAAATCATCTATACTGAGTTGGCGTATCAATTTCAGAATTTAAACTACCGGTAATGGGTAAGAAAACTATACAGGTTAAACCCGGGAATATTCATTTTCAGCTGCAGATCATTTTTAAGCTGCGCTACATCAAACGTTTTCATGCGGTGCCGGGCAATAATGCGCAGGGCTTTTTCGGCCATTAAAACCAGTTTGCGTTCTTTGTTTTTTTCAGAGTCGCGTTCTTTTACAATTTCGGCAATCAGTTCTTTTACTCCCCGCGCTTCAACAGCCACGGTTTTAAGCACAGGTATATGTTCTTTTTGATTGAGGTGCAGTTGAAATGACAGAGAATTGATCAGCGCGTCGGCATCGGCCCGGTCGGCTTTGTTAACCACAAAAATATCGGCTATTTCCATCAGGCCGGCTTTCATGGTTTGTACAGAATCTCCTGATTCAGGCACCAATACAACTACCGTAGTATCTGCCAGCCCCGCAATCTCTACCTCGCTCTGACCCACTCCTACCGTTTCAATAAAAATAAAATCAAAGGGATAAGCCTTCATTACCTCCACTACTTCCAGTATTTTATCGCTGAGGCCGCCAAGAGAACCCCTGCTTGCTACCGACCTGATAAAAAGCCTGGGATTATTAAAATGCGTACTCATGCGCAATCTGTCGCCCAGCAAGGCTCCCAGATTAAAGGGTGAGGACGGGTCTACCAGTATCAGGCCTATCTTTTTCCCTTCCTCCAATAAAACACTTACCACGGCGTTTAAAAGCGTGCTTTTACCGGCACCCGGCGGCCCTGTAAAACCAACCACCGGAATATCGTTAGGCTGCAAATGCTGCAAAACAGAATCAAAACCCTCAGCCTCATTTTCAACCACCGAAATGGTGCGGGCCAGTGTTTTGAAATCAGTTATAGAAGTATTGTGTTGCAAGTCTTTTATGTTTGTGTTCGAAAATACAGAAATTTACCACTGCGGGTGGATTGAAATTAAATACATTTTTTACCGCAAAGACGCAAAGGGCCAATAGGAATACTGTGGAAAAGGAAAGCACAGCACCGGTATAATTAATATTTACCTGCAGCGTTCATTTTATCATTTTCATTTTTTACAACAAATTCATTTGAAATTAAAATACCGTTATCAGAAGTACAGGCGAAACAAAAATTCTTACGAACCAACAATTTGAATGGCTGGTAGTGCTTTGCTGCCAGGTTGTTTTCATCGGTTTTGTGTGCTCACGTGCACTGGTTAGCATTGGTATGATAAGCCTGCTGGTGGCTTCGCTGCTTTTTAAGGGCATAGACATAACACGCAGAAAGTATTTTGAAAGCAAGGAGTTGTTGGTTATAGCACTTTACCTGGCCATCGTTCTTGTTTCAGGTATATACTCCGACAACAAAGCCGACTGGATGAACTGGGTACGCATAAAGCTACCCTTCCTGGCACTGCCCCTGGCGTTTGCGCCTATCCCGCGCTTAGAAAGCAAGAAGTTTGTGTGGGTGTTGTATGGCTTTATACTTACCTTTTTTGTGTGCACAGTATTGATATTGGGTAACTACTTGCTGCACTTTGAGAGTATGACTAATTCATTTAGCCAAGGCACGCAAATACCCATGCCCTTTAGTCATATCCGGTATACCTTAATGCTTGCTTTCTCGCTTTTTTGTGCGGCCTACTTGTTTAAGGAGAAGCTCTTTGTATTCTCGGCAAATGAAAAATGGCTGCAACTGGGCTATGCCGGTTTTGTATTTGTTGCTCTGCATATTTTAAGTGTTCGTAGCGGATTGGTGGCATTGTACCTGGGGCTTTTTTATATAGCTATCGTGCAGGTTATCAGGCGCAAACAGTACTTGCTGGGTGGATTAGCGGTTTTATTAATCGCGGCCGCACCCTTTGCCGCCATAAACCTGATACCCAGCTTACATAACAAGATAGCCTACATGCATTACGACCTGGGCCAATACCATCAGGGAAATATCAACAACAAAAGCGACGCCATGCGTTTGCTTTCTATGCAAATTGGTATGCAGATATGGCGCAACAACCCCGTACTAGGCGTTGGGGCCGGCGACCTTGAAACGGAAACCTATAAGATATACGACAAGTCTTATCCCGAAATAAGCTACGAAAACAGGCGCCTGCCGCATAACCAGTTTATTTGGGTACTTGCTACAACAGGTATATTGGGCCTGGGGTTGTTTCTTTTTGCATTCTTTTATCCTTTAGCGGCACACCGGTTTTATCGGCATGGCTTATTCCTGATTTTAAACCTGATGATATTTTCATCGTTTTTTACCGAGGATACATTTGAGGAGCAAATGGGCAGCGGTTTTTATCTTATCTTTCTTTTGCTTTTAATGAATCATTTTAAACGCGAATGAACAAGCTGTCGGTAGTGATCATCACTTTTAATGAGGAGGAGAACATTGGCAGATGTATTGAATCGGTGAAACAGGTTGCCGATGAAATCGTAGTGCTGGATTCTTTCTCCACCGATCGCACCGGGCAGATAGCAACTGCGGCAGGCGCACGTTTTATTCAACACAAATTCGAAGGGCATATTGAGCAGAAGAACCGCGCCCGCAAACTGGCAACAAACGATTGGGTATTATCGCTGGATGCTGACGAAACCCTCAGCTATGAACTATTAGCCCAGCTGATAAGCTGGAAAAGCGAACCGGCAGAAGAACTACCTGCAGGATATTACATGAACCGGCTTAACTTTTATTGCGGTCAGCCTATTAAAACCTGCGGCATGTACCCCGACCGCAAGCTAAGGTTATGGCATGGCGATGCGGGCCAATGGCAAGGCACCAACCCCCATGATAAATTTGTGTTGAATGATGGAGAAATAGCCGATTTTATAAAGGGCGATATGCTGCACAATACCTGGCCCACACACCAGGCGTTTTTAAATCAGATAGATAAATTTGCCACTATCAGTGCGCAGTATTTAAAAAATAAAGGGCTCGCTTATTTGTTGTTTAAACTGGTGTTTAGTGCCCCTTTTAAGTTTATAAGGATATATTTTTTCAGACTGGGTTTTACCGATGGAATTACCGGCTTAACTATTTGTTACCATCAAAGCCGCGAGGTGTTTTTAAAATATTGGCGGGCTATAAAACTTAAATATAATTAACTGCAAACACGCCCAAAGCGGGGAAAACAAATAAAAGACCGGAGTTTTTCTTTCCCTTTTGTATTCTTTGCACTATAGCGTTTTTGCAGTTAAAAAAGAATTAATCATGCGATTAGGATTTGATGCAAAACGGGCTTTAAACAACTTTACCGGCCTCGGTAATCATGCCCGTATTTTGCTCAACGCCATGATGCGCGATTTCCCGAACAACGACTACAAGTTATATTCGCCCAAGGCAAAGACGGAACTGCTGGACGGGCTGGATGGAAATTTTGAGCTTATATTACCGCAAAGAACCCTGCAACGCACACGCAACGCAGCTAAATCTTTTGGTGCTAATACGGCGGTTGCACAATCTTTTAATCTGCTAAAAAGGGGCGGCCTTTGGCGCAGTTGGGGAATAACCAACGATTTACTAAAGGCACAGGTGCAGCTGTACCACGGCCTCAGTAACGAGTTGCCCTTTAATATCCACCGCACGGGTATAAAAACTGTGGTTACCATACACGATCTTATTTTTTTAAAGCATACCGAACAGTATCCGTTTACAGACCGGCAGTTTTACAAAATGAAAACCCGGTATGCAGCTAAACATGCGCATAAGATCATAGCCGTAAGCGAAGAAACCAAAGCCGATCTGATACACTACTACAATACGCCGGCAGAAAAGATTGAGGTAATTTACCCCAGCGTAGATATTGCTTTTCAAACCGGTAAACAACCTGACCTTCAGCGGTTAGATAAATACAATTTACCGGCAAAATATATTCTGAACGTAGGCTCTTTCTTTCCCCGCAAAAATCAAAAGACCCTGATAGAGGCCTTTGACCTGATAAAGGATAAGATCAAAGAAGACCTGGTGCTGTTAGGTTCCGGCGGCTCGATAAAAAAAGAGGTTGAGGCATTAATTGCTGCAAAAAATCCGGGAACCAGAATTCGTATACTTTCAGGAGTAGCCAATGAAGATATGCCGGCAGTTTACAGCAATGCAAGCCTGTTCGTTTTTCCAAGTTTGTATGAGGGCTTCGGCGCGCCTGTTCTGGAAGCCTTGTTTAGCAAAGTTCCTGTTGTTGCCTCAAAAGGAGGGGCCATTCAGGAGGCCGGAGGCCGAGGGGCTTTGTTTGTCGACCCGGTTAACGCCTCTGAATTAGCCGACGCAATGCTAAGTGTATTAAACAACAATGTATTGAAAAATCAACTGGTTGAATCAGGGTTTACCCATGCACAAAGTATGACTGATGAAGTTTTTGCTGCAAAGGTTATGTCCGTTTACAAACAGGTTCTCGCCCACTGATCTGCATAACATAATCTTAGTTCTTTGTAACATAAGCCTAAATAGGAGTTTTTTTATTTTGTTTTCAGCACATTGTTATAAATTTACTACCAAACATCATGCACATGAAAAAGACTCTTCTGTCAATAGTGGTTTTCGCCCTGTTAGCTTTGATTGCGGGTTGTAGTAAAAGCACCGATAACGCAGCTGCCTGGGTTGGTACTTATACAAGCACCGGTTCCCTTACCGACAGTGTTAACCTGGTTACCATTGCAGAAGTAAACAGTACCACGTTACAAATAAAATTAGAGAGTAAATACAACAACGTAATTTATACGCTGGCTACTATACAAGGGGCTAAAGTTACCAGCGCTACTACTATTACTATTGCCGAAACCGGTAACATATACGGCTTAACGGCACTGTATAATTTCAGTGGTTCGGGTGCATTATCAGGTAATGCGCTTACCATATCCGGCCAGGCTGTTAATACAACCAACAGCCAGGATGTAAGAGGGTATTACTTTACCGGCAGCAAGTAATTATTTTCTTACCAGTGGTATCTGCAAATTAGTTGGGCGGTCAGCTTCGCTGTCAAAACCTCTTCCGTCAACATTTCTTGCACCCCAGAAAAGGAGGCCATTAAATACATATATCAGGTCGCACTCAGCAAAAATCTGACCTTCTTTTAATCCAAACGGGGCAAAGGCTTTGCCTTTAATACTTTGTAGCTTGTTCAGTTCCCACTTATCAAAGCCATTAGTGGCTACCTGATTCATCGCTTCAGCAAATCCTGCGTGCAGCGGTGCAACTTCATAGGCTTCATCTGCAATAAAATTCACTTTTTGTGCTCCCGGCGCAATGGGATGTTCGCCCAGCCAATCTATATGGCCCCGAATAATAATTTTTACCAACGGCACCTTGCCGTAAGCATCGGCGTAGTTTATTACTATCAATTCAAATTTATCCTCGGGCAGATATTTAAAGGCCCGCGACAGGTAAAAAGGCTTCATACTTCCGTCAGCGTTTTTTGAAATGCTGGGCCTTACTTCGGGCGCAATACTTACCCACTCGCCTGAAATTGATTGTTTGATCTGTTCTGCTGTCATGGTACTGATTTTTGAAATGCAAAGTTGCTACCTTTGCCTGGATGCCGCAAGTAGTATAAGTAAACTGCCTGTTACAATTTTATAGACTGATGGCCCAAACACGTAAAAACAAAAATTTTAATCCAAATAATTGCCCGGTTACGCATTGCCTTAATCTGATAGGTGGCAAATGGAAGATCCTGATCATTTACGGCATCAGCAAAAAAGTAAATCGTTTCAGCACGCTTCAAAAAGCTATACCCACCATCAGCAAGCAAATGCTGGTAATTCTTTTACGTGAACTGGAGGCCGATAAGATCATTGAACGCACCACATTTGCTGAAGTTCCTCCGCGGGTTGAGTATAAAGTTACAGCCTTCGGCATGTCATTAATGCCGGTTATAAATGTTTTACAAAACTGGGGTATTGAAGATTTAAAAAGGCTAAGCGCACAATAAGCCTGATGAGGTAATTTTTATTAATTTTCAAACACCACCATCTCGGCCTGGTGGTACCAGGTTTCATATCTATCCTGGTATTTATCCTCTATCGGGTTGCGTTTAATTTTCATGGTCGGCGTAAGCATACCATTCTCAATGGTCCAGTCTTCCTTCATAATAACCAGTTTGTGCAGGCGCTCGTGCTTCTCCAGTTCCGGATTTATAGTAGATAGTGTTTTACCCAGGCTCTGTTGCAGGTATTCACGTTCCTTTCCTCGGCCTTCGGCTGATAATACTACCAATCCGATGGGTTGTGGTAAGTTGCTGCCTACCACACAAACCTGTTCAACATAATTGTTCCTGGTAATTTTCATTTCAATAGGCGCCGGCGAAACGTATTTGCCTTTGTCTGTTTTAAATAACTCTTTTACCCTGCCGGTAATCTTTAAAAACCCATCGGCATCTATAATACCCCTGTCGCCGGTGTAAAGCCATCCGTCCTTTAAAGCGGCAGCAGTCATTTCAGGTTCGCGGTAATAGCCGGTCATGTTGCAAGGTACTTTCACTAATACTTCGCCCGCATCGCTCAGTTTACATGCTACACCGGGAAAGGGTTTTCCTTGTGTACCCGGTTTAAAATCTCCCTTTTTATTGGTGTGCGAAATAGCACAGTTTTCTGTCATGGCATAAACCTCTTCTATCTGCACTCCTAAGCGGGCCCACCAGGCCACCAGTGATGGCGATATCGGCGCAGCACCACTAACATAGTTGGTACAATTTTGCAGGCCCAGACCGGTCTTTATTTTTTTGCGGATGATGTTGTTTACTACCGGTATGGCCAGCAGCATGTTAAGGTTACGCTGAGACATCTTTGATAAAATACCCATCTGGAATTTTGTCCAGATGCGCGGCACGGCGAAAAAGATATTAGGCTGTGCTTCGGCCAGATTTTTTACAAACAGGTCCAGGCTTTCAGCAAACCATATTTCGCTGTTGGTATATACACCGGCCATTTCGGTAAGCATGCGC
>Ga0316217_10002660_pt1 | contig 21232 bp, 11 predicted proteins | sample 1anoAmetaG_FD_203633 | JGI IMG/M metagenome (GOLD analysis project Ga0316217, IMG submission 203633) | Freshwater microbial communities from Trout Bog Lake, Wisconsin, USA - 1anoA | ecosystem: Environmental > Aquatic > Freshwater > Lake > Hypolimnion/Profundal zone | place: USA: Wisconsin...
CAATCCTTGTTGAACCGCCCGCACCAAAGCGTTGTAATCCCCGCCGCAGCACAGATTGCAGCCAGCCTTGATCGCGGCCGCTGCGGCCTCTTCGGCGGTGTTCACAAAATGATGCTGTGGTCGGCCCCAGATGTCATGAATCGCGTCGCAATCCGAAACGACATACCCTTCAAAGCCCCATTGCTTGCGCAATAAATCGTCGAGCAGAAAGGAACTGGCGCAACAGGGCACGCCGTTAACTGCGTTGTAAGCCCCCATGACGCCGGCCACTTTCCCCTCGCGCACCACCCGCTCAAATTGCGGCAGATACGTCTCATACAAATCGCGCTCCGAAACCTCGGCATCGAAACGATGCCGTTCACTCTCCGGACCGCTGTGAACCGCGTAATGTTTGGCGCAAGCCAGCGCCAGCAGGCAGTGGGGATCATCGCCCTGGATGCCCTGGACGAACTCGATGCCAATCTCGCTCGTAAGATAGGGATCTTCGCCGTAGGTCTCCTGCCCGCGGCCCCACCGCGGATCGCGAAAAATGTTGATGTTGGGCGTCCAGAAGGTCAGGCCCGACCACCATTTGGAATCGCCATCATGCTTGGTGGCGTAATCATTGAATTTCGCCCGTCCTTCCACGCCAATCACCTCGCCCTCCTGATGCAACAATCCCGGATTCCAAGAGGCCGCCGCCCCCACCGGCTCGGGAAACACCGTGGCCACGCCGTTGTTGGCGACCCCGTGCAATGCCTCGTTCCAATAATCATAGGCCGGCAGGCCAATTCGCGGAATGGCCGGCGCGGCGTTCTTTAATTGCGCGACCTTTTCGGCCAGCGACATGCGGCGAATCAGGTCGTCGGCGCGGGCCTTCAACGACTGCGACGGATCGCGCCAGATGGGTGCCTCGCGGACCTCCGGAATGTGCGCGGCGGCAGCGGAAAAGGCGTCGGCCAATTCCGAGGCGCTAAAGGAGACGACCGCCGCCCCGGCCGCATCCCGCACTTCGAATGTATTGAATTTCGCCATCCCCTGGCTGGCCGCGAAGGTCACTGCCATGGGGCCCTTGATGGCATCATCCTCGTGCTCCACCACCCCGGTGAGGGTTGTAACTTTTCGTGGGCCTCCGGCTGCGGCGAAGAGGTCAAAGTCCCTCGCCAGCACTTGGTCCCCGGCCATCACGTCAAACCGTCGCTGCGCCGGCGCGTCCGCCACCGTTTCGGCTGCGCCAATCAAGATGGTATATCTGCCCGCCGGCAGATGGCTGATGGTAACCGTGAAGTGCTTCCCGTTGACATCTTCGTGAAATTCGGCGGCGTTGGCGCCGGCGCCCTCGATGCTGATGGCTGCATTATCCTTGTGATGCGTAAAGTCGCCGCTGAGGTCCACTTGTTTCCCGCACGAAGCGCAAATCTCGTCGGCCCCAAACACCGAGGACGTCAGGAGCCCCACAATTTCGAACAAAGCCGCGAAAACCAAGGCCTTCACCAGGGAAGAACCTCCCCTGCCTGTCACCCCAGCCCCTGGCGCGTTGATTCGAGCCGGTCTAAATGGCGGGGATTTATATTCGCGGAGTAGCGTTGTAGGGACCATCCGCTGCCCTGTCACATTTGTGTGTCGGATATTCACTTTTGACAATTCACAGCGCGCGGGATTATCGCTGGGTCTCGCCGCCTAGTTTTTCGGCAATTCGTAGATGCTTACACTGAAGCGCGGCAAGGTGAGTGTGCCCGCAAAAGACTCAATCGGGGAACTGCTAATGCAGGGATTTTGGCCGTTGTCTCCTGCGGACGCCAGCCTCCACAAGGTGCCTTTGCCAGACAGCGCGGCGCCGTTGAAGTTCAGCTTGAGCGACCGCTCGCCGTCAGTTGGATTCAGAACGGCCACGGTAAGCACGTGCCGATCCGCCGTCCACGCGGCAACGACATCCAGCGGAAAGGTATCGCTCCCGGCGTTGACGACAGGTTGTTCGCCGCCGGGCGGGTCGGTCGGTTTGGGTTGCGGAGTGTTGCCAGAAACCTCGACCGGCAGCGATCCGAAATGTTCGCGATATATTTTAAAAACCAGGGCATTACTGTTCAGGGTATTGGTTCGGCTTTCAGGATCGCGAGTCAGTAGCGAGGTGGCAAAAGTGTATGCCGCCATCTGGAAAATATCACTGTGCCGGAACATTTCATGGAAAGCCCAGGCAAAGGACGGGTACACGGGATATTTGCCCCCCATATAGGCCCATTCATCAATATTCAGCGGCTTGGGGTTGCGGACGAGTTGCGGGAACAATTTTTCGTATTCCTTGTATTCCTCATATTTGATGCGGACGTGATTGGCCGGACGGCGCATCCAGTCGGTGACGGGTTCGTTCGGATCATTTGGCACCTGCTTGCCCTCGGCGAGGCTGAAGTGGGTGGCCCCATAGTTGTAATAGTGGTCGCTCATCAAGTCGAAATTGTTGAAGCAATTCGAGAACAACATGCCACTCCAGTCGCCAGGTGACAAATAAGGCGGAACCAGATTGGTGCCCAGGTTCAACGATTCCTTGGAACCGGTCATGGTGTCCGGCATGGCCCCGCTGGCAATCAGCTTGATGGTCGGGTCCACTTTCCGCATGGCCTTGGCAAATTGGTTGTGCTTGTAGGCATATTGATTGGGTTTCATCGCGCCGTACTGGTAGGAAAGGCCCCACATTTCATTGCCAATACCCCAAAATTTCACGTGATAAGGTTCGGGATGGCCGTTGGCCGCGCGCTGTTTGCCCATCGGCGTGGAGGCGTCGCCATTACAGTATTCCACGTATTCGGCGGCCGACCACGCGTCGCCTGTGCCGGCATTGACGGTGATGTATGGCTCGACCTCAAGGAGCTTGCACATTTTGATGAACTCATCTGTGCCGATATCATTGGGTTGAAGCGCGTGCCAGACCGGATCCCAAGTGGGCGGACGCTGGTCAGGTTCGCCAATGGCGTTCCGCCATTCGTGTGCGGAAACGAAATTGCCGCCGGGAAAGCGGTAAACTCCGGAGTGGAGGCTTTTGAGTGCGGCTATCGCGTCCGGCCGCCAGCCATTAAGGTTATCGGCAGGCATCAGCGATACCGCGCCGACATGGAACGAGCCTGTGCCTGTGCCCACAATCTCAAATCGAGCGGGGCCGGACTGCGTGGCAACGATTGTGAACGCAAACTGCTTGTAGTGCTTGCCCAGGGGGTTGATGGTCGGGATCGTCAGCCCCACATCACGGTTGTCTGCATTCGTGCCCCAGAGAATGCTGATGAAAACTTTCGCCGTCGGATCACCCGCCAACTGGATGCGACCGCTATAACTGGCGCCTTGAATAAAGTTGAGTCCGGTCTGCTGGATGCCGCGCGGCTCATTGCCGGCAAGTTGGATCAACGGCGAGTGCTCTCCCACGAATGGTTCGTTCGTGTCCATTACCACCGAGGCCACCGGACCGACTGGATTCCACCGGCCCGGCCCGACGCTGCGGCGTCGACCGCCCCCGAAGCCGCCCCCGCGTGGAGTCGCGTTGGTATCATCCGCAGGCTTGAGCATCACGGGGAAATAAAACTTCCGGTCATCCAGCATTTCGCACCAAAGACTTGTGTAAATGAGATTGCCGGCGTGCTCGACGAACTGACCGAAAAGGAAAGGCGAGATGGGCGCCCGTTCCTTGGTGGCATCAATGTCGGCGGCCGGAGATGATCCTTGCGCCTGGGCGGCACAAACCGAGATCAGAAGCATTGCATTTAGCAAGAGCAATTTCATATAAGCGATGGAACAGCCAGGTCATCTGACGACTCATTGGATTGACTGTTACTTTTTCCTTCGGAATGCGATTGATTGTAATCAGCTCAAGGACCCCTGTCTGGCTTCTGCCGTGTCGTCGGAAGGTCCTCCCTTCGATATCGAACGCAAGCACCCGCCGACCCGGGCCGGTGATGCCATTATATGGAGTTTCATGAACAATTTGTGTGATTTGCTTGCCAGAGAGGTATCTCATATAACAGCGGGTCAAGCCATACGACAATCGTCGTATCCGTTCAGGTGATTCTGCCCCGCAGGGGAATTGTTTCACAACTACAGCCGGAGGTGCCGACTTAAAATGCCCTGACTCGATGAACTATACGACGTTTGACGGATTGTCAAGGCATGGAGCTTGCCAGCAGAATGATGCAAAAATGCCCGGCCACTTTTTAACTGCCAAGGCGAAAGCTCAGTCTCGCGCACTCCATTCGCAAAGTCCGCCGCAGCGCAAAAAGCATCCGGCGGCTTCCTTGGAGACTCCAAATGTTCGCGAATATGGTCCATCCTTAAGCGCAACCAGCCAGGCATCGCTTCGGCGCAGGACGACAGTTGCATTTATTTTTTGAAATGAAATTACCTTCCCCATCCCAAAAAGGCCAATCTACGGGCATCAATCGCCGCCGCTTTCTCTCCACTGCCGCCGCCGCGATCGCCCTGCCAACAATTGTTCCAAGCTCGATCTTCGCGCAAAACAGACCGTCTAACCGCCTCACCTTAGGCGTCGTCGGTTGGGGCATGCAAGGTCCTGAAAACACCAGGTCCTTCCTCGCTGAGAAGGATTGCCGCGTGGTCGCAGCATGCGACTTGGACAAAAATCATCTGAAGGACGCCGTGGACACCATAAATGACCATTACCAGGGCAAGGAATGCGCCGCGTATCATGACTACCGCGAACTGCTCGCTCGCAAGGACATTGATGCGGTGATGCTGGCCGTGCCGGACCACTGGCACGCCCTCGTGGCCACGGAGGCGGCGCGCCAAAAAAAGGATATTTACGGCGAGAAACCGCTGGCCAAAACCATTGCCGAACAGCAGGCCATTGTCCGCGCCGTCCAACAAAACAAGATTATCTGGCAGACCGGCTCATGGCGGCGTTCACAGGCGTCTTTTCGCCGCGCCGCGGAAATCGTCCGCAACGGACTCATCGGCAGGGTCAAGAGGGTCGAGGTCGGGCTGTTGGATGGTCACATTGATTTTATTTCGCAATTTAACGGCACGGATCCGAGTTTCCAAATCCAGGCGCCTCCGCCAGAACTCGATTACGAAACCTGGATTGGGCCGTCCAAAATGTTGCCATACATTCAGGCCCGGGTTCACATGAACTGGCGTTGGAACTACAACACCGGTGGCGGAATGCTGATGGACTGGATCGGCCACTTCTGTGATCTCGCGCATTGGGGTCTAGACTGCGACCGGTCCGGTCCGTCAGAAATCGAAGGCCACGGCGATTTTCCGCCCACCGATTCCGTGTTCAATACCTGCACGAATTACCGCATCGAACTTAAGTATCCTCATGACATCGCCATGACCATTGCTGGCGGCTATCCTGATATCGAGGAAGGCGCCAAATGGATCGGCACTGATGGCTGGGTTTTGGCGAACCAATGGGGATTTGACAGCTCCAATCGTGAATGGAAAGAATCCAAGGACCTTCCCGATGAATTGCGCAAAGTGAAGCTTTACGAATCCCCCGGCCACATCCGCAATTTTCTCGACTGCGTCAAATCGCGCAAACCCACCATCACACCGGTGGAAACCGGACATCATTCCACCATTCCGGGCCACTTGGGCCTGATTTCGATGCTCACCGGACGAAAGATCCGCTGGAACGTCCAAAAGGAAGAAGTCATAGGCGATGCCGAAGCCAGCAAACTGCTGAGCCGCGAATATCGGGCACCATGGAGGTTGGGTTGATTGTCCATCGGCCGGCTGTACTGGTGCGCTGCAAACCCATTCTGGTTGCAGATTGAGTTTCAACCGGCGGTTGAACCGAGATCATGGATTCGCGGTGGTCGCGTAGTGTTGGGCCACCCAAGTGGAATCGGCGTTCGCCGGCGGCGGACTGCCATCATTGGCATTCGCAAACGCGATCGTCGCCGAACTGAGAAACTTGTGGCTTTCGGCATGGCCGCCTCAGAAATTGAAGATGGCGGACGTAATATGTACTGATTGTCTGACAATCCGCGATTGGATTTTCAATCCTTCTTAATTTGGGTGGCACCCCTATGAGAGGGTGCCACCCGTCATTGTCCATTCGCCGCGTTGCAGCGACTTGCTTCAACCCTAATTACTGTCCAATCAGACGATAAAACACAGATCTGTTTTTGCTATTCACCGGGGCCGAGTAAGTGTCGCCGGCGTCGGTTCCCGGAATGGTGTACCAATTGGTGCTGCTCAAACCGGTTCCCAGATTGTTGGTCTGGACTTGCAGCAAGACGCCACCCTCCCAATTGGCAGGCCATGACATGTTCAGATTCCCGCTGGAAACCGTCGCAGTAATTGTCGGCGCGGGGGTCGCGGAAGTGACTGTGACCGACCCATCCACACCCAGGTTGCTGCTGTTGACGCCAAAGCCTGGTGTAACGAACGTCACAGGACCAGAGAGGTTGATCTGGCCGCTGTAGGAAACCGGGAAGAGCGTGAACTTGTCTCCCACTTTGAGGGCCGGTCCGGCGTTGACCAGCTTGATCGTGCCGCCGGTGATGTTGATGCTCCCGGCGTTCTGGTTAGCTACGTTGGTGACCGCAAACACGGTGTTCGAGGCCGCCAAGGACTTGTTGATTGTGAACACCATAGTTCCTGCATCAATGTTTAGGTTGCCCCCAACAAAGTTCGTGACGACCGTACCAATACCACCGACGATCAGCGTGCCGCCCTCCATGTCCACATCACCGCCGCCCAGCGCGACCGTACTCGGGACGACCTGTCCGGTGACGATCAGCGTGCCATTGCTCACCGTGGTAGCGCCGGTATAGGCGAGATTCGTGCTGGTGAGCGTCAATGAACCGGAGCCGAATTTCGTGAATGTTCCAGAACCAGTGATGGCGCCACCAAACGTAGTAGTGCTGGAGAGATTCCAAATGAGGTAACCGTCGTCAGTAACTGCGCCCGTACCGATGGAACCACTGGTGCCGCCGTTGCCAACCTGGATCCCGCCTGCGGTGATGTCCGTGCCGCTGCCATAGGTGTTGTTGCCAGTCAACGTCACGGTGTCACCACCATCTTGCTCCACGATGCCCAAGTTGTTTTGGGCGGACGAGAAGTTGGTAACGATGTTGCCGCTGAAAACAAAGTCGTCCCCGCCTGGACGGTCGAATTTCAACCTTCTTCCGCCGTCGCCCGCATCCTCGAAGTTGTTGACGAAATATACGTTGCCGACAATTGAGCCAGCACCAGGCGTGCTGCCATCGCCGAGAACAAGGTGCGTTTCGCCGATATATGTTCCGCCCGTGTAAGTATTTGTGCCGCCCAATACTTCGTCACCTTGATCGAAGTTTGCGCCTGTAGCGCCGACCTGTAGTTTACCAGTTCCAACAATGTTCGCGTACATGGCTGTGCGGGTGGTATAGCCCTCAAGTCTCAAGGTGCCATTATTGGTAATGACCGAGGTCGAAAGAGTTCCAGTATTACCGGTGTTGTTGTCGTCAGGCGTGAAAATGGCCCCGGAGTCAATCAGCGTCCAGCCGGTGTAATCGTTGTTGCCAACGTACTTGACGGTGCCAGCCTTGACTTCCACGTTACCCGTTCCATGGATGCCGTTGCCAACATAAAAGAAACTCGCCGTGGAATCAAAGACCATTTTGCTGTTGTTCGTTATGCTGCCGCCGCCGGTAAGCGTACCCGTGCCACCGCCGTTGCCCAATTGCAGCGTGCCGGCATTGATGACAGTGGCGCCCGAGTAGGTATTGTTGTTAAGGAGAATCGTCGTTCCGGTGCCATCGTTGGTGAGGGACCCGTTGCCACTGATGACGCCGTTGACGGTTAGCGTGGCGGCACTGTCGAAGTCGAGGGAACTTCCGTCGTTGTAAATGTTACCGCTGCCGATGGTGCCGCTGCCACCGCCGTTGCCGATTCTCAATTCGCCGCCGCCTAAAATGGTGGTTGTGCCGGAATAGGTGTTGGTGCCGAGCAAAGTCCATATGCCCGAGCCGCTCTTGGTCAGTGAAGTCGCGCCGCCGGAACTGTCACCGATGTTGGCCGTGAGCGTGTCGCCGCTTGCGTCGCTACCCGTCAACGTGAGCGTATGCACGCCGCTGCCGCTAAAACCGAGCGCCTGGTTGGCGGTCAGGTTCAGCGCGCCGGTACCCGAGGAGTCTAGGGTGCCACCCAAAGTGCCGACCGAGAACTGACGGTTGATGGCCGCTCCACTGCCGAGGTATTGCAACGTGCCACCGTTGAGCACCAAATTGGCGGCCGCGCTGCTTGACGCGCCGATATCGCTGGGCAAACCACCGTTGGCCAGCGTGCTAACGATCAATGTGCCACCCCCAACGCTCGTGACGCCGGTGTAGGCGTTGGCACCGCCGGTAAGCGTGAGCGTGCTATTGCCGCTTTTAGTCAGGCCACTGGAGCCGTCAATAAGGTTGCCGGCACTGGAAGCGATGCTGTATTGCAGGAGGCTGTTATTAACCGAAACGGACCCCGGCAGAAGATCGCCCGTGATGGTCACGTTCGTATTGCCTTGTGCCGAGTCGTCAAACAAAGTCAAAACGCCATTTTGCCAAACGATCGCACTGCCGCTTTGCTGCCAGTTTCCCGTGGCACTGGTGGTCCAATTGCCACTGGTGCCACCGGTCCAAACGTATGGAGTTGCCGTAATGGTCAGTATAATGCTGTTCCCGTTGGTGGAGAGGACGCCCGCCGCGCCGCTCACCGTTGGCGGATTGTTGACCGCAGGGGCGGAACCACTGCCCCAGGAGATCAACGGAAAAGTTGCGCCGATGGTCTTGAACACGCCGCTGTTGACATTGACGTTGATTGGGCCGGCGGCGGTGATGGCACCCGACACTGCGATTGGCGCAGTCGTTGTGTTGGTCAGGTTCAAAAATTCCAAGCTCGCGCTCGTGGTGGCTCCCAAAGTCAACGCGGCCGGTTGGAGGGGCGTGCCGTTTTCAAAAACACCGAGCGTCTGTCCGTCGCCGACAGTGATGTTGCCATGACCGAGCGTGCCTTGAATCACCAAGGTGCCCGCGCTGACGGTGGTCAGGCCGGAGTAAGTATTCGCTGCCGCAAGCGTGAGGGTGCCGGCGCCGAGTTTGGCCAGCGTGCCGCCACTGCTGGTCAATCCGGTCGCAAAATTCACACTGACCCCCGAGGGAACATCAAAGCTGTACGCCTGTCCGGGAGTGGTGTCGAAGCGCGGAGAATAGTCGTAGCTGTTGGCCGTAGAGTATCCCAGCGTGCCGCCCGCAAAGGAAATGACGCCGCCGATACCCAACGGGCCGTTCACGCCCAGGTTTTCGCCGCGGTTAACAATCAGTTCGCCACCGGTAAGATAGTTGCTGCCGGTGTAGGTATTGAAGCCCGAAAGCGACAGACTGCCGGCGTTGACCTGAATTGGGCCGACGCCGGAGATGGTGCCCGACATGGATCCAGGGCCTCCCACGGTTAGGGAGGTATTGGTTAAAGGCGCATTATATTCCATCATTGTGCCCCCATTTTGATTCGGATCGAGCGAGATGTTCGGGGTTGTAAGAAGGTTGTAAGTCTCCAGAACCACTTTGCCATTGTAGATCGTAAGCCCGCCATTCACAACCGTGCCGCTAACCGCAGCGTTGGGGACATTTGTGCCATACCAATATAAAGTGCCGGTCCCAGTGTTGACGCCGCCTTTCCAGACCCCGCTTCCGGCGCTGTTGTCGTTGTCAATATAGCTGTACACGATCCAATCGCCCGTACCTGTAAAATCATAGAAATGCGTGCCGCCGCCGCCCATTCGCCATTTAATGTTAGGCTCAACAATGGCCGGGTTGGTTGAATCATTTTCAAGCGTGTGGGTAAAGGCGCTGCCCCAGGCGATTTCAAGGGAATTAGCAGTATTGTCGCCGAGGACGAACTGTCCGGCCCCGTTGTCAATCAGGATGCCGTTCCAGCGTGGCGTCCCTGCATTCACACCCGCAGGCGGCCCAATTTGGAGATTGGCAGTCTGGGAAGCATTCATGTAGATCTGAATTCCGGGTTGTCCAGAAGAACCGCCGAAACCAGAGTTGATGGTCAGGGCCAAATTGCCCGTCGTGGAGCCATCCCACTCCGCTACGTCCGTGTTGGCGGGGTTGGGAAGGCCATTGGGATTCCAATTGGCGGAAACGTCGAGATTGCCCGCGCTTGAAGCGACGGGATTCTGATTGGTCCAAATGTAGGTCGTCTGACCATAGGCGAGCGTCGCCGTGCTGAGGCAACATAAGCCATAAAACAGCTTTCGAATGATTGAATTGGATTTCATGTTGGGGTTTTGTATTGTTTTTGTTTTTGTTGTTTGATTTCTAGTTTGTTTTTAACGGATTCTGCGCACTAAAAATTCCATCCATTCTGGAACGTATTCCACAACATAGGCCAACCATGCTCCAAACCCGGCATTGTGCGGAAACACTTCTCGTTTTCATTTTTTCAGCCGGAACTGATCCCGTCGGCGCTAACGATCAATATGTGCCCGCAAAGGCACGCGTTGCTTCAACTGCACTGAGGGATTTGCTTTATAATTTAGCGGAACTCCAGCTGGGGAACCATACGACAAACGTCGTATTTGTTCGCATGATGGGCGGGGGCCATCACCCACAGACGACCCCCGCCACCAACCCCAACCCAAGCTCCACCACCGAACCAAACCCATCATGCGCGGCGTGAAAAGCCCGCCCAGTGCGTAGCCCTCCCACCGCCTCTGCACCGAGCTGTCCGACTGGAAGACCACCCGGCGGCAACCTGTCACGGCTGACATGTTTGACACGCAAAATGCGCCCAAAACGAAATTGATGGCAGGGAAGGTTCTTATGAAATTACATATAACAAATGGGCGCCACTGCAACAATACGACGTTTGTCGTACCACAGCTCCCAACAAAGCGGCGGTATGAAAAGGATGCCAAGAGGCGATCATCCGCCCGTTCCCGAACAAGCTGGAAACCCGCATTTTGCCGGCGGCTTCTTGCCCCATGCCCACTTGCGCGGGGCCGCCGCCCTCGTTCTACAGGAACACTTCGGGGCATTGCATAGTTAAGCGATGATTAAAATGGAGGCGAACATCAAGAATTTTTGATACAAAAACGTTGCCGGACGCAAAATCGCCACGCTAAACTTAAACCATGCCTGCGCAACATGACAGCCGATTCCGGTGGGAGGTCCGGAGAATGGTTGTGTTGGCACTGATATCGCTGGCCATGGCATCCGCTTCCACCGCCGGGGCGCAAGCCATCACAAATTTGCATCAACTGACGCAAGCCTTGAGTTCCAGCCAGCAAACGAACCAAGATGTGGATCTCGCCGTAACGGTATGCGCCGCCAGCCGCCCAAAAGTGGGAGTGCTGACTGTGCAGGACGAAACGGGCTTCGAACTGCTCCAAATCGGTGACTTCGGTCGGGAGATCGTGCCCGGAGAGCAAATTCGCATCCGCCACCGGTCCTGCCTGTTGCGCAAACGGGAAATGGGGGTCGAAATATCCGCCATGCCCGTCGTGAATAACGACGGTCTGCACGGCGCGGTGGCTGCGTCCGGAAAAGTGGATTTGCCTGCCGGCAAAATCCCACTGCGACTGGAGTGGTTCAATTTCAGGCGGTTGTTTGCCCTCACTGTGTCAGGTGCAATTTCAAACAGCCCGCCGCGACCGATCGAAGCTTCCGCTCTTTGGCACGCGGCCGTCCCCGAGTCCGACCCAACCAACTTTCTTCCTGGGCTGGACGCAGAATGCTACGAGGGATCATGGGCGACTCTCCCTGATTTCAATTTGCTCCGGCCGGTCAAAACCGGGCATGTGACAAATTTCGACCTGGGCTTCAGGTCGCGCGACGAAGGAGTCGGTATCCGATACTCCGGCTACATGGCGGTTCCGTGCGCTGGGCAATACCAATTTGTGCTTTGGTCGGACGATGGGTCCCTGTTGTTTCTGGGGGACCCGAATGTGCCGGTCATCAGCCTGGGACACACCGCCGTCCCGACGGCGATTCCAAGCAGGCTCTTGGGGGCAAACCTCGGCGATTTGGACGGGCGATACTGGACCGTAGTCGAGGGTCGCCCCAGCTTCGTGTCTCGTATTGGCGAGGGTGTGAGGTTTGATCTGAATACTGGCCTGCATGTCATTTCGGTCAGATTAGCCGATGCCACTGGATTGGATCTTTCCGACTTGCTCAATGCTCGGGTACGAATAACTGGGGTTGGGCTTGGCGTGATGACCTGGGACCAGACGCCGTTATTGGGGAAACTGTTCGTAGCGAGCGCCAAGGAGGTCGTCTTCGTTGAGCCACCGCCTGGACGAGGTGAACCAACATTGCCGATCACCTCCGTGGCCCAGGTGCAAAGTTTACCCAGCGAACGCGCCCGGCAAGCCTTGCCGGTGCGAATCCTTGGGACGGTGACCGGAGCAATCAAGACCGGTCAGGAACACTGGATGTCCTTTCAGGATGAGACCCGCGGGATCTTTGTTTCGCTGCAGACCATTTCCAACACGGCTCCGGCAGTTGGCGAATTGTGGGAAGTGGAAGGCCATAGTGAAGCGGGAAATTTCGCCCCGATTGTCGTGGCTGACAAGATCAGGCGACTGGGCGAAGGAATAATGCCCGCACCGGTCAGTCCCACTTGGACGGAACTGCTCAACGGCAGCCAGGACGTTCAATGGGCCGAGTTGAAGGGCCTGGTCGCCGAAGTTCACAGCAACACGATCAGCCTATACCTGCCCGAAGGCCGTCTGGATGTCGAGTTGGAGGGTTCTTTTGAATCTGAACTTAGGCCACTTTTAAAAGCCAATGTAAGAATTCGTGGCGTGCTCTACGCAGTGTGGGATGCAGCGACACGTGAAGTCCGCGTCGGCCGCGTAATGATGAGAAATTCCAAGGTCAGTGTGGATGTTCCGGCACCGGCTGATCCATTTGAGGCGGTGGTAAAAACACCGCGCGAGCTCTTGCTATTTGACGCACAAGCCTCGGCTTTCCGCCCGGTGAAGGTGCGCGGGCAAATCGTTTACGCGGACCCAACCCAGCTCATCTTGCAGGCAAATGGAGTCGGGCTGTGTTTGCTGCCGGGAGAAAAGCCGACGGTACGCCCGGGCGACATGGTCGAGGCGGTGGGTTATCCAGACATCGGCAGGAAGCAACTCTTGTTGCGTGAAGTACTGCTGCGAAAGACGGGCGAAGCGCCGTTGCCTCCACCGAGAAAACTGGAGGCCTCCACGCTCTCGCAAGAGAACCTTAATTCGACGCGCGTGCGCGTGGAGGGAACGTTGCTCGGCTGGCACACCGAGGATGGCGGCCCCGTCTTGGAAATGCAATCCGGCGCCCGCTTATATCTGGCCCGATTTTGCCCGAAGGAATCCGGCCCGCTTTCGCTGCGCCCGGGCAGCCGTCTGGCGTTGGTGGGAGTCTTTGTCGGACACAATCAAAGCGAACGTGACTACAATAAGTCCTTTGACTTGCTACTTAATTCGCTGGCGGATATTACCGTCCTCTCGCAGCCGTCCTGGTGGACGCTGCCCCGCCTCTTTACGCTCGTGGGCTTGCTATTGGTAATCCTGACCATCACCGTGGTTTGGAACACCCAATTGCGGCGACTCGTGGAACAGCGCACCGACCAGCTCCGGCGCGAAATCCGCGAACGCGAGCGTGTCGAGCGCCAGCATGCTCTTGAGGCCGAGCGCTCCCGCATTGCGCGCGATTTGCACGACGATCTGGGTTCAAGCCTGACTGAAATCAGTGTTCTCGCAAGCTCCAGCCAGCCGGGGCAAACCAGTGCGGATCCCCGGCCAAGTCTGTCTGAAACCATAGGCATCAAGGCCCGCAGCCTCATCTCGGCACTTGATATCATCGTATGGGCCTTGGATCCGGAGGACAACTCTTTGCAATCTCTGGCCGACTATTTGAGCGGCTATGCCAGCGAATTTTTCGCGCACACCGCCATCGCCTGCCGGTTCAAAGTGCCGGTATCCTTCCCGCCCGTCACCCTCGAGGGTCGCGTGCGCCATGAACTTTTGATGGCGGTCAAGGAGGCGCTCAACAATATTTTACGGCATGCCGGGGCCCAGGAAGTTGAATTTCGAATGGCCATGGCGGACGGCTGCCTGGAGATTGACATTGCCGACAACGGGAAGGGGATCAAGGATGAAGCCCACGGCGATGGCCATGGCCTGAAAAATCTGTCTACCCGGTTGCATAAGCTGGGCGGCAGTTGTACAGTGGAACCCGGCTTGGGTGGCGGAACAATTGTCAAATTCCGTCTGCCGCTCAAAGCAACCGAAACTGCAAGCCTTGGCCAAATGGACAAACCGTAGGTACGACGTTTGTCGGATTCCAGCTGGGCGACCATAAGCTAGAGTGTCATCAATCCGGAGCAAAGAAAAACCCGGTAGAATTGACGACATGCCGGCACAATTAGCACATTATAATCAACCAGATTTGACAACCAAAGTCGCCATTGTTGAAGACAACGCCACGCTGCGAAAATATCTCGCGGAGTTGATTAACAAAACACGAGACAACAAGTGCGTGTGCGCATGTGGCTCGGCCGAAGAGGCCGTGGTGGAGATCCGCAAGCATCGCCCTAATGTGGTGCTTATGGACATCCACCTTCCCGGCGAATCCGGCATCGTCTGCACCGCGCGATTGCGCGAGCAGATGCCGGACCTGCATGTCATCATGCTCACCGTTTACAAGGACATCAAAATGATCTTCCAAGCCCTCAAGGCGGGTGCGTGCGGGTACGTGCTAAAGCGAGCGCCTGAAAGTGAAATATTGGCGGCCATCGCCGAAATCCGGGCCGGCGGCGCCCCCATGACCAGTGAAATCGCGCGCATGGTGGTGCGCGCGTTTGCGGGCTCGCCTCCATCGACTGCCTCTGAAGGCACCGATCAACTTTCCACTCGTGAAATGGAAATCCTGGCCTTGATTGCGGAGGGTTGTCCGAACAAGGAGATTGCCTCGAGGCTGTTCATCAGCAGCGGCACCGTGCGGACACATCTGATGCACATCTACGAGAAGCTGCACGTCCATTGCCGCACCGAAGCAGCGGCCAAGTATCTTCGCACCAACCCGGCCAACGCCGTCAACCAATCTGCAGTTTAGCGGCCTTGTGCTCCGGGACGCAAATGCGGCTCACGCGCGCCGCACTGCGTCACGGCTTTGTCCTGACACAGCGAATAGTGGCGAGGCCCAATCTGTGTGATTTCGGCCGCATTCGCGCGCAAATCAAGGCATCCGACGTCTGCCAACAACGGTCACTGACAACCTGCGAACAAACGGTGCTGACAGCTTTCCAAAATGTTGAGGACGCGCTCCTCGCCCACGCCAACGAGCAGCCCCGCTACATGGCTTTAAATGATTCGGTCCTTGCCAACAAGCGCGCATTGGAAATTGCCAACGAACTTCGCACCACGGGTATCGAATCATGTTTCCCTGGAGATGCATTTGCGGCATGATGGGGCCACCGCGAGTGTCGTTGGATTCATTGACTAGGCGAACATCGGCGGGAGATTAAAATGGTTCTTCAAATTATGAAAAGCCAAAGGCCAATAGGGGCGGAAATCTCCGAGTTCCTGATGCGCCATGAATGTTCACGGCTTCGAACGCACTTGTGTATTAAGTTTTATGCTCACTCGAATTAATTGGATGAAGTGCTTTCTGGCCGCGGCGATGCTGGCGGCCGGGAACCTTACGGCCGCCGACTTCCGGCTGCAAAACAGCACCCTGTCATACGCCGGTCAGTCCGTACTGCAAAATCTCCCGTCTAATTTCACACTTCTCAAAGAGGGGACGGGGGCGGGAGTTTGGTTGAAACTGGAGACCACCACCAATAGCTCGATACTCCGCTCGCCGCTTGGGACCGTGCCGGGAATGGCGCGGTTCACCAGCCTGTTTCGCGACGAGCCGTTTTGGATGCGGCCGCAGACCGGCACGAAATATTCGGATTTGAAAGTCGAAACTCAATGGTTCCTCGCCGAAACCACCAACCATACCTGCGTAATGCTCGTGCCGGTTTTCGATGGGCCGATGGTATTCACATTATCCGGCAATAGTGACGGACTCTCGCTAACCGGCGTCACGGCTGACCCCGGCACGACCGCGCGCGGCGGCGTGGTATTCGTCATGGTCGGCGACGATCCCTATCAAATGTGCGATGCCGGGGCAAAAGCTGTAATGAGACATCTCGGTACCGGAAAACTGCGTCGTGAAAAGCCATTGCCCGATTTCGTGGATAATTTCGGCTGGTGCACCTGGAATTCCTTTTACCGCGAGGTCACCCCGGAAAAAGTTCGTGCCGGTCTCGCGACTTTTGCCAAAGGCGGGGTCGAACCGCGTTTCCTGATCCTCGACGATGGCTGGCAGGATTACCGCGAAGGGCCAAAGGGCGAACAGACGCTCTTCTCGCTCAACGCCGGGAAAAATTTCAACGGCGATCTTTCCTCGACCGTGCGCATCGCCAAAGACGAATTCAAGGTGAAGCAATTCCTGGTCTGGCATGCGTTCACCGGCTATTGGAGCGGCCTCGACAGCCACGCGCTGGTCGGCTATGACGTGCGGGACACCGTCCGTGATTTCGAACCGGACGTGCTGGCGCTGCACCCCAATTACAACACGCAATGGTGGGGCCACGCTGTCGGCGTCGTTCCGCCGCAGAAGATTGCGCAGTTTTATGACGACTACCATCGCCGCCTTCAGCGCCAGGGCGTGGATGGGGTGAAGGTGGACAACCAGTCCATGATCGAATCCGTCGCGCACGGCCTCGGCGGACGCGTAGCCCTGACGCGGGCCTATCGCGAAGCGCTGGAGGAATCGGCGAATAAGCATTTCCACGGCCGGCTCATCAACTGCATGGCCAACGCCATGGAAACCTACTATTGTTCGCCACGTTCCACCCTCATGCGCACCTCGATTGATTTCTGGCCGAACCGCCCGGAGACGCACGGGCAGCACCTGTTCTGCAATTCACTCGTCAGCGTCTGGTTCGGTGAATTCATGCAACCGGACTGGGACATGTTCCAATCCGGTCATCCCATGGGGGCATTCCACGCCGCCGGTCGCGCGGTTTCCGGCGCGCCGGTTTATGTGGCCGACACGCTGGACGGTCACGACTTCAGCCTGCTCCGCAAACTCGTCCTGTCCGATGGCACCATTTTGCGCTGCGACAACATCGGGCGACCGACTCGCGACTGTCTGTTTGCCGATGTCACGAGCGAACCGGTACTGCTGAAAGTTTTCAATTACAACCACGACTGTGCCGTGCTGGGCCTTTTTAACTGCAATTATCACAAAATTGACAATGAGCGGCGCGCCATCACCGGCACGGTTTCTCCGGTTGATGCCCCGGGCTTGAAAGGCGAACAATATGTGGCTTTTGCGCAAACCAGCGGCAAACTCTGGCGTTGCGGCAGGAGCGACCGCACCCCCATTTCCCTGGGCGAGGGCAAATGGGAAATCGTCTCGTTTGCGCCGGTCGAAAATGGCGTCGCCGTGATCGGTCTGGCGGATAAGTTCAACAGCACCGGCGCGGTTGTCAAAAAGCGGTGGCATGGCGAGAACAGATTGTCCATCACGCTGCGCGACGGCGGCGAATTTCTGGCGTGGTCGCAACGACCGCCGAGAGAAATCTCAGTCGGTGACAAGAAGCTGGAATTTACCCTTGATTCCGCCACCGGCAAATTGAGCTGCACCGTTCCTTCGGGCGGCAAGACCCAGTTGAATTTCAAGTGGTGATTCATGATACAACTCGGGCATAAAATATTACTGCTTCTGACGCTCGCCGCCACTGGCGCGGCTTCCGCTGCGCTGCAAAATCCCATTCGGCTGAATACGGTCGGCTATTTACCGGAGATGAGAAAGGCCGCGAGCATCGCCGCCGCGTGCACCAATTTCCAACTGATCCGCACCAGCGACGGCCAAGCGGTTTTCCACGGCCAAGTCAGCGGCCCGAAATGGAATGCCGGCACGGCGGAAAATTTATTCACCGCCGATTTTTCCGGGTGGCGCGAGCCGGGCGTTTATTTATTGACCGCGGATGGGGCCGGCAAATCGGCACCGTTTGCCATCGGTCAGGACGCTTTTACCAATGCCTATCGGACCGCGATGCTCGGCATGTATCTGTGGCGCTGTGGCACGGAGGTTTCCGCGAGCTTTGAGGGCAGAACATTTTTCCATGAGGCGTGCCATACCAATGACGCCTTTCTGGATTTTGCCGGAGGCGGGCACACGCGCAAGCCTGCCAACGGCGGCTGGCACGATGCCGGCGACTTCAACAAATACGTGGTCAACGCCGGCGTCAGCGTCGGGGTGATGCTCCGCGCTTGGGAGGACTTTGGCGGCGCGCTCGAGCGAATCCGGTTGCAATTGCCCCCGGAAAAAACATCCGTTCCGGATTTCCTGCGCGAAGTAAAATGGGAGCTGGACTGGCTGCTGCAAATGCAGGCCGAGGACGGCTCGGTGTATCACATGGTCTCCGCGCGCAATTTCGATGAATTTGAAATGCCGGAGCAGGAAAGTGCGCCGCGCTATTTTTCGTCGTGGAGCACGGCGGCCACGGAGGTGAGCGCGGCCATGCTTGCACAGGCGGCGCGCGACTACAAAGCCTTCGATGCCACGTATGCGGAACGCTGCTTGGCGGCGGCGAAACGCAACTACGCCTTTCTCGCGCAGCATCCGCAGCGGCAGGCCACGGACCGTAAGCCCTTTGCCACGGGCATTTATCAAATCGGCAGCGAGACCGCCCGATCGTGGGCGGCGGTGGAATTGTGGGAAACGACCGGCGAAACCAATTTCCTGGCGGACTTTGAAAGCGCGGCGCGCAAGCTGGACCCCGAGCTGTATCCCGATTTTGATTATGGCGATTATCGCGACCTTGCCATGCTGACGTATCTCAGCTCGCAACGCGATGGACGAGACGTCTCGCTGGTGGCGGCGGCGAGGGAGAGCTTGCTGCGCGCAGCGGATGGGATGGTCGCGACGAGCGCGGCGGAAGGTTACGCGCGTCCATTGGGCGATAAATATTTCTGGGGCAGCAACGGCACCGTGGCCCGCCAGACGGTTTTGCTGCATGCAGGCGAGAAACTTTCCGCCAAGCCAGAATATCGCGCAACAGCGCTGGCGGCACTGGATTATCTGTTGGGCCGGAATTATTTTGGCCGCTCGTTTGTGACCGGAGTTGGCTTTGAATCTCCGTTGCATCCGCACGATCGGCTCTCGGCGTCGCTGAAACTCGGCGTGCCATGTCCGGGCCGGCTGGTTGGCGGGCCACAGCCCAGCGCCAAGGATTGGGCCGATAAGCAGGATGATTTCACCCGCAACGAAATCGCCATCAACTGGAACACGGCCTTGATTTATGCGCTGGCGGAGTTTCTGCCACCACAAACCGGCCCATTGAGCTCAAAAAATTAACCTTCCATCTTATGCAAAACCTCCTCACAACCTCCTCTGTTTTGGCTCTGGGACTAGTCAGTTTCGGGTGCGCGGCGCCCGCCTCGCACCACGGCCATTTGGCAAAATCCACTCCCGTGATCGCGGTGTTGCCGCGATTCACGGCTGCCGATGTGCCGGCCGTTGGCCCCGACGAAATGGCCGTGCCCCAGCCCGGCAAAGGCTCGGCGGATGAAGGGGCGGGACTCCCGGGCAAAGGCTTGGCGGAGCATCCGATGCTCTACATCGGCGAAGGTTGCAACAAGATGTTTCTCGTCAACAATGGCAAGGTCATCTGGACCTATTCCACCGGTCCCGGCTGGGAATATGACGACATCTGGCTGCTTTCCAATGGAAACATTTTGTTCAGCCGCATGCAGTGGGCCGGCGAAGTGACGCCGCAGAAAAAAATCGTCTGGCGCATGGAGGCCGGCGAGGGCCGCGAAATCCACACCATCCAACCCATCGGCCTGGATCGGTGCTTGGTGGTGGAAAATGGCTCGCCGGCGAAATGTAAAATCATCAACAAGAAAACCGGCGCGGTGGAAATGGAACACGAATTTTCGCCGGCGGACACCGGCAAGAGCGTTCATGCGCAGTTCCGTCGCGTCCGTTTGACGGCGCAGGGAACCTATCTGGTTTCGTACCTTCAACAAAACCGGGTTGCGGAATATGACAAGGATTGGAAAGAAATTTGGTCCTACCCCATCCGCAGTCCGTGGGCGGCGGTTCGGTTGAAAAACGGCAACACGCTCATTTCCGACGAACGAGAGGAACTGGCGCGGGAGGTGAATACCAAAGGCGAAACGGTCTGGGAATTCAAGCTGTCCGAATTGCCGCCGGAAATCGGATTCAAAGGCAGTCAAAGTTGCGTGCGGTTGGACAATGGCAACACGATTTTCTGCTCGCGAGCCAACGGTGAGAAAACCCAGTTAGTGGAAATCACGCCCGACAAAAAAGTGGTCTGGGCACTACGCGATTGGAAACATCTCGGACAGGCGACAGCCATCCAAGTTCTCGATGATCCGGGCATTCCCGAGCAGCCGGGAGACCTGCAGCGATAAAGGCTGTTGGTCTGCCAGACTTTTGCCTAGTTATTGAGGCCGCCGCTGTGGGACGGAGGTGGCACTCCAGTAATAGCCCGACCAAAGCGTGTCGAGTTTGGCATATTCTACATGGCCGTCAGCCAGCGCCACATTGACACCGCCGGGAAAGGGGGACGTGGCCGACGCCGCAGTGGGCGCCTTGGGGATTCCGTGCCGGGCGATGCAAACCCGTCCCATCATCGCCGCCGGGTCTCCCGCGTATAAATTCGCCGGTGAGGCGATGACATCTCCCGGGCCAGCCGCCGTACCGCAATTCGGCCAGCCATCTTCCCAGATGCCATCCGCAAAGAGCACGGTTTGCGAAGTGAATCGGATGTTGCTTTGCTTCTGAAACAGCTGGCCCGGTTCGCCGCCGATGTATCCCAGAACATTCGGATCGGAAGTGTACATCCAGGCATTGAGAAAGTAACTGGCGCTGTCTGAGGGCACGCCATCATTTCCAATCCAGGGAACCGTGGCGGTGCCCCACGCGCTACCGCCGCTCGCCACAAAGCCGCGGTTGTTGGTGATGGCCAGCGGGCAATAGGCGGCGGCCATGACGCCTTGCTGGACGGACGCAAGGCTGGGCACCCAGTTGCCGGTGGTGTTGTTGCGCGCAATAGATCCGTAATCATTCAAATACATGAACAAGCCCAGGTCCAGGGCGTTTGGTTGGCAGTCTCATAGGACGGGACTGGCCTTAAGGATCAGTCGAAGGGCGTGATGGGGGTGGCGATGGTAATGTTCGAAGAAGTGTGCCAAAGGCTGGCCTTCTTCGAACGGGAT
>Ga0316217_10002661_pt1 | contig 21227 bp, 17 predicted proteins | sample 1anoAmetaG_FD_203633 | JGI IMG/M metagenome (GOLD analysis project Ga0316217, IMG submission 203633) | Freshwater microbial communities from Trout Bog Lake, Wisconsin, USA - 1anoA | ecosystem: Environmental > Aquatic > Freshwater > Lake > Hypolimnion/Profundal zone | place: USA: Wisconsin...
TTTCGAAAATCCCAACTAGTTTCGCTTCAAATTTCCCTAGAGCATGTTCCCCGCAGTCTAGCCAGGAGAAAGGAATAATATCAGATATGAGCAGAAGATCATTACCTAGCAAGAAAATACCTTCAAAGATAGACTTTCCGAAGAACAACTTCAGGACATCGAAGAAACTGGAGAATTCAAAGTCAAATCAAATATTTAGTACATAACACTTCCCTATGTTTGGAGAATCAACCAAGCTCTGTTCTGGGGCAAGAAAAAGGTCAAACAGGTGTGGAACCAGTCTTTAGCCAACATTTTTGGTTTGTTCTGGCTTGCAAAAAGAAATCTTGAGTTGCAAATACCTTAACACCTCAAAAATTTGGCCAGATACCCAAAAAAGTTTGTAAATTTACTTGTAGGCTTAAAGTCAATTAAAACTGCCGTTTCAGTTGATTACCATAGATAGATTTTTAAAGATTTTTGGGCCAAAATCCTCAAAGACTATTATCATGAAAGTGAAGAATGGTGCTCTGCTCTATGGAGCTATCTCTATGTATACTACAATCCTGAGCTATCTCGTCCTTTTGAGTCAGAGTTGAGGGGCTTAGAACTAGAGAAAAGACAGAATGAGCAAAATGCTATTCGATAAAAATTCTAGGCAGATCAGACGACTTTGTGGCAAAAAAAGAACCAGATTATAGAAATCAACAATAATTTCAATCAGGAATGGGGCAAACTAAAAAAGAAGGTCATCATTGAAATCACTGCAGAAGTGAACGAAGTCAATGATTCCAGCCAGCGAAATGCTAGCAGCTAAGCTTAGCCTTTGCTAAGCGGAGATGAAAGCGATAAAGATCAAAAAATATTGCAGAAGTTGGCTGAGAAAAAGTTCACTCTCTACGTCTAGCACATTAAGAGCGAACTGCCTAAGAAAGAAGTGCCTTTAGATGTCATCAATGCAATAGTATTTATACTGAGACTCTTCAACTTGATAAACCTGAAAACTTAACAGAAGTAGAAGCTAAAAACCAACAAAAGACAGGAAATTATGTAAAAGATAAGAAACTTGCACAAAATAAAGAGCTTGTTTTCTCCATTTTTCACTGCAATTGTGAACTCTGAAATGTAGCCAATCAGTAAAGCACTTGATGAAGAGTTACCGACAGAAATACTCAAAGATAAAGAGATATTAGGCTTGCTTTCAAAGGACCAGGTTGCAGCAGTCAAGGAATTCATCAACTTGAGGCTCAATTACAACGTTTTGATTGAGGCCAAGAAAAAGGAGCTACCTTAGTATCATAGTCCAAGCAGAGTATTTTACTCCAACTACCACTTGCTGCCTCCTTACAAGGTTTTAAAAAGCAGTTAGAATTACTACAGTCTCAAGAGGATGTCTGATGACTTAACGGTAGATACAAGCACTGACTTTTGGAAAGTAAAGCTTTACTGGATGAGATTCAAAACTTGGACCATGAACTGCTTGTTCTTTCTAGTGGCTTCTGCCTGGAAAGGTCCACTTGGGCTCAGATGCCTTTGGGGAAAGGAGGACTTCAGAACTTAAATGGGCATCGACTACCAAACTGGATAAATTTCATACTAAACACGTTCTACAGTGATTGGCACTTTTATCCATGTTCTGGAAGGAATCAAAAAAAGCAGAAGGGTCTTTGAGTAGACTCCTGATTTGGGCCTTTTGGGCAAAAACCTGAGCAGATACGGAAATTACTTCTAATGCTATATCTTCCGATTTCTGTTTGTTGGTTTACTACTCACTCTGATAGGCTATCCTCTCTTGATTGTGGCCGCTTCTGGGCTAACAGTGGCACTTGTGTTGTCTTTCTGGGTGTGGGTGCCTCTCATCATGGCAGTCTGCTTTGTCTTTAACATCTTCATCAAGCAGTTCGAAACTCCTTTCATTGTTTATGGATTTTGGCCACGAAGTTTTCCTATAATAAGGCTTATTCTGGGAATTCTCAAATGCTTAGGAATAATCTTGTTTGCAGTTGGCAATTTACTGCTCATCGCACCTTTAAAAACCTTCTTCCTATTCCTGTTCTGCTCAGTCCAAAACATCTTCCGAAGAACAGTTGACTCCATCCTGGTCTTCTTGTTCAGAAAAGTGGGCAGAACCCCAAGCCGAGACACAAACATCGCTAGGAAGATATCAGGACCTGGCATGACCAAAGAGTTCTACATGTCCATCAACGAAGAAGATGTCTATGTGCTAGTGCAAAGCAAATTAGAGCAGATCTATGTCCAAACTTGGGATAGGCTCATCTAGGAGAAGATACAGTCCAATTCCAACGCTTTTAGAGCTGATATTAACTCAGTACTATCTCCCTTCGGAGCTACCTACAACTTAGAAAACCAGCTCACTAACAACGTGAATTACCTCATCCAAAACTACAGGACCCAGTATGCCTAATACTGCAATCGCTACCCCGAAAACCCCTATAACGTCAGATTCACCCAGGAAGAAATCGATAACTACTTCGACAACACAGTCAACATCGTGCGCAGATTCGTCGACAAGCACTAAATCTCAGGCTGGATTTTCGAACACTATCAACTCTACGAAGGAATGTATGACTAGCTCACCAGAAGCATCTGGATTGACATCTTCGGCTGCGGGGAAGAGATATTCTAGCCCCTGGAGAAGCTGGACTCCCGGTTCAAGTTGTAAGACCAGTACAAACAAGGGGACGATGGGTTTAACTACTAGATGAAGAGCAAAGTGGGCTCAGTTATGAAGGCTCTGGAGGGAGAGGTGTTCCTACAGCACAACCACCGTAAGATAGCGCCCTTCAAGCATAACCTACTCAACAGGTAGTCCAGCAGCGAGTAAATCAGCAACATCTTTTCCTACCACACCCAGAACTCCATTCTAAATGTGCAAACTGATTTGAAAAATGTTAGGGTTTTGTTTGTTCCCAACCTCAACATCAAAGAAATCGCGACTGTGGATGAGGAGGCCAGGAAGAGGAAGATCAAGGAAGAGAAGTTCCTTCTTGACCTTTGAGATACCATGATTTGCCACTAAACTTCATTCGTAACTGTTTGTTTCTTCACTAGAAGGCCATCCACCATTTAAATAATTCACCTTTAAGATTATCTGCGCTAAAAGATACATCTATCATTGTCCAGCCATAAGGTTGAAAGCTGATGTTCTGGGGAGTGTGTTTTCCAGGTCAGCCAGAATGTAGAACATGGTGGCAATCCCAACCACATTAGAATCCATTTCGTCAGGGTTCATCACTGACATGGAGTCACCTGCCGAGTGATGGAACTGGAAGTAATACTCACGCGTTGGGCTATCCTTGATGAGGTTGATCATAGTGGGCACTCCATTCTGGAACAGCGGCCTCGTGTCAACCGCATCCCCATCATCCTCGTATTTGATTGCGTTCAAAATGACCATGTACTTGTTCAGGATCATCTGCACTATTTCCTTCGCCCGAGGGTCCCCACTGAACCCGAAACCCTACAGCTGGGTGCTACCCTAGTCACTCTAGAAAGCAACTATGTGCTTGGCTAGTTCATCCTTGTGAGTGGCAGCATAGACGTAGCTGCCACTTTTGGGCTCATTGAATTACTAGCCGCTCCAGGCTATGAATCTAATGGTTCTTTTGGGTCTCAACCCGCTCTTAAGAATGAGTCTCATGGCTTCGAAGCAGTTGATGAAGCCTCCCCCGTCGTCATTGGCTCCTGTCTGCGGTCCAGTATCCCAGGAGTCGATGTGTCCTCCCATTAGCAATATTTCCTCAGGCTTCTCTGAGCCTCTGATCTAAAACACCACGTTATTAGAGTTGGCATTTTAGACCGACTAGCTCTACATCACCAGGTGCAGATTGATTCTCTGTCCTCGGTCCTGCATTCTCTGCATCATCTCAGCATCCTCCACAGTAATCGCAGCCGCAGGGATCACTCCCCCTCGCTGGTTGCCAGTATGGGCCGAGTAGATGGAGAAGGGAGCGGCCGAGCGCACTAGAACAGCCAGAGCTCCGTAGAGGGAAGCATTGCCCGAGCCATAGTACCTGTAATCTGAGGATTCACCATAGGTTGTCCACGGCTGGTTGTACACCACTATCTTGCCCTTGACCTAGTTCCTTCTTTGCTAGAGCTAAGTGAAGCTACGAACCACGATCGCGTCAGCTCTTATGTTCCTAAGTTGTGCAGAAGTTACCCCGGCACAGACCTGCCGATCCCAATCAACCCTAGTTTCTGCGGAGTGGGCCTGGGTGAGTAGAGCGTGAGTGATTCGTTGCCCCTGACCCACTTGGTAAAGTTGGGCACTGGTTCGAGACGAACACTGTCGAAGCCCTCTTGGGCAGCCATAGTTGCGATTTCGGAAATGACCATCTCCAGTGCCTGCGAACCCCACATCCTGGGTCCATAGGTGTCTGTGATGTATGCCAGTCTTTGGTAGGCAGAGTGGTGGAAGATGCCAGTGGTGTTCTGGATGTTGGTCTTGAGCAACTTGACTACATCAGTGTAGTCCTTCTCAGCCATTAGGGCCAGCAGGAGAGTGCAGCAGGTGAGCAACCTCCACATTCAGAATAGATATATAAGATAAATGTTAGTTTTTATTTGGTTTTGTTGGTTTTGTCATGAATCTTCAAATTCAGCTGTTCATGGTTCATCAATTCAGCTGTCCAGAGTTCATCATTTTAGGTATTCCAATCGTCTACTCTGATTCATTATGACTATTTGATGATCAATCAAGAAATACTAGCTAGTTGGCACTTGATATCCATTCGGATACATGCTATGGGAAGATCACTGGGCCACTAGGTTGTGCTGTGCAGGGTTGGCTCCATACCACACCGTCGTGTTGTGGTACCCACTCGCCGAAACCATCACCACCGTTAGAATGGTCTACAGGTTGAAAGTTGGATACTGACTCATCACTAAATCGAACAGCTCTTGCTCATCTAGGTTCTTGTTGCCCCTTGCTCTCAGCTTGCTCTCGGCTGGCACTCTGCGGTAGTCGTCTGCAGGGTCGGGCACATTTCGGTCGTAGTTGGTCTGGACCAGGAACCAGTCCGATTCGCTGAGCGTATAGAAGGCATGGACTTTGTCGTTGTCCCTCTCGATGACTGCGCCCTAGTTGCCCTGAGTGCCTGTAACGACAAAGTAGACTGGCCCTCCGATCCTTTCGGTCTTGAGCCTCTCAAGGGCCCTCTCATAGGTGGGTTCCTCCTCGACGACCTTCTTGAGTAGCCAGCAGGTGGGAATAGCATTGTCGATGAGGACGCTGATGAAGTCATCGTAGAAGTGCCTTTCCATTCGTGTGTTGACTTCAACGGAGAAGGCGGCAGGTTTGTTGGCAGTCAGCGTGAACACACTCCCCGCCAGCGTGTCCACTGAGTACAGTAGTTTCTCCCCTCTGTAGTACTGTACATTGGCCGCCAGGTTAGAGATCAGTTCCCACATATTAAAGTCCAGGTTCCTCCCGTGCAGGATTTTGCCCTGGTCGTTTCTCACAATCACCCCGCTGCAGGCCTTCACCGTCGAGAACTCATACATAAAGTTGAGATAAAACAGCTTTTCGAAGGGCTGGCCTGACAGTCTCGCAATAGCGTCCACCTAGGCAACGAAGTCCTGGTATTTGAACTCATTCCTGGCGTACCACTCGACCTCCCTGAAGAAGGTCTTGGGGAAAGGCAGGTGAGTGAACATGTACTCCATGAATGTCTAGAGTGGTTGCTTGAAGTCGTTGATCAGGGGAGCCCATCGCACCAGCGGAGGGTCGTCCGCGTTGACTCTGTAGGTCTTAGGGACGTGCGAGATGACTGGAGGCGGATGCGGCGGGACGTTTGAGAGGACCAGGACGAAGAGCAGAGAAAAAGCTAGTTGGTGCTTCATGCGGATATTATATGATTTATATGAGGGGATGGACAGTTTAGTGTTTGGATAATAGGATGGATGGAGCATAGTGGCGAGCTAATGAAATAGGTGATAAAATATGGTGTAGTAATGAGAAGTGGCAGCTGCGCAGGTATATGCTGTTTTAGAGATAATTGATAATAATAGTAATTCACACATTGGATGAGATATAATCTGATTGGTATTATTCTGCAGTTCAGATTATGTATTTGCATTTGTATGTTCGCAATTCAAACTATCTAAGTACCTAGTTGTTCAGATATTGACTCAACATCACCCTTAGCCTCGACTTTAACAAATAAGGCATAAACAGGTAGTACGAGGCTAGTAAATAGGAGGTAGTAGTTGCTCAAGCTCAACCATTAACAAATCAAATGAGGAAGGCCAGGTCTTGCGAGCGGATTCCGTTTCCCATATACACTCCCCCGTAGATGCTCGAGTTGGTGCGGTGGTACCCCACATAGCCCGGCCAGACCAGACTCCGCAGCGTGATTTCTGTCTTGGACTCGTCTGTCTGGAGAGACCAGCCCTTTTTGACTGCATCCTGGCCCAGGGTGTCCAGGAAGTCGTCTCTTTCTAGAGCCTTGTCGCTTTCTGCATGAGGGTATAGTTACAGATGAGGAGCTTCTTGTCGAGGTTGACTGGGTGCCTGAGGTGTAGGTAGTTGTCGAGATTGCGGGACTGGTCGATTTTGAGTCCCCTGAAGTTGGGGTTCCTGACTATTTCGTGAGTGGGAATGATCTTGTAGGCTCCCAGCGGCACCACCTGGCACTCGAAGTCAATCTGATGCACCACGATGCTCAGTCGGTCCAGCTAGGTGAAATTTTTGTTCCGGACGAAGTGGTCCTCGCCCAGCACTACTTGTTTCGGCTGCTCTAGACCCTTCATCAGAATCTTCTAGTGCTGCCCCGTGAAATACTCGTCGGTTTTGTTGACTTTGGCTGCGAACTCGAACCTGGGGGCGGGCAGCTCTGCGAATTTGAAGTCTTCCGAACTGGGTAGCAAGCAGGTTACCTCCAGAAATGTTTTTTGTGGGGGAAGTTGGTGGCACCTTTGAAAGAAACCCCCTATACAATGTAGTAGTTTTTGAGGACTCCCTCGATCCTGCCCCAGAAGTTGAACTCCTCGAAGTGGTACTCCTGGCTGAGTTTGAGCACTGCTATTTCCAAGTTGATCCTCTCATCCGGAGAGAGGGTCTGGCCGATGCGGTTGACGAACTTGAGGTCCGAAGATAGATTTGAAATATTCATGGTGTGTTATTATATAAGTTTCAAATTCACAGCACTTAAATGCTGGTCATATTTAATAATTGCAGTCACTCAAACAACACACTGTCTTGATGAAAACTCACGTCTGATCAATGAAGACCATACACTTGATACTGAACAGTTTATATTACCCATCCCATATTTATACACTCCACTTGATGACCCCACGCCACCCAAAACATCCTTCTCTCTCCCCACTTCGATACTTGACTCAGTAACTTTAAAACTAGTGGGGTTGACTGCGGGCAGCTTAAGTAATAATGTGATATCACAAAGGGTAAAGTTAAAGTCAATAGCAACATAATGAAGATGTCTTGCGGGTAGTCCACTCGGACTCAATGCAGTAGACCATATGATGTTTTTCAACCAACCATTCGGCAAGAGCAGCTTGATGTTGAGCTATGTGAACTCATGGCCTCAGAAATGAGTGAGCATTCAAAAGATTAGAGCATCAACAACACCCAACATCAAAAGTGGAATGTCTACAGCAGTTCAAGCTTAGAATAGGGGTCAAATCGGATAACAGGCTGCCATTGATGCATGTTATTCTCAGAATAGGCAGATCACCCAAAGCATTTGGGCTGACCAAGGACAAGTTTATTATGTTTCTGAACAACTAAATTAGTTTATCAGGTAGGCTTTTACTAACTACGTTCTCAGCTTTCAACCTATATTGCCCTGATCAGCATTTCTGGAAAGCGTCAACTCAAAACCAAGTCCGCCTTGGTATCTATGACCCAACAACCCTTTAGTGTAATACTCTCATCTTACAGCAACAACCCCAGCCAACTTGTAAACATTTTCAATCCCCTCTCAGCTACGCACGATCATGGGTTCAGTATAAAGTAAGGAGACCGTATATGGCAAAAAGTTGGTATAAACATTAATCTCCCAAAAGCTGAGCCGAATTTACATGCAACTACAAAACTTCTTTTTTCTAGAATTTATAAGTCGCTAAATCATATATAAGCTCGTGGTATTGAGAGTTTGAATGTTTAAGAATAAACGACCTGAAAAAAGGGGATTCTTTGAGCGCAATTGACTCCCAACAACAAAATCGCCTCCCGCCTCGCTTTGCTGAGAGTAGCTTAGAATGGTTATGTTGGCTCTGCTTTTTCCGATAATCGAACCAACAAACTTAAACCCTTTTACCAAACCATGAATTTTCAATAAACTGACTATTTCGAGAGCTAGAGGAAGGGAATCAGGCGATACATAGTCAATAGGGAAGATTCTAAATCATTTTGCCTATAAAATCAAGAAAACTCAAGTCCTAACCAGAGAGGAGTTGCATTCTCAGGGCAGGAATAACATAAAAACGAAATAGAAGGTAAAAAAGATATCGTTTTGGGAGAAATCAAATATTCAATATTTTTAATGACCTTTTTTAATTTTTTGAGAATAGTTTGTACTCGATTTTTCTACAATTTCATAATAATTAAATTGATTATCTTCATTGCATGTGTTTTCTGAAAACCTTGAAACCCTTGGACTCCATCCATATTGAGAAAGGAGCCATGTCCTTTCCCAGCAAATCTTAAGAAAAAACTTTTGACCAAACCCTGGACCTCTCCTTCAGCTCACCCTCAAAAGACTCTCCCCTGCCCTTCTCACTCTCCAAACAAGACCATCTCCTGCTAAATTTGCTCAATCTGGTGAATCTCAACACAAAACTCCTGCAGGATGTGGACCAGGTAACTATTAAATTACTTAGAAGTTATCATATAATGATTAAGTGCTTTAAAACTGTTTCAACTCTCTCAGTCACGTACCCGGCTAATCCCCAACTTCCAGACAGGAATCTGAGCTCGCAGAACTATCCAAGGAAGAAACCCACCATTAGCTAAATGAAACGCCTGCTGACTCTCTGGTTTAAAGCCTCTTTGGAAAAAAGAGGTACCTCTACAGACTGGAGCTCTAAAATGAGGTCGCTTCTACCATTTATAAGGAGAGGAACATTAACATATCAGTTGTCCTGAAGAATAAATAAAATTAAAAGGTCTTAAACTCTAACATTATGCATCTTTGTTTGGGAGTTTGTGATTCCGAAGGGCAGTGGATTACCTAAAACAAGGCTAAGGAGAACTTTATGAAGGGAAAAACTTAGGTGGAAATGTACCACGGTGAGGCTTCCTTCCTCAAGGTCTACCCCAGGGAGGTGAGCAGAGGTTTTGCGGGTGGCAAGCTAAACTTCGTGGTCTACACGAAACCCTCTTTGCTGAAGTTCAGCTCTAACTCCTCAGGACTGTAGAAGATCATCGACAGTGCGCTCATTTAGCCGCTAGTGATCAAGGACATCTCAGTGAAAGCCAAGAAAAAAGAATGATCATCTTACCTTCCCTCATTTGTTTACTTTTCTTTTACCAAACTCAATATAATTTCAGAGATTCTGCATATTTACAAATCCTTAAAGTACAACTTAACAGGATCACTGAGGTTTCTATTTCTTCTCTCCACTTGTGATTCCGGAACGGTCTTTGAAAAGGGTAGAGAAAAGCAAGTAAAAGAGTCCTTTGACGAATACCGACAGAATCATGAATTACACCTACTAATCGCAAATAAATTACGAAAGTGAGCTTATCTATGAAGTTTCTCAGGGGGGCAATCGGATGAGACTATACCTTCTGCATGAAGCTGTTAAAAGTTTGGATGGTGGGGATTCCAAGGATTTTGAAGCCAGTCCCAGGCCCACTCCAAAGCACAAGCAGAGGAAAGTTCTCATTTATTTTGAACTTCAAGCACTTGTTACTCTATTTTTTGCTTTATCTATCCAATCTTACCAATTGATGAAAAGAATGGGTATATTTTGCGTGTTCTTTTCCAGCTCAGTAAGTTCCTTGGGTTTGCTTTTAGGGTCTTAGTCAACGAGATAGTAAAGCTGCCTTTGCTCTGGTCGTGCGAATGCTAAGGCCAAGAGGCACACAAGGATAGCCCAGGAAAATTGGTTACTCATTATTTACAATTAAAATATTTGGGAATGATTAAACATCAGTTTAAGTCTCAGAATGATTCGATTATTTGAATTTGTCATATTTCACGTTTTTTAATACTCTCTAGTACTTCAGCTTATTTGTGGAGAAAAGTGCGTGAAATGCTCTAAAACCGGAAGTTAGATCCTTCAATATTTCATCCCTTTCTCTTTTAATAAGCATCTTTTAGACTATAATTAAATCAAATCACTTCATCACAAACGTCAAAAGTGCATTAGATTCGCTCAAATCTTTATGAGTCACGAAGTTCTTTAGTTGCCTTCCGTCGACATTCACAGACTATACTTTATAGCTATTGGCCTTGTTTTGCTAAACTTGAATATTTAACGGCACTAGTTTATCTTTGTCCATTCTTCTATAAATTCTTGCACTGCTTATAACCGGGCTTCCTAAGATATAAGTTTCGGTTGAAGGAAGAGGGTAAATGCCCAAAGCTGCAAAAACGAACCATGCAGACATGGTCGCATAGTCGTCGTTTCCTGGAAGCCCGTTTCCTTTGTCCCCGTACTGAGTATTTAGGATCATTCTGCTATACTTAGCTGTGAGATCAGAGCGATTAGTGAAGCTGAAAAGCCATACAGAAAAGAGATTGTGTTAGTTCCCTGCCCAGTAATAGGGATTGGGAAGCCAAAACGTAGGCCAATACTTGCTGTAAGAAAAAAATTTACTCAACTCTTTGACAAAAGGCTTCTACCCTCCAAAAAGCTTGATGAGCCCCTAGGCATCATGGGGTACAGCAAATCTGTAGTGCCAAGAATCCCCTTCCACAAAATATTTGGAAAAGATGTTGATTCTTTCTTTCTTGGGTATCTTGACAAAAGTGCCGTTTTTGGATTTCGGGTCAAAAAAGGCTGTCTATTTGTTCCAAAGGTTCCTGTAAAACTTTGAACGGTTCACGAAGTCTTGATGAATTTCTGAAAGGTTCATCAGCTTTGCAACCTGACTTATACTAAAATCGTTGAAACTTAACTAGAGGGTTTAGCTCACCGAAGACCTTTAGGCTCCTTCATAAGCGATATAACCTAACTGCTTATACTGAGCAACATTCGGCCTAGAGTCATGGACAGTCTGAGTATTGGCGTTTCTGAGCATAAAATTCAATATTTCAGTAACATTAGCCAAACTTTTGTTGTAAGCCTACTTGACTATCCAATCAGCCAAGATGGTATTGGCGTGAGCTCCTATCATACATCCCGTCCAGCCATTGGCAAAAGGCCATTTGGGCATATACCCTCCCTCTCGATTGAACATCAGCAACGATTTCGCAATGTCATTGAAACGATATAAATCGTGGAAAAGAATCCAAGGCATTTGGGTCCTATGAATGTCCCAAATTGACATATCTGTGTATATTGCATTCATGTCATCTGGAACCACACTCACTGAACCATCGTTTTTGAAAGACATGTATTCTCGGTTCACGTCATTGAAAAGGGTAGGAGTGAGCATTGTGCGATATAAAGCTGTATCAAACTAGATTTGGTATTTTTGGGTGATTGCTGAAACTTCAAAGCGAGAGAACTCTTTTGCCCAAATCTCTTTGCTTTCTTTCCTAATCTTGTCAAAATTTTTTTACTTCACCTCAGTTTATAGGTTCAATTTGGCGTTTTTGATGCTGACGTAAGATATTCCTATATAAATCTCAAATTTAGTTGAAGTTGTTTGAATTACAGCACCATTCCAAGTACCTTATGCTCGAATCATGCTTTCATCAAGAGTAGTTTGGTTAAAGAGAAAGACTTTGTCAGTTGAATTAGACACCCATATTAAATGAAAGTGCATCGTAACTCCTCCGAATCTCCCTCCAAAACCACCGTGTACAGTTATTGAGCCTTAAAGGCACTTTTAGCCACAACTGAATGTGCTGGAATTCCTTTTTGCTGTCCTATCCAACAAAAAGGAAGTCATAAGATTGATATTGTGAACTTTCTTTTGGTTGAAGGTATATTTGTGAGCTCCTGTCCTCTGAGTAGTTGTTAGTTCCACTGTAGTTGAGTCTTACAGATCTACTTTGTAGTAGCCTGGCTCTGCAAACTCAGACTCCTTATAAAAAAGAACCTTATTATCACCAGGTATGGTAGGTTTATTATCACTGCCTTTGGTCGGCAAAATCCCAAATATACCCATATCTATCACCCCTGCTCCTACCAGATGCATGTGAGAGAAAGCTCTGATATACAGATCTTGTGCACTGTAGCCTCCGAAATGGTTGAAGTTCAAGTATTCCTTTTTTAGCATTGGGGCTGTATCAGGTCCTAATCTTACAAAACTGTAGGGAACCTGGGCTGCAGGCGAATTGGAACCACAGCCGAATCCGAAACCTCCAGCTCCTACTTGCAAGTCAGGTTTAGTGAATCCTAGTTGAAGCAGAGAACCCAGAATCACTATAAAAAAGAGCATTTGAGACTGTAAAAATTAATACAAGAAAAAAGTGCGTTATTTTTAATACACTAGCTGCCACATATTGGAGTTGGCCCTTTTGATGTCATATCAAATTTATTGTAATCTTGATGTTCAGTGAGGAAATTAACTTTATCAAGAAACCCTTCGACACTGGAGGTACGCCTAATCGTTAGTTCTAGCCTGACTTCCTTCCTTTCTCCCAGGCAGACCTTTAGTATTAGATTTGCAGCACTCTTCTCAAACACACTGGTCAAAAATTTTCTATCAAAGAAGCCGATCTCATGGAAAACACACGCAAATTTTTGGATCACTTTTCAGTTTTCAGAAAAAAGGAGATTGACAGTTCCCGCACTCTGGATACACTTATGGACGAAGCCCGTTAGAACTCAATTATTCCTGAACCTGAAAAAAATTTGGCAGTTGTTCGGCCCAAATCGCCCACTTATGGAGGGAGAAAGAGCGGATTAGTGATAGGGTGGCAACTAGCAGAGATCTAGGAAAGATGTAGCTATTCTTGCTTCATTTTTGTTTCCAATTTGGTCGCGGAATATAAAAAACAAGAGAGCAAATTAAAATATTATGAATCACGAGACATTTCGTCTCTAAAACGAGAGGAACAAAATTAGCGGCTCCATGAGTAAAACATAATGTAACTTTTTCTAACTTAGACTCAGGAAAAAGCTAGAGTACCAACAGCAAAGCGTTGTTTAGTTGTAGAGAGAAGTGCAGCTTTTAAAGGAAAAAAACAGGTCAATGAACTCCTGTGTGAACTAGAAAATGAACTCAATTAACCAGTCTCAAAAATACTTTGACATCAACAACAAAGTCTACAAAGATATCAAGAACTACCTCAGCGAAAAGGAAGCCATCCTCAAGCAACAAAGCTAAAAAATCACTCAAACTGAGAATTAGGTGTTGAAGTCAATAGAAATGGCCTTTTAAGGGGAGGAGAACTGTCAAAAATGCTGTGAAATCTTGAGAAAGCTGAAATAGTCAATAATGAAAATAAGGAAGTACTTAGAAGGCTAATCATTATAATTTGAGAGGCTTTACGACAAATACAAAAAGACTATGTATTCCACAAAATCTCGACCTTCAGTCTGAGAACTATGATGCCATTTGACCTTTTATTTAACTTTTTATTTTTGATAATCAAAAAAGGAAAAATCATTCTAAACTATCATCGTTTTTGCTTTTGTCTTCCCTTTGGAGCCTATATTTGGCTATGATTTAGCATCTCTGAGGGTTTTAGCTTAGGCAAATGTTTTTATCCAGGAAAAAAGGGAAGGGTTTGCGATTATTAAAAGTGGGATAGTACTCCTTTTATTTAAAAAAGCTTATTTTTACTCTCTTTGAACTCTCCAAAGTTTTGCCATTGAAAAGCTTAATATACAGCTTTAATGAAAAGTCATGCTAAAGATTTATAACTTGATCTTTGCTGTAGAAGTAAACAGCATCAAACTCATAGGAACTGGAAGGTCCATAGTAAGTCGCACCTATCTTGTTGAAGTCCAAATGACTCCAATAAGCCTCATTGAAAAGAGAAAGCTCACCATTCATTGCCTACAGCTAGATTTTGGCAGTTTGTATAGCAGCTGAGTTTATCATTTTGTGATAATACTATGCGTAGGCTTAGAAATTCGTTACATTGGTCTTGAATAGGTTGATACCGGAGTGCACAGAAATAATGTTTTATTAAAAACTGCCAAAAAGATTAACAATGTATTAGTAGCCGTGACTTGACGAACGCCTCTGCTGGGTGATGCTATTCCTGAAAAAAGGCAAATCAGCTCTCTGAACACCCAGGAAGTTGATCACAACAGGCTAGTCGAACTCTGATGCCTACTTTCCAGCTGCATCGATAAGTTTGCTCTTTGAGGCTTAGTCCAAACTGCGGTTTGACATATCCTTCAAGTAGCGTTAGGGTCTGAAGTTGTTCAATTGACTCTTTTAAACCCACTTTCCTACCCTGTATATGTATGAATCGTTGGAATATATACAGCAAAATAGGTCTCCGTTTTTCATTTTCTTGTAAAAGCTATGAAGATGAGTATAGACCTCATCTGATTTCTCAGAGCAAATGACGAAAATGTGCCTAAAATAGTGCTCCAAAGCGTTTAAGTCCTTGAAATTCCAATTAAGCTTGAGTCCCCTAATGGGATCGTAGCAAACTTTAAGAAAATTTTACCTTTAGTATTTTTCCATATGCTTTAATATAATAATACGAAAGATAAAAAAGATCTATTTCCATTTGAATAGATTTAACCTTTTACCATCGTTATTTTAATTAGAAGAAGGCCAATAGCCCCATTAAAGGCTACTTTCAAAACAAACTATATCAATTTTACTATTTTTACTGGTAACAAGTGCATCTGATAATGCTTTTAAACAAATCCAGATTCAAACCATAGAAAGAAATATCCCTACATGTTGAGTACCAAAGATTCTTGATGTTCGACTACAACCATCTAGGTTTCATCTTTTTATAATGATTTTTGTTTTAAAGGCAAGAATTCACTAAATTTCACTCTTATGATTTTTAGATTTGATATATTTTAAACTTAAAAATACCTTTTAGGCAAAAAGAGATCAAAATCAAAAGTTTTGATTACTTTGGCTCTGTAGACATCTATCAATTTTGTTGGAACTGTAAAAAAAAAGGTTATCTCAACAAATGTTATATCTCAATTCACAGTGCAGATCTCTATAGATTGAGACTAATAATAGACAAAATCACCCAAAAAACCCTTTCTTTTTCTTTTTCTCTTCAGGCTTCGGAAGTAGTTTAATGTCTTGCTTTGCTATTTGCTAAGTGAGCATCACAAGTTTCTAAGTCCACTGAATCTTCTCTCTTTTATGCTTCTATTGGATGAAATCCAACTCCTCTGCATATTTAAGTTTGCTAGTAACCATATCCAACTATAGCTTTTCGATATGATGAGTCAAAGACTGCACTTAAACCAATAAATTCGCTTATTTCTTAGTTTTCTTCAGCTGCTGCCTTAGCTATGCAATATTTTTTCTCTACTGCTGTAACTCACCTGACATGTTGTTGATGGTTTGATTCAATTGCTACATTTGGTTGTAAGATTCGTTTAGAGAATTCTGAAGTTACTTTTTTTCAGTCGATACTTTTGATAAAGAATGTTTAAGGTGTTCTAACTATTGCTTGTAACTCTCAAGCTCTTTGATTATTTAAGGATTTGGGTCATTCACGAGATTGGACTGAGCTACCTGCTTTTGCTAGCTTTTTTGAATCTAAAACTTCATGGGCTCTGTTTTTGTTTCAGCTGGACTCAGTTCTTTCTTTTTTGTTAGCATTTGGTAAAATGCAAGATCAATTGGCTTTTACTAAGTGTTTAATCTCTCTTGATTCTCTTATCGAGCTGTTTAAGCCACATCATCAACTTCTTACACCTAAGGATAGTCTCCTAGATTCTTATGAGTTTCATGAATCTAACCAGTTTTATCTTAAGGCCTGAAAGCAAAACTTCCATATGCTGCATTTGTACGACTAATAACGGCAAAAGAACTTGTAATTTTTTCCTTAAGCAGCTCATTCTCTTTCTTTTTGTTTACACTTAGTCTTTCAGTTAACTACTAGACTTTCTCAGAGAGCTTGCTAATTGTTTACATGGCACTTTTCTCCTTACTTTTCAAGTCTTCCAAAGCTTTGTGCAATGTTTTTTCTTATCTCTCAAAATGTTGGATTTACTCCTTTAACTATTCAATTTAAATTTCAAATTTAGCTCTTTCTTGCTGGCTCATCATCTTTTGCTGACTTATTTGGCCTTAAAGCTCACTTATCGTATCTTCGTAGTCAGCAATAAGTATCTAACTTTTAACAATAGTTCCTTATAAGTCCTGAGCTTTTTCTTAGAGCATAACTTTTTAGTTCAATTAATGATAGGATTCCTTTTGTATAGCTTCTAACCTATTCAAGAATAGCTATCTTTCCCTTGCAAGTTTGTCGGTCAAGTCTTTTATTTCTTAGGCCTTTTATTGCATACAAATGTCAAACTACCTCTATAGACTCTAGTATTTCTAGAATTGGACCTTAATCAAAGTTTAGAGATGGTCGTTCTTTGCTATTTTTTTATTGAGCTATTAAATTTATTCCTCTTTAAGCATAATGGCGTTGATAGCTGCTGACTTAATCTCTTCAATATTGATCATAAGTTGCTCGTTTTCATGGGCCAAAGCCATCATATCGTTGTGGGAGGCACTATTTGTGGAATTCGTCAACCGACGATTAAGCTCTATGATTTGCTTCCTGCAATCGAACAACTCTTGTTCCTTATTTTTAAGTTTTTACAGCAACCCTTGGCCTTAGGAGTACTGTGATTGTAGTAATGCGTCTTTGAATTTGCTTTAGTATTATCGGGCTTTGGATCTTTAGTGATTGAGCTCACTCTCAAGCTGAATAAATCAGATTGTACTTCGATGATTTTTGTTTTGTATTTAAGGTTGAGTTCTTATGATTTTTAAAGAAGATCATTGAAATTTGATTGCTTTGACATAGCTTTCCTTGAAAGGATCTATTAATATATAAATTAATTCTAAGCTAAGCTACAAAAGGCCGATTTCTGGCTTATTTGCCCAATATCAAGGCCAATCGGACTCAAAGTATTCTTTACAATAAATCTATGCCCTTGATTTATAACTCGTATAAAATAGCTTTTAATAATAATTTTAACGAATGATATCTTCTCTGCTCAAGTTCTAATCAAATCGTCATATTGCCAATGTCCAGGTCTCAGAGGATACTAACTATAAGCAACTTTATTTGTAATGCAAGAAGAACGTTGCTTTGTTTATGAAGCAAGTTGATAAAGAAATCACATCAATATTGAAAAAGCATGAGGATTAGAAAAAAAAACTTTACTCCTAAATCTAGTCATTGAGGAGACAGCTTCTAAGTTCGAGAAACGAGGTGGCCAACGTGGTGAGGTAGAACTCTTCTGTCAAAAGCATTGCCTCGAAAAAATGCAGCTCTGAGCAAAAAGAGAGAAATAACACTTCAGTAAGCAAATAAACAGTGGAGGAGTGTCTAGCGAAATTGTCAGGATTCGATATGAAGACAATTGTTTCTGAGAAGAGGACCTCGATTTAGGGAAGTCTCGTAAAGTAGAGAAGTGAGAGAAGGAGGTCAGCACCCAAGAGCTGTCATCAGGACAAAGAAAACAACTTTTTTACCTCCAGTGACCTTAATTAGATAGAAGAGCCTGAGGACATTCTAATTTAACCCTTGAGGCTTATTTCTAACGTACCGGCAAGAAGAGAAAAAAGGCAGAAAGAAAAAGCAACCCAAAAAAACGACAAAATTGAAAACATCAAAGACGTCTTGAAGAATATCAGAGGAAAGCTTAGCAGTGACAAACCTCCTTTTTTTGAGAGCAGTCAGTAGAAATAGCCAACTTTGACAGTAATCACCCCCTAAATGTTTAATGCGGCAAAAGCTAATAAAAATTGATTAATAATATATATTTCTAAAAAGCAGTGGTATATAGTTGTTGTTAGCTGATGCATTGACAATAAAGGTCATCTCAGATATAGATTTCCATAATATTTTTAAAACTACTGGTTTTCTCTCACTAAGTAAACCATTCTACATTCACTAATAATGAATGATTAGTCATTTTAAATAATTTAAATAAGGAACAATCGGGCAGATGATTGAGCATATTCAACCCTGAATCTTTTATTTGCTCCACTGGCATTTAGTATTGAACTAATTTATCTTCTTTTTTGAAAACTCTTCAAATGGGAACCGGAATCTAATTTCTCACACCCAACAGGGATACTCCCAGAAAATCACATTTGTCCAACTACAACACAAATCATTTGGGCTTCGATTTTGAAGGATTGAAGCCCATCAGGAAAGCTTGGCATGGGAACTTGTAGTTGATATTGGACAACAAGTTCATTGGTGGCGCTTTAGGCCCTTCAACTTCTTTTTTCTTTTTGGACGCAGCACTGCTCTTCTTTGAGGCTTTCGAGGGTTCAACTTAGGCGGAGTCATGTTCTATTTTGACGGAGTTTAGGATGAAGTTTTTCCCATGAATAGCAGACTTGTAAAATTCTGTAGATTGAAGGACTTCTTGACGAAGGCGTTATTCTTCCTAAGAGGATTATGATTTAGACCTTGGCTTCTTTACTTTTTTGGGAGCAGTAATCCTTTAAAACCTGAATAAGAGGTGAGTTACTAGTCCCCTCTTTGCATCATGGGGTGGGTAAAAGTCAATTCCTCTTAGTTCTTGAGCCTTTGGAAGCCGTAGATGTTGAGCATCCGCACGAAGCTTCTAAAGTGCTTGTGGCGGAAATATTGGGATAAAATGTGCGTCTAAAGGCCCTGCCTGTCACTGACAATAAATTTAGTTTTGGTGCAATCAAACCTGATGATGTCATTGTAGAGTGGATTCTAAATCTATTTAAAGTAACTTGTAGGATCGCATGGAGTTTCCCTATAAAGTTATTGGTGCCGGGTTAGTTACTCATAGCTTAAATGAAATTATATTATAAGCAGCAAAAGAAAATTTCCAGCATTTAAAAATTCATCACCAGTTGAACATACTGGACCCATTTACGACCTCCCCCTTGATCAAACAGCTCTCTTTTGCCCTTTTTATTGCTTAATTCGAATTTACTTCATATTAATCTACCAAATTTAAAGCTTCTTTACCAACAACTCTACAGCCACCACAATCTAAAACTAAACCCCTTTTTCAAGGAATAGGTTTTTCTTGAGTAAAGAGGTTGTTTACGATCGGCCATCGTTTGTTGAGTTTTTTTGGCACTAAAGTTTTTGGGGAATGAGGATTAGGCATGTAGTGAAAGTAGGCAATGGGCTAGATATAAAGGTGTAAGGGGTTCAAGGGCTTGCATCATTTGGGGCCTAAGATAACTCTTTGCGGTGCCAGACATTTGGAATTTTTAATCTCTTTTAAAACTAAATTTTTCAAATATTGATATAGAAATACCTAATTCCCGCATCCCTTGCTCACTATCAAAAATATCTAGCCCCCGAACTTTTAGATAATTTCGTCCCAACATGCCTGAACTCATTTCTTCGACTTTTTCCTCTCATTTTAATAAAACCCGATTTAGAGGTAATAACTTGATTATCTTGTGTTCTAGCGTGCTGGAGTCCTCAAGCTATTAACCTTCTATTCCATTCCAACTCTTGGAGTGATTTATGTGTCCCTTTTGCAACTATTTGTGTGTCGCCGTGGTAATCAAATGCCCTTGTTTCAAGCAATTGATGTGATTTCTTTAAATTCATCAAAGCATATCTATGGCTTTTGCTTGAGGCCTTTACGAAAATGATCAAGTGGATTGGTTTACTTAAAGGGTCATTCTAAAGTTGGGTGGCTTCCTATTGGGCTGTTCCTAGATTTGTTGAATAGCAACACATATAATTTCATTGCAGTGTATGATGGGTTTTGAAGGCTCTGGGGCTTTGGATTAAGTTGATTGGGTAGGAGTTAGTCTATAGTGATAAAGGCTTCAATTCAACTCATGTTGTAGTCTTTCTTTCAGCTACTTTGCCTATTATCTTCTCCAAAGAATCTTCTCTCATTTTGCGCCATTTATTAACTATTTACCTTAGCCCAAATTTCCTAGCTCCCTAAGACTCTCCCCATTTCACACCTACTTCCTCACCTTTTTTAAAAAATGAGAACACTAGAAATTTTCCTTGAGGAAGCCAAAAGCGATTGATTATGAACTGCTACAAATTATAAACCTTCAGTTGCGATTAATCTTGCTTGAAGTATGATCAGACGTAGGTAAACTTGTGCAAGCTTGCCCAAATAACTACCAAAAGAGTTCAAAGAGTTCTGTGGTTTTTCTAAGAAGGACTTCATACCGAGCGGTGGCCGTACTGAGGTTCGGATTGCTGAAGGCAAACAGTGTCGAATTTTTCTTCTATAATTAGTATTGTTGAAAATATTTCATGAAACATCGAAATATTGCTCTACAAGCTTTTAGCGCTAAAAGCAATAATTAAAGTTAAATATTAAAAATTCCCTCAAAAACCGATTAACTCCATCTAAAATCTCGTTTTAAGCTCAAATCAAAGCCCTCAAAAGGCCCCAATCAATCATAATTTCTCATTTATCACTTGTCTTGGTTGATCATGCCTTAAAAGTAGCAAGATCGTACCAAGATCGCAGCACAAAAATATGCATCTATCGTCCTTTTTATGTTCTTATCACTTTTTACTATCTATTGATTGCTGCTGCAAGGATAGCTGCAGCATCTAGCTAATTTATGATTTGAAATAGGCTATACTGATAAAGCCATTGCTGGAAATGACCCAACTGACAGAAATGCAAGTGCTACCCATAACCCACATATATCATGCGCTCAGAACGGCAGCTCCTCCACCTAGATGATCTTGACGTAGTCTTCCAACTCACTCAGTACTTCACAGGTCTTGATGATCTGGAACTTCTCCTCCTCCGCAGCTTTCTCGTACAGTAGCTTCCTCTGTATCCAGCTCAGCATCCAGTTCTATATCTCCAGCACTGCCTCCATCCTCATGTTGTCGTAGGAGTTGGGCACGATTACTCCTCTGTGGTAGAGGTCCAGCATCAAGTATTGAAGGGCGTACCGGAAATGGGGGTTGTCGTCGCCAAGATATTTTTAGCGGATGGGTGGGTTTTTGTAGATGTATTACTGCACCTTTTTGCATTTGACA
>Ga0316217_10002662_pt1 | contig 21218 bp, 17 predicted proteins | sample 1anoAmetaG_FD_203633 | JGI IMG/M metagenome (GOLD analysis project Ga0316217, IMG submission 203633) | Freshwater microbial communities from Trout Bog Lake, Wisconsin, USA - 1anoA | ecosystem: Environmental > Aquatic > Freshwater > Lake > Hypolimnion/Profundal zone | place: USA: Wisconsin...
GCGCCAAGGCCGAAGGTGAGGCCGCCGTGCTGAAAGCCATTCCGACGGCGACGATCTTGCGGCCCTCGATCGTGTTCGGTCCGGAGGATGATTTCTTCAACCGCTTTGCCGCCATGGCGGCTGTCGCGCCAGCGCTTCCCCTGATCGGCGGCGGCAAAACCCTGTTTCAGCCCATCTATGTCGCCGATGTCGCCAAGGCCGTCGCGATCACCCTCGCCGGCACAGCACATCAGGGCAAAACCTTCGAACTTGGCGGCCCGAGCGTCTACAGCTTCAAGCGACTGCTCGAGATTGTCTGCGCCGAGACCGCCCGAAGCCCGCTGCTGCTTCCAGTTCCCTGGGCGCTGGCCGAACTGATCGGGTCGATCGGAGATCTGCAAACGGTCATGGCGCCTGTGATCCCGCCGGTATTGACCACGGATCAGGTGCGCATGCTGCACGTCGACAATGTGGTCTCCAAAGGCGCGGCCGGACTGGCTGAGCTTGGCGTCAGCGCAACTCCGCTGGAATCCATCGTCCCTGATTATCTGTGGCGGTTCCGCCCCGGCGGACAGTTCGGAACCCGAAGCACGGCGTCCGCGTAGTCCACTTTTTTGACCACATCGCCGCCAAAGAGCGTTATGTCGGAGAAATCTCGATCAGACAGGCGTTATTTGGTCCACTTTCTGGTCCATGTGGTTTTCTGAACCTCGATCTCAGCCTATGAGACCTCGCCGTCCCGATTGGACAGGAGCGCCTCAACATGGCCGAACGCCTCTTGAAGTTTGTCACGACTCCGCGTGCGACGCCGCCAAAACGCGCCGCTGACCTGAGGGCGCGGGACTTCGCCGAGATCTATCCAGACTTCGATACGCCGTCCGGCGAGACCCAGGCGTCCCGGTGCTCGCAGTGCGGCGTGCCGTTCTGTCAGACGGGCTGTCCGTTGCAGAATAACATCCCGGACTGGCTGAAAATGACCGCGGAAGGGCGGCTCAAGGAGGCCTATGCGCTCTCTGCGGCCACGTCGACCATGCCCGAAATCTGTGGACGCATCTGCCCACAGGACAGGTTGTGCGAGGGGGCCTGCGTCATCGAACAAGCCGGCTGGGAAACCGTCACCATCGGCGCCGTTGAAAAATTCATCACCGACACCGCCTGGGAAGAGGGCTGGGTGGCGCCCCTTAGGCCCTTGACCGAGCGCGCGCAGTCGGTGGGTGTGATCGGCGCAGGCCCGGCAGGATTGTCAGCCGCCGAACGGCTTCGGGACATGGGTTACCTCGTCACGGTTTACGACCGCTATGACCGTCCAGGCGGACTGCTGATCTACGGCATTCCCGGGTTCAAGTTGGAAAAGTCCGTCGTGGCGCGTCGCACGGCGCGCCTCGCTGAGGGAGGCGTCGTCTTCCGCATGGGCTTCGAGCTCGGCCGGGACGCCACCCTGCCGGAGCTGCGCGCCCGTCACGACGCGGTGGTGCTGGCGACCGGCGTCTACAAGTCGCGGGACCTCAATACGCCGGGGGCGGGTTCGCAAAGCGTGATCGCCGCGCTCGATTTTCTCACGGCGCAGAACCGGTCTGATCTGGGGGATGGGCCGCCGTCTGAAGATCTCACCGCCAAGGCCAAGCGCGTGGTGGTGATCGGCGGCGGCGATACGGCGATGGACTGTGTCCGAACCGCTGTTCGCCAGGGCGCGCGCAGCGTGACCTGTCTCTATCGACGTGACCGGGCCAATATGCCGGGATCCGATCGCGAGGTCAGCCATGCGGAAGAGGAGGGCGTGACGTTTGAATGGCTCGCCCAGCCCAAGGCCATCCTGGGATCGGCGCAGGTCGTGGAAGGCGTCCGCGCCGCGCGCATGCGCCTTGGCGCCCCCGACGCGTCCGGGCGGCAGACGCCGCAGGAAATCATTGGCGGCGAGTTCGACGCCCCCGCCGACCTGGTCATCACGGCGCTGGGATTTGAGCCGGTCGATGTGGTGACGGCCTATGGCGCGCAAGGTCTTGCGCTCAACCGCCATGGCGCGGTCAAGACGGATCCGGCGAGCCTTGCGACCAACCTTGATGGGGTCTTCGCCGCCGGCGATCTGGCGCGGGGGGCGTCTTTGGTCGTCTGGGCCGTCCGCGACGGGATGGACGCCGCAGAAGGCGTGCACCGCTACCTCAAATCCAAGACCGCGGCGCAAGCCGATCCGGTCGCAGCCGAATAGGTCCGCTTAATGTCCGAAGCGATCGAACGCTATCTTAAAAACCACCGGCTCCTGACGGACGCGAACGCCTATGATCCGTCGGCGGAGCGGGACGCCTGCGGCGTGGGCCTGGTCTGCGCCAAGGACGGCAAACCCCGCCGGGAGGTGGTGGAGCTCGCCATTCGCGCGCTCAAGGCGGTCTGGCACCGCGGCGCCGTCGACGCCGACGGAAAGACCGGCGACGGCGCGGGCATCCTGTTGAACGTTCCCCAGAGTTTCTTCGCCGACCAGATCCAGCGCATCGGTCACCGGCTTCAGCCGGGCCCGATCGCAGTGGGCCAGATCTTTCTTCCGCGTACAGACCTGGGCGCGCAGGAGACCTGCCGCACCATTGTCGAGACCGAGGTCCTGCGCACCGGTTTCTACATCTACGGATGGCGGCAAGTGCCGGTCAACACCGCGGTGATCGGGGAAAAGGCCAACGCCACCCGGCCGGAAATCGAGCAGATCATGCTGGCGCCGCCGGCCGAAATGATCGAGGGCGACGCCGATGGATCAAAGATCGAGCGGGCGCTGTTCCTGATCCGCAAGCGGATCGAAAAGGCCGTCTCGGCCGCCGGCGTCGCGCACTTTTACATCTGCTCATTTTCCGCACGGTCGCTGGTCTACAAGGGCATGTTCCTGGCCGAGCATATCGACGACTTCTACCCGGACCTGCGCGACGCCCGCTTCGCCAGCGCTGTGGCCATCTTCCACCAGCGCTATTCGACGAACACCTTCCCGGAATGGCGCCTGGCTCAGCCCTTTCGCATGCTTGCCCACAATGGCGAGATCAATACGCTGAAGGGCAATATCAACTGGATGAAGAGCCACGAAATCCGCATGACCGCCGACGCCTTCGGCGCCGATGACGGATTGGTCAAACCGGTGATCCAGCCGGGCGGTTCAGATTCCGCGGCCCTCGACAATGTCTTCGAGGTCCTGGTGCGCGCCGGTCGCCCCGCGCCGATGGTGAAGGCGCTGCTCATCCCGGAAGCTGCGTCTCCAAGACTGAAACCTGCGCATGCCGCGCTCTACGCCTACTGCAATTCGGTGATGGAGCCGTGGGACGGTCCAGCCGCGATCTGCGCCACGGACGGTCGTTGGGTCGTGGCGGGCAAGGACCGCAACGGTCTTCGCCCCTTGCGGGTGGCCCAGACCGACGACGGTCTGTTAATCATGGGTTCGGAAGCGGGAATGTGCGGCGTGGAGGAGAAGCGGATTGTCTCCAAGTCGCACATCACCGCCGGACGGATGCTGGCGGTCGATCTGAAAGAGGGCCGCTTTTACGACGAGGAGGAACTGATCGACGCCCTCGCCGACGATCATCCGTACACAGAATGGCTAAAGAACATCGTGGCTCTGGAGGAGCGCATCGGCCCGGGCCCTGAGCCGCGCAAACTGGAGCCCCAGGCGCTGACGCGCCGGCAGGTCGCGGCGGGACTGACCCTAGAGGACGTCGAGCTGATCCTTGCGCCTCTGGCGGAAGAGGGGAAGGAAGCCGTCGGGTCGATGGGCGACGACACCCCGCTTGCCGTGTTGTCCGAAAAATATCGGCCGCTCAGCCATTTCTTCCGTCAGAACTTCAGTCAGGTCACCAATCCGCCGATCGATCCCTTGCGGGAAACGGGCGTGATGAGCCTGAAGACCCGCTTCAAGAATCTCGGCAATATCCTTGCGCAGGACGAGACGCAGACCGACGTCTATCTGCTGGAAAGCCCGTTCCTGACCAACGGCATGTACGACCGCTTTTTGTCGGTCCTCGGCGAGAAGACTGCGGCGGTCATCGATTGCACATTTCCAAGGCCCGCGGCCGGGGCGCCGGCGGGCGCGGCTCTGCGACGGCACCTCGACCGCATTCGCGCCGAGGCCGAAGAGGCCGCCCTTTCAGGTCGCACCCAGATCGTTCTGACGGACGAGGCTGTGTCTGCGGACCGGTGCGCCCTTCCCATGGTCCTGGCGACCGGCGGCGTGCACAGCCACCTCGTGTCGAAGGGCCTGCGCTCATATGTTTCCATCATCGTCCGGTCCGCCGAGTGCGTCGACACGCACGGTTTTGCGGTCCTGATCGGCGTCGGTGCGACGGCGGTGAACGCCTGGCTGGCGCAGGAAACGTTCCAGGACCGCCTGGACCGGGGCCTGATGGGCGACCTGTCGCTCCGCGACGCCTGTCTGAACTTCAAGAAGGGCGTCGAGGCGGGCCTCCTCAAGATCCTCTCCAAGATGGGCATCTCGGTGATCTCGTCCTATCGGGGCGGATACAATTTTGAGGCGGTGGGCTTAAGCCGCGCTCTGGTGGCCGAATTCTTCCCCGGCATGAGCTCGCGCATCTCCGGCATCGGCCTCGCCGGTCTTGAGCAGAAGGCGCTGGAGGCGCATGCCAAGGCCTATGATCCCCAGGTGATCGCGCTGCCCGTCGGCGGTTTCTATCGTCAAAGGGCTTCAGGGGAAGCGCACGCCTATCAGGCGGCGCAGATTCACCTGTTGCAATCGGCCTGCGACACGGGCGACTTCGAAACCTATCTGAAGTTCTCACAGGGCATGCGGTCCGGGCCGCCTGTGTCGCTGCGGGATCTTCTGGAATGGCAGTCCGACCGAAAGCCGGTGCCCCTCGACGAGGTGGAAAGCGTCAATGCGATCCGCAAGCGGTTTGTGACGCCGGGCATGAGTCTGGGCGCCCTGTCGCCGGAAGCGCACGGCGTCCTCAACATCGCCATGAACCGGATCGGCGCCCGTTCCGTCTCGGGCGAGGGCGGCGAGGTGCCCGAGCGCTACACCCCCATGCCCAACGGGGACAATCCCAACTCCGCCGTCAAGCAGGTGGCGTCCGGGCGCTTTGGCGTCACGGCGGAATATCTGAACCAGTGCCGCGAGATCGAGATCAAGGTCGCCCAGGGCGCCAAGCCCGGCGAGGGCGGCCAGCTCCCCGGCTTCAAGGTGACCGCGCTGATCGCACGCCTGCGACACGCGACCGAAGGCGTGACCCTGATCTCGCCGCCGCCGCACCACGACATCTATTCCATCGAGGACCTGGCGCAGCTCGTCTATGATCTCAAGCAGATCAACCCTGAAGCCCGGGTCTGTGTGAAGCTGGTCTCCGCCGGGGGGATCGGCGCGATTGCGGCAGGGGTCGCCAAGGCCAAGGCGGACATCATCCTGATTGCAGGCCATGTCGGCGGAACCGGCGCCTCTTCGCAAAGCTCGATCAAATATGCCGGAGGGCCCTGGGAAATGGGCCTGTCGGAGGCCAATCAGGTCCTGACGCTGAACAACCTTCGCCATCTCGTCACCTTGCGTGCGGACGGCGGCATGAGGACGGGACGGGACATCGTCATCGCCGCCATGCTGGGCGCGGAGGAGTTCGGCATCGGTACGGCCAGTCTCATCGCCATGGGCTGCATCATGGTGCGCCAGTGTCACTCCAACACCTGCCCCGTCGGCGTCTGCAGCCAGGACGAGCGACTGAGAGCCAAGTTCACCGGCACGCCGGAAAAGGTCATCCAGCTGTTCAGCTTTGTCGCCGAGGAGGTGCGCCAGATCCTGAGCCAGCTGGGATACCGGTCATTGCGCGACATCGTCGGCCGCACGGATCTGTTGTTCCAGGTCAGCCGGGGAGGCGAGCACCTGGACGATCTCGACCTCAACCCCCTGCTCGTGCGGGCCGATCCCGGCCAAAATCCCGCCTATTGCGTGGTTGAGGGCCGGACCGAAGTTCCGGACACCCTGGACGCGGACGTCGAGCGGGACGCAGCGCCCCTGCTGGAGCACGGCGAAAAGATGCAGCTGACCTACACGGTCCGCAACACGCAGCGGGCCATCGGCGCACGGATATCGTCCCGCATCGTCCGCAGGTTCGGCATGACGGGGCTGGCCCCAGGACGCCTCACGCTGATGCTGAACGGGTCCGCCGGGCAAAGCCTTGGCGCCTTCGCCGTCCAGGGCGTGCTGATCGACCTGACGGGCGAGGCCAATGACTATGTCGGCAAGGGCCTGTCCGGCGCGACCATCATCGTGCGCCCGACAGCCTTGGGGCGCGCTTCGGCGGACAACGCGCTAATCGGCAATACGGTGCTGTACGGGGCCACATCCGGGCGCCTGTTCGCCGCAGGTCGGGCGGGCGAGCGCTTCTGTGTGCGCAACTCGGGCGCAGTCGCCGTGGTGGAGGGCTGCGGCGCCAACGGCTGTGAGTACATGACCGGCGGAACGGTTGTGGTGCTGGGGCCGACCGATGCGAACTTCGCCGCGGGCATGACGGGCGGCATGGCCTTCGTCCATGATCCCGAAGGTCGTTTTGACGCCCATTGCAATCTGGAAAGCGTGGTCATATCGGCCGTCGCCTCGCCCTACTGGGCGGACCGATTGCGCGCGCTCGTCGAGGCCCATGCCGAGGCGACCGGATCCCTGATCGCCAAGGACCTCCTGCGCGACTGGGATCGTTCGCGAACAGAGTTCCGGCAGGTGTGCCCCAAGGAGATGCTGAACCGTCTCGAGGCGCCCCTTGAGGCGGTCGCTTGAGGTCCCGGTCGTTTTGCAAGTGACCTTAGGGGAAACTGGCGGACCGCATTGAGGATCTATAAGGATGAGTGCGTTTTGACCTCACAACCAAGGCCCTCACCCCATGCGCGAAGCCGTCATCGTCTCCTATGCCCGCACCGGGCTCGCCAAATCCATCCGAGGCGGCTTCAACAACACCCACGGCGCGGCGATGGCCGGGCACGCGATCAAGCACGCCATTGCGCGGTCCGGCATTGACGCCGCTGAAGTTGAGGACGTCGTCGTCGGCAGCGGGAATCCGGAAGGCGCGACGGGCCACAATGTCGGCCGCAACGCCGCCCTCTATGCCGGATGCCCCGTGACGACGTCCGGCATGCAGGTCGGCCGCTTCTGCTCTTCCGGTCTCAACGCCATTGCGGTGGCCGCCAACTACATCAAGGCCGACGGCGCGACCGTCGCCGTGGGCGCAGGGGTGGAGTCGATCTCCCTGGTCCAGATGGGCGGGCACATGAACACCTACTTCTACACCGAAGATCAGCTGATGCAGACACATCCGGCCCTGTGGATGCCCATGATCGATACCGCCGACATCGTGGCCGAACGCTACAAGGTCAGCCGCGAGGCGCAGGACGCCTACGCGCTCAGGTCGCAACAGCTCTACGCCAAGGCTCAGGCGGACGGCCGCATGGCGGAAGAAATCGTCGCCATGCCGACCAAGATGAAAAAGGTCGACAAGGCGACCGGCCAGGAATCCATCGTCGACTACGTGGTCGATAAGGATGAGTGCAATCGTCCCGAGACCACGCTGGAAGGTCTGTCGGGCCTCAATCCGGTCAAGGGTCCGGGCAAGTTCGTCACGGCTGGCAACGCCAGTCAGCTGGCCGACGGCGGCGCGGCTGTGGTGCTGATGGAGCGCAAGGAAGCGGAAAGCCGTGGCCTCTCGCCGCTCGGCGCTTTCCGGGGCTTCGCCGTCGCCGGCTGTGAACCGGACGAAATGGGCATCGGCCCCGTGTTCGCTGTTCCGCGTCTGTTGGCCCGCCACGGATTGAAGGTCGAGGACATTGATCTGTGGGAGCTCAATGAGGCCTTCGCGAGCCAGTGCCTCTATTCGCGCGACAAGCTCGGGATCGATCCGGACAAGTACAATGTCAACGGCGGCTCCATCTCGATCGGCCACCCCTATGGCATGACCGGCGCCCGGTGCGCAGGCGCGCTGTTGATGGAGGGCAAGCGCCGCGGCGCCAAGCTCGGCGTCGTGACCATGTGCATCGGCGGCGGCATGGGTGCGGCAGGCCTGTTTGAAATCTATTAAGGACGCGCTCTAGTAATTTTCTAACCGTTTGGTGGCTCAATCTAACGGCGCATCCGACAGGGGGCGTCGTTGGAGGGGCGCCATCCTCTTGGCCTTCTCGATCGATCCCTGGTCCTCGTCCGTGCGTAGGAACAGGAATGTGTAACGAAGAATAGCCAAAAGGGGACCTTGGGCGGTGACACCAGACGAATTTCTCGAACTACACCGGCAACTCGCTACGGACCTGGCGGAAGCCGCCAAGACCGGCGATCGCGTAGACGCCTTTGCCATCGCAAGACCGCTGCGGTGCGACATGGGCCATTGGCTGCATCATGAGGCCCAGGACGTGATCGGCGACGGCGCGCTCTATCACGAGGCCGTTGAGCGGCATAATGAGTTTCACAAATCCGCAGAATTTGTGGCCAAGGCGGTCAACATGCGCAGCAGTGACGTGCCGCGGATGCTGGCGCGCGGATCCACCTTCGCCATTGCGCTGAATGGACTGGAAATGCTGACCATGAAGCTCAACCGCGCCTTGGCGGACAAGGCTGCGTAAGACGTCCGCAGAGCGCGGACTCCGCGCTCTGCTTCGTCGCTTTGGACCAAGATCTCTTCACGAGATCCTTGTCACTGAGGGCGTCAGACCATGGTCACGACGACCTTTCCTTGCGCCTTGCGGCTGGACAACTGTCGGATCGCCTCGCCCGCCTGTTCCATGGGAAAGCGGGCCGACACGTGAGGCCGGATCTTCCCGGCCGTGTAGAGGGCGAGCAATTCCTTCACGTTTTCCGCGTTTTCAGTCGGGTTCCTGGCCGTAAAGGCGCCCCAGAAGACGCCAACAATCTGGCAGGACTTGAGCAGGGACAGATTGAGCGGGATCTTAGGGATTCCTGCGGGGAACCCGATCACTAGGAACCGGCCCTCCCAGCCGATGGCCCGCAGCGCCGCCTCAGCGTAGTCGCCGCCGACCGCGTCATAAATGACGTCCGCGCCAGCCGGCCCGCACGCCTGCTTGAACAGCTCGGAAAGCGCCTTCTGTCCATCGCGATCAAAGGGGCCGGTCGGATAGACAACGCCGGAATCGGCGCCATGTTGAATGGCGAGATCGACCTTCTCCTGGCTAGACGCCGCAGCCACGACCTTCGCCCCGGCGGCCTTGGCCAGCTCTACGGCGGCCAGACCGACCCCGCCGGCTGCGCCCAGCACCAATACGGTTTCCCCGGCCTTCAGGTGCGCCCTTTGCTTTAGGGCGTAGTGGCTGGTGCCGTAGGTGAGGATGAAGGCCGAGGCCTCATCGAAAGGCATGGCGTCCGGAATGGGGATGCAACGGCCCGCCGCCAGCGCAATCTTCTCCGCCATGCCGCCCCAGCCGGTCGATCCGATCACGCGATCACCCACTTTCAGGTGCGTGACGCCGGCGCCCAGGCTTTCGATCACGCCGGCGACTTCGCCTCCCGGAGCGAAAGGTCGCTCAGGGCGGAACTGGTACTTGTCCTCGATGATGAGCACGTCAGGATAATTCACGCCGCAGGCGTGAACGCGGATCACCACCTCGCCGTCCTTGGGCGTCGGATCCGGCAGATCCTCGACCACCAGCGTTTCAGGTCCACCGATCACTTTGCTCAACACGGCCTTCATTGAGGCGTCTCCCTGCGTTATGCCTTTGCGGGTCGAGACGCTATCGGCTTGAGAGCCAGTTGCAAGCAAGAAGAGAGGCAATATGAGCCAGGCTGGTTTCGCGATGGCGCTGCACGGCGGCGCCGGAGCTCGAAAGGGACGCGACTACGCGCGCGAAATCGACCATATGCGAGGCCTGATCGAGGCGGGGCGCGATCGCCTTTCATCGGGCGCCTCCGCCATGGACGTGGTCGTGGAGACGGTTTGCGCCCTCGAAGACTGCGGCCTCTATGTCGCCGGGCGCGGGGCCTCGCCCAACGCCTCGGGCGTCTTTGAGCTGGACGCCGGGCTGATGGACGGCGCCTCGGGTCGTTCGGGCGCTGTGGCGGCGCTGGAAGGCTTTCAAAATCCGGTCCTGGTCGCCAAGGCCGTCATGGACACGACGCCGCACGTGCTGCTCGCGGGCGAGGGGGCGGGGGCGCTGGCGAAGCGCCACCATCTGACGCCGGTCAGCGGACCCGATTGGTTCACGCCGGCCGGTCGGGGCGAAGCGAATTTTGCGCCCGGCGCATCCGCCCTCGCCCATGGAACAGTCGGCTGCGTGGTGCGGGATTTGGAGGGTCGCCTGGCTGCGGCGACCTCCACAGGCGGCGTCTTCAACAAGCTGCCGGGCCGGGTGGGAGACACGCCCATCGTCGGGGCCGGCGTGTTCGCCGACCGCAATGTCGCCGTCTCGTGCACGGGACAGGGCGAGTTCTTCATCCGCATCGCCGCGGCGGCGCAGGTGGCGTTGCGCATCCGGCTGGCGGGACAGTCCGTGACGGACGCCGCCCAGGCGGTGCTGGACGAGATCGCGGCCCTTGGCGGCGACGGGGGCATGATCTGCATCGATGCGGCTGGACGGATCGCCATGCCGTTCGCGAGTGAGGGCATGAAGCGCGCGGCGCTTCATCCTGACGGACGAATTGAGGCCGACGCTTTTTAGAGCCTCTTAGGTCCTTCTTTTGCGCCGCGCGCCGATCTGGTATCGAGATCCCTTACATCTCCTGTCAACCTTAGAACCGGCCCTCATGGCGAGCCTTACGCTCGATCTTTCCCGCGCGTCGAACGCAACCAGCGTCCCGCTTCAACCGGAACCGCCCATCAATCTGGGCGGTCTGACCCGGTCGGAGCTGGCGCGGGTCTTGACGACCTCAGGCCTTGCGCCCGCCGACAAGGCAAAGATGCGCGCAACGCAGCTTTGGCGCTGGATCCATCATTTCGGCGTGACAGACTTCTCCCAGATGACCGACGTCGCCAAGGCGCTGAGAGCCGACCTTGCCGAACAGTTCACCCTGGCGCGCCCTGAGGTGGTGGAGCGCCAGGTCAGCCAGGACGGATCGCGCAAATGGCTGATCCGCACGGCGCCTGGGATCGAGGTTGAGACGGTCTATATCCCAGACGTCGGTCGCGCAGGCGCCCTCTGCGTGTCGAGCCAGGTCGGTTGCACGCTCAACTGCACCTTCTGCCATACCGGCACTCAGCCGCTGGTGCGCAACCTGACGACCGCTGAGATCGTCGCGCAGGTTCAGGTCGCGCGGGACGATCTGGGCGAATGGCCCTCGCCCAAGGAGGAGCGGCGTTTGTCGAACGTCGTCTTCATGGGCATGGGCGAGCCCTTGTACAATCTTGAAAATGTCGCCGCCGCCGTGGAGATCATCTCCGATGGAGAAGGGCTCGCCATCTCGCGCCGGCGGATCACCATTTCCACGTCAGGCGTTGCGCCCGAGATCCCAAGAGCGGGCGAACTGACGCAGGCCATGCTGGCTGTCTCGCTTCACGCAACAACGGACGAGCTTCGCAATGACCTGGTCCCACTGAACCGCCGCTATTCGATCGAGACCCTGCTGGACGCGATCAAAGCCTATCCGGGCTTGAGCAACGCCCGTCGCGTCACCTTCGAATATGTGATGCTGAAGGGCGTCAACGACAGCCCGGCGGACGCAAAGCGCCTGATGCACCTGATCAAAGGCATTCCGGCCAAAATCAATCTCATCCCGTTCAATCCGTGGCCCGGCTCCAACTTCGAGTGTTCCGACGGTCGAACGATCGAGGCGTTCGCATCCATTCTGAACCGGGGCGGCTATGCGTCTCCGGTGCGCACGCCGCGGGGTCGCGACATTTTGGCGGCCTGCGGCCAGCTGAAGTCGGAAAGCGAAAAGGTTCGCGCGAGCGTTCGCCGTCAGCAAAACGCGGCGGGTCCCGCTGAGGAGTTGTAATCGTCGCGAGATCCGGCGAAACCGACGGTTTTCACCGGTCTCGATTGCCGCTAAGGTCCCGCGCTGAAATTTGGCCGGAGACTGTCGTCGGCCCCAAGATCTTAAGAAGGACGTTCCATGGCGATCACCGCCGACCAGATCCTCGACATCATCGCCGAAGAGGTGCCGATCGACCGCGCCGACCTGAAGCCGGAAGCGACGTTGGAAGCGCTGAACATTGCTTCCCTCGACATGATTAGCGTGATGTTCGCTCTTGAAGACAAGTTCGGCGTGATCATCGAGCAGACGGACGTCGCCGAGGTGAAGACCCTGGCTGAGTTCATCTCGGTCGTCCAGGCCAAGGCCGACGCCAAAGCCGCCGCGGGCTGACCCCGATCGGTTTCGATTGACAGCAACCTGGACGAATTGAGAGGCGTATCCGATGGCCCACCGCCGTGTCGTCATCACCGGGATGGGCGCTGTGTCCGCGCTGGGTCAGGGGCTGGATGCGCACTGGGACGCGCTGGCCGCCGGTCGAACCGGGATCTCCCACATCCAGCGGCACATTGGCGATGGGACGGTGCACCGTTACGAGGGCCCCGCCGGCGTCGCGCCGACCCTGGACACCTCGCAACTCGAAGCGCGGCTGGGACCTCGGCCCATCGCCCATCTTGACCCGTTTTCCGCCTTCTCCGTCGTCGCCGGCCAGGAAGCGCTGACCCAATCGGGCCTGATCGGGCATCCCACGCTTGAACATCGCACCGTGATGGTCTGGGGATGCGGCTCGGGAGGCAATCAGACGATTGAGGACGGATACAGCCGCGCCTTCCTCAAGGGCGCGACCAATGTGCATCCCTTGAGCATACCCAAGCAGATGATCTCAGCGCCCGTCAGCCATCTGTCGATGCTGTTCGGCGTGCAGGGCCCGGCCTTTACCGTGGCCTCGGCTTGCGCGTCCTCGGGCCATGCCATCGGCGAGGGTCTTTGGATGATCCGTTCGGGCCGGGCGGACGCCGCAGTGGTCGGCGGGGCGGAGGCGGCTCTGACCTATGGGTCGTGGATGGGCTGGATCGCCTTGAAGGCCATGGCCGACGACACCTGCCGCCCCTTCTCTGTCGATCGCAGGGGCATGGTGCTGGGTGAAGGCGCCGCGGCCCTCGTGCTGGAAGCGTACGAACACGCCAAGGCAAGAGGCGCCCACATCATCGCCGAACTGGCGGGTTATGGTGCCACCTCGGACGCCCACCACATCACCATGCCGCACGGTCGTGGAGCAGAAGCGGCCATTCGTGCAGCCCATGAGGATGCGGGTCTGTCGCTTGACACGCCGGTTCTGATTTCAAGTCATGGCACCGGCACCGCGCTGAATGACAAGATCGAGTCCGGGGCGATCCGCGCGGTCTACGGGGCGGACGTGACGCACAATCGCGTGATCGCCACCAAATCCGCCCACGGCCACCTGATCGGCGGCGCCGGCGCGATTGAACTCGTCACGGGCGTCCAGGCGATGGTGAACAACCTCGCGCCGCCGATCCTCAACAGCCTGGGACCCGATCCGGAATGTGACGTGCCGCTGGTGATGGAGCCTGAGGCGCACACGTTTTCTGCCGTGGTCTCCAATTCTTTCGCCTTTGGCGGCCTGAACGCCGTGCTGATTGCAAAACGGGTGTAGTCACTCCCCCGTCAGGCGATTTTGCCGCATTTCCGCCACGGACTTTGCCGCGAAGACAAGTTCCGGACAGGCGTGGGAGAAGCCGGGTGGGTTAAGACGTGGGCAGTCAGTCAATGTCTCTTAACCATTTGGCGTCCATGCAACTTTCCATCTCCTGCGATTTCGACGGAACCATCACCTGCGCCGACACGGTGGACGCGATCCTCGAAACCTTCGCCATGCCCGCTTGGGAAGACGTCGAAGCGGAGTGGAAAGCGGGTCGGATCGGATCGCGCGAATGCCTGGCGGCCCAGGCGGATCTGCTGCGCGTGTCGCCTATGGAACTGGATCAGTTCATCGACGGGATCGAAGTGGATCCCGAGGCTGCCGCCTTTTTCGGCGACTGCCTGAAGCTCGGCGCGCCGGTCAGCGTGGTGTCCGACGGGTTTGACTGGGTGGTCCGGCGGGTGCTGGCGCGCATGGGCGTGCGCGGCGTGCCGATCGTCGCCAACCGCCTTGTGCACCTGGGCGATGACCGCTGGAGCGTCCGTTTTCCTCACGCAGCGGCCAATTGCGGCTCGGGCGTGTGCAAGTGCGCTGTGGTGAATGGCCCAACCCGCCTTGTTCACATCGGCGACGGCAGGTCCGACGCCTGCGTCTCTGATGTTTGCGATGTGGTGTTCGCCAAGGGCTGGCTGCTGGATCAACGCCGGCGTCGGGGCCTCGACTCGATCGCGTTTGAAAGTTTCGCCACCGTCCGGGCGATGCTTCCGGAACTCGGCGAACTGGCGACGACGGCGGCTCAGCGGATTGCTTGAGGCGAAACGGCGAGACGAACGCGGATGTCTCGCTCTCAATGAACGCGTCTCCACCCGACAGCCCTGCGTGTGACCGTCAGATGACCACTGCTTCCCGTGTGCTCCTGATTCACGGACTGACCGGCGTGCCTGCCGAGATGCAGTCGATCGCGCGTGGACTGCGCCGGGCGGGTTTTGAAGTGGAGACGCCGCTTCTGCCCGGACACGGGGTCGATGAAGCTACGCTCATGAAGACCGGCTGGCGGGACTGGGTTGGCGGTGCGGAGGCTGAGTTGCTGCGCATGACCGCAGACGGCTCCAAGGCGTTCGTCGGCGGGTTGTCTGTCGGCGCCGTGATCGCTCTGGCGCTGGCCGAGCGCCATCCGGACCGGGTTGCTGGCGTGCTCTCCCTGGCGGCGACCTTCCGCTACGACGGTTGGTCCGTGAACAAGCTGATCGTCGTCATTCCCCTCTTCCGTCATGTGCCCTTCATCAACCGCATTCGGTTCAAGGAGCATCCGCCTTACGGGATCAAGGACGAGCGGCTGCGGGCCGTCGTTGCCGAAATGCTGTTTTCGGACAATGTGAAAGACGTGGGCCTGCCGTCGACGCCCGGCATCACGCTCGTGGAAAATCTCGACCTGGTGAAGTGGGTGGAACGGGATCTGGCGAAGGTGACGGCGCCCGTACTGATCGCTCACGCCATCGAAGACGACATCACCCACATCAGGAACGCCGAACGTCTGGCGGCCCGCGTCTCTGGTCCGGTGCGCAAGCTCTATCTCGACGACTGCTATCACCTGATTACGGTCGACCGTCAGCGGGGCAAGGTCATGCAGGGCGTGGTCGATTTCTGCCGCGACGTTGTCAATGGCGTCGACGTGACCCAAGCCGACCAAGGGCTCAAAAGCGCGGCGGTTTCGGCATAACGATCCGGATCCAACGGACCTTGCCTTGTTCGACGACGGATCGTTCCTATACTCCTTGTCGAATTGCGCCATTGCAGGGATCGCCATGAGCACCGCCGTTGCATCTCGCGTCACCTCCGATTCGGAGCTGACCGGCCTGATCGATGACACGCGCCGCTGGGCCGATGCCTATCAGTCGGATGTGACCGCTTCGGTCAGGGCGCTTGTGTCCGTCGGCGGACGGATCGACCGCACGGCCTTTGACCGCCACCAACATGAGGTCCATGGACTGGCCTGGGTCGCCACCTATGCGCAAACCTTCCGGCAGGTGTCGGCATGGCGCGAGCGACAGATGGCGGCGGGAAGGTTCGGGGACACCGAAGACCTCCTTTTGCGCCTGCTGTTCTGCGAATATTCGGCGCAGCTCGTCGGCGGCGTGCCGATGAATCAAGGCGAGACCGTCCGGCCCGCCGATTTCGGCCTGACCATCAGCGCCCAAATCGCCGACCGCTGGCGCGCCCGCGTCGGGCAAGCCGACAAGACCGCCCTTGCCGACCTGGTCGCTGCGTCCCAGGGCCGCGCGTCGGTGGAGGATGCAGGGCTCGACGAGACGATGACCATGATAAGGGACCAGTTCAGCGCGTTTGCCGCCGAAAAGGTCACGCCCTTCGCCCACGGCTGGCATCTACGCGACGAACTGATCCCCTTGGACCTCATCAGGGAGCTGGGCGAACTTGGCGTGTTCGGCCTGACGATCCCCGAAGCCTTCGGCGGCTCGGGTCTGGGCAAGACGGCGATGTGCGTGGTGTCTGAAGTCCTGAGCCGAGGCTATATCGGCGTCGGATCGCTCGGGACACGCTCCGAGATTGCGGCGGAACTGATCCTGACCGGCGGGACCGACGAACAGAAGGCTTATTGGCTTCCCAAGATCGCCTCGGCGGAGATCCTGCCCACCGCCGTTTTCACCGAACCCAATACGGGCTCTGATCTTGGGTCGCTGCGCACGCGCGCAGCCCTTGATGGAGACTCATATGTCGTCTCGGGCGCCAAGACCTGGATCACCCACGCTGCGCGCGCCGACCTGATGACGCTTCTGGTGCGAACCGATCCCGACACGACGGACTATCGTGGCCTGTCGATGCTGCTGGCGGAAAAGCCCAGGGGCGACGAGGCCGATCCCTTTCCCGCCGATGGCATGAGCGGGGGCGAGATCGAGGTCCTCGGCTATCGTGGGATGAAGGAATACGAGATCGGATTCGACGGGTTCCGGGCGCCGCGCGCCAATCTTCTCGGCGGCGTCGAGGGTCAGGGCTTCAAGCAACTGATGGCGACCTTTGAAAGCGCCAGAATTCAGACTGCGGCGCGGGCCGTCGGCGTGGCGCAGGCCGCGCTGGAGGAAGGGCTTGGATACGCCCTCAATCGTCAGCAGTTCGGCGGGCCGATCTTCAGCTTCCCCCGCGTCCACAACAAGCTCGCCATGATGGCCGCCGAGATCATGGGCGTGCGGCAGCTGACCTATTTTGCCGCTTCCGAAAAGGACCAGGACCGGCGATGCGACCTTGAGGCCGGAATGGCCAAGCTTCTGGCGGCCCGGGTGGCCTGGGCCTCTGCGGACAACGCCCTGCAGATCCATGGCGGCAACGGCTTTGCGCTGGAATATCCGATCAGCCGGATCCTGTGTGACGCGAGGATCCTGAACATCTTTGAAGGCGCGGGCGAAATTCAGGCGCAGGTGATCGCAAGACGCCTTCTGGAGGACGGCCGCAACGGCTGATCCTTAACATAAGGACTGGAGCACTCCGATGGGCATCTTCATCGACATACTGATCCTGGTCTCGCTGCTGGCGGTTCTGGGGTCCCTGGTGATGGGCATGGTGGCGATGGCCCGCGGCGGCGACTATGGCGCGGCGAACTCCAACAGATTTATGCGCTGGCGCGTGATGACCCAGGCCGTGGCCGTGGTCATGCTGGTCATTGGTTTCATCTACAAAGCGTCGCACCACTGATGGTGACCTTGAACCGCATCTACACCCGGACGGGGGATGACGGCGACACGCGGCTGGCCACGGGAGAGACGACGCCCAAGTCTTCCGCACGGGTCGAGGCCTATGGCGATGTGGATGAAACCAACGCCTGCATCGGTCTTGTCCGCCTCCACACGTCAATGGACGCCGTTCTTGACGCCATTTTGGCGCGGATCCAGAACGAGCTCTTCGATCTCGGCGCCGATCTCGCCACGCCGGAGCGCGCCGATGCGCGCTTTCCCGCCCTTCGCATCACAGCCGGTCAGGTGGCGCGCCTCGAGACAGATATCGACCAGCTCAATGGCCCCTTGTCCGACCTCACCTCTTTCGTCCTGCCCGCCGGAACGCCGGCCTCGACGCACCTGCATCTGGCGCGCACGGTCTGTCGGCGGGCGGAACGCCGAGCGGTCGCCCTTGCCCGCATCGAGGGAGAGACGGTCTCGAAGGACGCACTGCGGTACTTAAACCGGCTGTCGGATTTTCTCTTTGTGGCCGCGCGGCACGCCCAAGGCGCGGCCGGCGATGTGCTCTGGCGACCCGGCGCCAGTCGCTAGACCAAAATCCATAGTTTAGGTCGTTTTCTTTGACGAACCGGTCGCCGCGTCGCCCGAAAGACGCCCTAGACCGCCGGCTTCGCCGCTGGCGCGGTGGGAGAGCTCATCGCCATGCCGATCAGCTTCACGACCGTGATCGGCCCCGCTGCGGCGCACAATCCCGCCAGCGGCGCCATCAGAAACCCCCAATAGTCGTTCTCCGGCCTGCCGATGATGGAGAACGCCAGGAAATAAGAGCCGAGCGTTGCCAATAGCCGGCGCGCCGTAGAACCGCCCCACGCGCAGGCGCCGAACAGCGCCAGCGGGGCCAGGATCGCCGCGACCCAGAGCCCGAACGCGCTGGATGCAATATTCAAATTGACCGTCTTCAGGACGAAGGCGAGACCGCCAAACTTCACCCAACCTGGCGAGGCCAGATCCTGCGGCGTGGTCAGCGCATGGACCCTGAAGCCGTGCAGGGCGAGCAATGCCAGGGCGACTGCGGTGGCGGCAAAGAAGGCCGCGCCTTCCCTGTGTCGACGCTCCAAGAGCGCAAGGACCGACATCAGCCCCAAAAGCGGAATGGCGAGCTCGCGCAGAACTCCGGCGGCCAGGCCGGTCATGACCGACGCGACATAGCGCTCATCCGTCCGGAGGCCGAGGGTCAGCGCGATCAAAAGACCGGCCCAGGTCTCGGTAAAATAGGTGGTCGCGGGGGCGGTCAGCAGCGCCATGGCCAGACCGCTTGCCAGGCCTGCGATCAGAACGAGACGATGACGCCGGATCTCGCCGGATGAGGCTGAGATGCGCCGCCACCACACCAGCACGACCGCCAGGTCCATGCCACAGAAGAGGGCGATGGCGTATCCTTGCTGCGGCAAGCTCGCAAGTGCGGTCGCCAGCGCTGGAGGACGCACGACCACAAACGGCCGCAGCGGATATCCCAGGCGCCGATGTTCAGAAACGGCGGCGGTTTCATAGTCCTGCCCCTGTCGAACCCGCTCGACGACGGCGCGGTAGAGACCAGCGTCTGTCGTGCCCGGAGGATGCAAATGCGACGGCGCAGGATCCGGCAAGGGCGTGCGGGATACCCACAGGCAAAGCAAGAGACCAAGGCCCAGCAGGGCCAGAAGCGTTCTGGCGAGCCCTCGCGATGAGATCTTGCGGCTTATGGCAGTCAGGCGCTGGGACATGGTCCTGCGGTCAGTCTTGAGAACGGATTCGCAGAACTTAAGTCCCATGGCGCTTAAGGCGCGTTTAACTTTGTCGGATCACACGCGCCGCAGCGGTCGATGGGGCCCCGCGGGCGGACGAACCGTGATGATGTCGCCTGCGCGGACCTCGCCGCCTCGCGTCACGATGGCCATGACGCCCGCCTCCAGCGTGATCTCGCCACCCGCGCCGCGCCCCAGCATCGCCGCCATCAGCCCCTTTTGATATCGGTCGAGTTGACGGCAAGGATTGCGAAGCCCCGTGATCTCGATCTCCGCCTCGCCCCCCAGGCCAAGGCGCGTTCCTGTCGAGAGCGCGAGGAGGTCAAGGCCGATGGTCGTGATATTTTCGCCCAAAACGCCTGGCGACACGTCAAATCCGGCGGCGGAAAGATGGGCGAGACGTTCAGACGCGATCAGATGGACCTGGCGCAGGTTGGGCTGAGAGGGATCGACCGCGACCCGGCTGCGGTGTTTGACGGTGGCGCCGGCGTGGGCGTCGCCTTCGACGCCGTGTCCTTCAATCAGCCGGACGAACAAAGCGGGCGGCTTGGTGAAGCTGTGCCGGCCGGAACGGGCGACGGCGACGATGCGGGGCGCGGCGCATCCTTCCTGCATCACTCGATCACCCTGAACTTGCGGGAGTCGAAGACGTTTAAGACTTGAGCAAGATCCTGGCCACGGCGCAGAACCACGCCCCCCGCCCCCATCACCGCATAGGCGCCCTGCCTTCGGGCGAGGTCCGGGCGTTTTTCGATCCGATAGGCGGGCGCCTCCGAGGCCTTGCGGAAAATCGCGAAAACGGCGGCGTCGCGACCACCGCCGATGGCGTAGTCGCGCCACTCCCCCGCCGCGACCCTCCGGCCATAGACCCGAAGGATCAGGTCAAGCTCGCGCCGGTCAAAAAACACCTCCGCCGGGCGTGAGGACGGGGCGGAACCTGAGGCGATGTCTGTGCTCATCAAGGGCCACGAGTTAGGTGTCGTTTAGAATGAAAAGCCTAACCCATTCCTGCGCGTCGAAAAGCCTGAATTCTCAGATCTGGCCCAAGGTCTTCAGACGCGCCTTGGGGTGAATCTCGTTCTGGCTTAAGACCGTCGTTTGGCTGCGGACTCGCTCGATGATCGAGCGCACATAGGGACGGATTCCGGCGCTCGTCAAAAGGACGGGCGTTTCGCCGATCTGGGCGGCGTTGTCGAAGGCTTCCCGGACGGACTGGATGAAGGACTGGAGCCTGGACGGGGCGAGCGCGAGCTGGCGATCATCGCCTTGCCCGATCAGGGCGTCGGCAAACGCCTGCTCCCAGTCCGGGGTCAAGGTGATGATGGGCACCGAACCGTCGTCGGCGCGGTTCTGCCAGCAGAGCTGTTTGGCCAGACGCGCGCGGACGTGTTCGATGATGGTGGTCAGGCCGGCGTTCTGTCCGGCGACCTCGCCAATGCCTTCAAGGACGGTCGGGAGATCGCGGATAGAGACCCGCTCCTTCAACAGGGCCTGAAGCACCCGCTGCACGGTCGAGGCGGAAACCTGGCTGGGGATGAGATCTTCCGCGAGCTTTTTGTGTTCCTGCGGCAGATCGCGCAGCAGCTTTTGGACTTCCGAATAGGACAATAGCTCCGGCATCGCGTCCTTCAGAATCTCGGTCAGATGCGTTGTCAGAACGGTGGCCGGGTCGACAATAGTGTAGCCGCGGAAGGTCGCCTCTTCGCGCAAATGTTCATCGATCCAGGTCGCGGGCAGTCCGAAAGCGGGTTCGCGAACGTGCTGGCCAGGGAGATCCACCTGTTGGCCGCGGGGGTCCATCGCCATGAGCGCGCCGATCTTGACCTCGCCGGACCCGGCTTCCATCTCCCGAATTCGGATCGAGTAGCCCTCCGTCGGCAGGCGCATATTGTCGAGGATGCGCACGCTCGGCATGACGAAGCCGAATTCCTGCGCCAGCGTCCGCCGAAGCGCCCGGATCTGGTCCGTCAGCTTTCGACCATCGACGTCATTAATGAGCACGAGCAGACCATAGCCAAGCTCGATCTTCACGTCGTCCATTGCCAGGGCCGCACTGATCGGCTCTTCCTGATCGACGGGCGGGGCGGCTTCGACGGGCTCTGGCGGCGGTTTGAAGTTGGCGGCGCGCCAGGAGATTACGGCGGCGCCCACAGCGATCACCGCGAAGGGCGCGATGGGCATGCCCGGCACAAGGCCTAAGATGCCCGCCGCGCCGGACACGATGCCCATACTGATGGGGTTGCGCCCAA
>Ga0316217_10002663_pt1 | contig 21217 bp, 16 predicted proteins | sample 1anoAmetaG_FD_203633 | JGI IMG/M metagenome (GOLD analysis project Ga0316217, IMG submission 203633) | Freshwater microbial communities from Trout Bog Lake, Wisconsin, USA - 1anoA | ecosystem: Environmental > Aquatic > Freshwater > Lake > Hypolimnion/Profundal zone | place: USA: Wisconsin...
AACATTTTTAATTTACCGATGCAAAGCACCTCCATTGCCCCATGTTTTGCAGGTAATAAGACGGATATGTTCAAAAAAAACCTGCAGAATAGCAAAACATCTCATCGCTCAGTTTTTAGCGGCAAGCTGCACGCCGTATAAAATTATACCCAGAATAACCACAGCTAAAACGAGGCTTGAATTTTGCCTGGCGCCCAAAAAATCTAGTAAATTTTTAAGCTGGCAATTCATAATATTTAAGGCGGCAACTTCAAATTTAAGCTGTAAGTAAAATATCCCCCTTTCGGTTTAAGCCCTCATTTAAAACAGTTTTTATCTGCCTTTTGATCCAGGTTCAACACCCCCCGTCTTTTGTTGCAACTCACTGCTTTTAATATCATGCGTCCATATAAGCTTCCCCCCTATACCATAAAGAGCCAGGCGGCAAACACGGTTACCCGCCGGTCCCGAAAGCAATACCTTGCCAAAGTTTCTTTTATACAATTTTGTTCCTTCAACATTATAGGTATTGTGAAATCCTTTCATCCGCGTATAGTTAATTACCGGGCTGGTAAGCGGAGAGGATGTAAAGTCATAAATCGGATAACCCTTCCAGTCAATTTTACTTAGTTCAGCATAGTGCCGGTCGCCTGTTAGCAGTATAACGCCTTTAATATTGTTGCTCACTATATAATCAAACAGGTCGTTTCTTTCCACAGGATATTTAGCATATGACTCTCCCCAGTAAGAGTCATCTAATACCTGCGAGCCGACTACAACAAATTTAAAGGTTGCGCTACTTTTCAAAAGCTTGTCCTTTAGCCAGGCAAGTTGGTCTTTACCCAGAAAATCGCCCGCTGTATCTCCTGGCGGTGCGCGGTACCACCGGTCATCGGTCATAAAAAATTCCGTGTCGTAATACTTAAAGGTAAAATAGTTGCCCGGGAAAGTTTGCTTTTCGGGATATGGATTAGGCCAAAATCCTTTAAAAACCACCAATGACGAGTCCTTTACAGGAAACTTTCTGTCTGAATCATTCCATCCGTAATCGTGGTCATCCCATGTAGCATACTGGGGAAGTGCAGCCAGAAACTCGCGTAGCTCTATAAAACCCATCCGTACGTCCAGGTTGCGTTTGAACATACGGTCATAATTAGTCCATTGCTTGCCAATGTAGTATACATTATCTCCCAACCAAACCATAAAACTGCTCTTCTGACGTTTCATTACATTAAATATATTAGAGGCCGCCCCCGGAAACATAAATCTCGAAAAATCGGTATTCATAAATGCGCACGAGCCAAATAAAAAATCAAAGTCTTTTATGGTAGTGTCACTTTGTGTTCTGAATACGCATTTAGGATGAAGCGCCACCGGAAAACTAAATACTGCTTTGTATACATGGTCAGGCTTCAATCCGGTAAATTTCATTACCAACGCTACTACGTCTCTGGGGCCGTTTATCTTAGTAAAACCCTTTGGATAATAAATTGTTTTTTCTAATGTATCCATCAGCGTCATCATATTTTGACCGCTTCCTTTGTAAGCAATCCATATATTGGCTTCGGTTGTAGTAACTGAACCCAAAACCGGCCCAGTAACTAACTTGGGTTTTTCGGGATTATGGCCAAAAAGAGTTGGTTGGGCAACGGCTGCTGCCACAAAAAGCGTTAAAGTAATTGTCAGAAAAAAAGTCCTCATTGCGTGCTTTGTGTTAATATTTATTTTAATTAGTTATCATGTCAAAATTCATTTCATCAAATATTTATCCATATACCAGTTTAACTGCATTATGATCAAATAAATATTATGCTTTTTGTGCCAAGGTTACAGATATCCCAAAATTCCTGCAAATTGATTTAAAGGAACACCCATGGGGGCAACATAGCATATAATCAACCAGATCAGGTTCGCATCCGGGTCTTCCTGAATCATCGCATAGGTCAGTTACCATACTATCAAAGGCATATTTTAATACACCACTTAAAGAACCGTTTTTACACTGCAACGTTTTTTTCATGATAGGGTAACTTGATTTTGGCTTTTTTTTCAAAATTCTTACCGCTTTTAAATCAACGGCCTGCTATAATGCAAGTACATCGGGCACTTACTAAATCAGGTAATGAGTTATAATCCTTCCCCGCAAACGGCTCATGGCGCAACAAGAAAACCATGTGGCATAGCATTTCAACATTCTACGCCATAAAACCAATATGAACAGCACTGTCCTTATTCAATTACCCGCGGTTGAAAGGATAAAAATGCATTGCTATTGCTTCACAAACTTTAAAGCTACAGATTCCGAAGCCCCCTGCACCCGAATCAAGTAAATACCTGCTGGCAGGTGAGATATATCTGTCTCGAATTTACCGGATATTACAGCAATGTTATTGGCAACCACCTCCCCGTTAAGGTTAATAATTTCAACCCTATCTATTATTGAACTTTGGTCCAGGCTCACCGTTCCGGTAAGGGTTAAGCCTGCTGGATTAGGATAAACTACAACACGGTTATTTCCCGCAATAGTTTTAATGCCGTTAACATAATTCTCCGAAACATAAATATTCTGTTCGCTCATAATAGCGCTCACCAACCTGCCGTTTCTATACCGGCTTAACAAAGTGCCATAACCATAAATGCCCTGCAAACACGGATTGGCCCATTCAACCTTACCGGTAACTGCATCAATAGTAAATGAGTTACTGGCGGAGCCATTGGTTAAACAGAATTGATCGGGCGATTGATACTGTGGTACCGGATTGCCAATTGTTTCGAGCGGAATCATCAGACTATAGCCCACACTATCACCGGCCTGACTTATCTGTTGAAGTCCGTTTTGGGTATAGTTACTAAAGTTGGCAAAGCCGATATTCAAGCTTGGAAAAACGAGCGGCTTATATTGTCCGCCGGCAGTTGTATCTATGCTAACCTGCGCCATCAGGTAAAAGGGCAGATTAACTCCGTCGCCCGATGCAATGTTGTTTACCCCGTTAATACGATATTCATTCTGAAACGAGATGTAATAGTACCCGCCCGCGGGTATTGAATCATAAATATGGCTGGCGCGATATACATGCGTATAGATTTTTATGCTACCCATATTTGCTGAGGCTACAGTATCTTCTGTAACACTAATAGCCCGCATAATAATAACGTTGCCATCACCCCAATTAACCCAAATCGAATCGTTCTTCAACGCTTCGTTGATGTCAAAATCAAGGGTAATAGTGGCAGTACAGTTAAACGGATTTAAAGTGTCCAGGGTATATTCAATCTTCCCGGAATAAACCTGTTGGTTGATGCCCCCACAGGCAAACAACACACTTTGAATAAGCAGGCAACAGCCAATAAATAATGCTCTCATATAGCCCAATAATTTTCCCGGGCGGTGAACGAAGTTAACCAATTCCGGTCTATGTTTTTATCCATTGCCGATAACAAATAAAATCGCTATTGCTTAACTATCATTTTCGAAGTAGAGCCTTCCTTGCTCAGCCACGTAATAATGTAAACACCCGAAGCCAAATTGCCGATGTCCAAAGCATTAAGAGTAGCCCCGTTTAACACGCTGCTTACAATCACTTTACCGGTCACATCCTTCAAACTCACTGTCCCCTCTCCAGACCTCGTCAATTCAAAATTAATCCGGGTATTTGCGGGGTTCGGATAAACTTTAAACCCAGGGTTACCGTTCATATCCTGAACACCGGTAGAGCCCGTGGTGCCCATCAACCTCGCCACCTCAAACTGCCGGTAGTCTGCTTCATTTATTAGTCCATTAATCACTATCTTATTATCAGGCTGAATAAGCAAATTATAAACTATATCATCCCACTGAAAACCATTCAGCAGCTCGCTACCCGAATTATTTCCGAAAGCGGCATCAACACTGCCATCTTTATTAAAACTGTTTACAATAACCCGGTTAGCGCCTGCAATGTTCACCACACCTGCAGTAATGATCTGCCCTGTTGCAGTTACCGCTATGTTCTGTACACTATAAGGAACAGGGTCCAGGTTAGCCATTACATTTACCATCCCGTTGATACCAAAGCCCTGGTCAGTACTTCCATCGGTATTGTATCTGCACACGGCCCATAACAAGCTACCCGTTTGCTTTGTTTGCACCGTTATCAACTTCCCATCACTCTGAAAGTTAAGGCCCAGGTCTGCTCCACCGTTGATAATGTTGGTAGAGTCAATCAATATGCTTCCGTTACTGCCGTAGGTAACATCGGCCGCACCGTTTGGCGTTAACCGGAATAAATAAAAGTAGTCGCCCTGATTATAATTTGAGTAAGCCGCGCAGGTAAAATTATTGTTGGTATCCAACATAAACGCGCTTGGACTTGTATTCAGAAAATTATAGAAAGGCACCTGGTATTTCCCATTACCGGCAAAGGTGTTGTCGTAAGTGCCGTTGGCTTTTAGACGGACAACCATAAAAGTATCCGTTACACCGGTATAGCTTTCAATATCAAGCGCCACTATATTCCCGTTGCTTTGAAGCGCAATTTGACGGATAAACTCGCCATATGCCGGGAAAAAGTTAAAGAAGAACCAACCATTTGTTCCAAAGGTGTTATCTATAGTTCCGTTTGCATTTAACCTAAGCAAATATGCCTTTTTATTTACACCGGTCTGTGCATATTGTCCTGCAATTAAAATTTTCTGGTCGGGCTGAACCAGGGATGTTGTAACGGTGCCCGAAAACCCCGGCGTTACTACTTGCACATAACCTGCAGCGCTTAAACCAAAGCTACTATCACGAACACCATCAGTAGTATAACGGATGGATTGAATAGTATCTCCGGTTGCACTACTAATTACAAGCTCATTGCCTTGCGAAAGTGCAATACTCGAATATTTAAATGGGAAAATGAGGTTTGAATCCGCTAGTTCACCGGCATTGGCAAAGGTGAGGTCTAAATTTCCCGGGGCCTGAGTATAGGCATTATTTACAAAACCTAAAGTGCATGTTATAATACATGCCACAATTAAAATATTTTTCATCCTCTTTAATTTAATTTCAGTGCCTACTCTTTTTGCCATAGTGCCATTGGCGGCATCAACGGGCCAGCTTTTCAGCAATCGCTTTCAAGGGTTAAAGGGTATCCATCTCCAACCTTTAACTCACACTTATTGAACAAGAAGCTTTTTCTGAATTACAGATTCTCCGGCCACAATATTTACAATATAAACACCATGCGCCAGGCGCGAATAACCCTGAATTGCAATGTTATTCTCACCACTATTCATCCAGCCATCAAAAGCATTTATAACCGCTTGCCCGGCAATGTCATACACCTTTACTACCACGTTACCGGCATTGCCAAGTTCAAGATTCAAAGTCGCATCACCGGTTGTTGGATTAGGGAACAGCTCAGCACTGCTTACTGAGCTTAAATGCTCAATGTTGGTAGGCACAGGAGCGTTACCAATATTAATATCATCTATAAAAAGGTTATTGCCATGTATAGTGGTAAAAGCCTGTATCATAAAATGCGTATTAGCTGTTTGGTATGACGGAGGAATGGTACAAACAACCTGTTTCCAGTAACCCTGCGAATTACCCGGAGTAAATTCTGCCGGTACATAACCTGCATTTATAACGCTGTTAGTGCCTGAGCTTCCCAGCTTTTCCGGATTGGATATAGAGGCCCAACTGCTGCCGCAATTAGTTGAAGCATATACAACAATCGAATCAGTAATTTGACCGAGGTATTGGTTCGCCGTTGCAAAAGAATAATAAAACGACAACTTCAAATCAGTTGAAGGAAGCAGTGATAAATTTATGGCGGGCGAAACTATCTGGTCAATATCATAATTGGCGTGGGCGTAGTAATTATTCAGCTCAACACATCCGCTGCCGGTGTGTGAGGCGCTGTTAGTTTGCCTGAACCAGGTAATATTGTCGTCATAGGTATTATTCGCATCGTAGTTAATAGATGCCCACCCATTTTCATTAAAAACATTGGGGTCTTCAAATCCCTGATAATAAGGCGCATTTATGCTTGCCGTTGCCGGCGAAACAAACACCAGCAAAGAATCTGTCAGGGTACTGCTTCCCAGGCTGTTTGCTACGGTAAGCGTTATTACCTGCCAGCCGTTGGTATGGAATTCAACTATAGGGTTGGTTGCAGTATCAACCATGTCAGGCGTACTGCCATCCGTCTTTGTAGTGCCCGCAGGAAAATGCCAGAGAGAAGAAGTGATGGCGCCATTGCCCGAAGTGTTAAAAAATTTTACCTGGTTACCAGCGCAAACATATCTTAAATTAGAAGAGAAATGGGCTATAGGTGCGCAGGGCGATGGTACGGTATCAAAAGTGCCGGTGGCAATCAGGTTAGAGTCTGTCCATAGGTTACTCCGCCCTGCAACCGATGAGTTGGCCGCGGCCAGCCATCTTGCTTTCTGGCCCTCAGTAAACATAACCGAGCAGTACGAATATTCCATATAGTTCTGGTAGTTTTCAATAACACCGGGAGTGCAGACCTCAGCTGCCGATGGCGGACTGGGGCAGTGCTCCCAACCCTTGGTAATGGGCGTATCGTCAACGCCATCATCGCCGCATGAAACCTCGGGATTATTGGTGTTTCCCCAGCAGTGTTCAAGATTAAAGCAATGTCCTATTTCATGCGTTAGTGCACGCGATGTAAAAGCACTGCTGGTGCCTATACTGCCGATATAGTTACTCAGAATAATCACTCCATCCATTGCAGGCGTGCTGTATATGGTTGCAACATCTACCGGATAATAAGCATATCCCGCCGCACCATTAGCCATCGACTTTACCAGCCATACGTTAACATATTTATCGCGTGGCCAGGTATTCAGTTTCGAATAATCGTCACCTACAAAAGCCTGGTCAGAGGTTATCCTGTCAATGCCGTTGGTGCAATTGCCGTTAGGGTCAATGGTAGCAAGGCGCCATTCAACACCCATATCTGCAATTATATATTTAAAGTCGCCGGTCGCTTCTGCAGTATCAGCGTTTTGCTTATTGTAATCGCGGTTCATGATCCTGACCTCGTCAATTATCTGTGCATCCGAGATATTTTCAGGTCCACCCTGGTTAATAACATGAAAAACCAATGGAATAATGATGCGGCCGGTCACCGATTTTTCGGTGTTATGTTTATAGTTTTCAACCCAGGTGCGTGTATATGCCTCAAACTGTTGTTCAAGTTCAATAACCTCGGGGTGTTCTTTCAGCAGCTGTTCCCTTTGCTGAGGCTGGTTACACAAATGGTCAGCTTGTACCTGTGCACTGCCTGTTTGGCAGCAAGTAAATACCATAATAAAAACAATAATGAAGCAAAATGCTTTCATATTAATTCATTTAGAAGTAAAAAAATAAAAGAGATAGAAATGGAATATTCAGAAATCGATCAACAACCTGCGTCAGGTGGATTCTGAATCAGTTTGTAATGCCCTTTGCAAATATCGACAGGATAAAAAAGGAATCCGTGAAAAGTGCTTTCCATGGCATAAATCCGTGCATTTGCAAAGCTACCGATAAAGTCTTTTGAGAAATTTTTCAGCAAGTTTCCCAGTGGAGCATTCGTGTTTTTACTACTTTCATTCGATTGCCCGAATGCAGCCTTTAAAAAATCTATTACGGCCGTTTCTTTATTATCCTGCAGCCCGTAAAAGATATAGTCAGTGCCCGACATTTTCATCCCTTTGTAATCGTATAGCTGTCCCTTAAACCTGAACTCCTGCGCATCTGTTTTATCAAAAACACCAGGGTCATTATATTCCTGTTGGGTTACCCGTATTAACTGCAGATCATTACTTACCGCCATTTTCAGATTTACCTCACTCTTTATCTCCTGCAGGGCAGCATAATAAAGGGGCATAAAGCCCACAATATTAGTAAGTGCTATTAGGATTAAAATAGTGGATAAAATTCTTTTCATCTGATTGCGCGGTAAATGTAATATTCAAAAATTAATCTGAAACCCATATCTCTATCATTTTACAGAAGTATGACAAAAGCCGGGTCATAGGCCACCCGTTTACATAAAAATGGGGAGATGGCTGAACACCACCTCCCCATCATTAAGATTATAATGAGATCTATTTGGTTATAACCAACTGCTTAACGGCGCTCTTTTCTCCTTGTCGCAATTCAACCAGATAAACACCATTGGCAAGTAAAGACAGGTCGATCTGAGCCTGCGTTGTCGAGATTACCTGCGAAATCAGGGTCTGACCCAGAATGTTTCTCAGGGTAATTACTGTTGCATTACCTGGTTGATCTACCTCAACAAAAACCTGGGTGCGTGCCGGGTTTGGATAAAGGCTGAAAGTAATTCCGTTGCTTACTGAGTTAACTCCTGTTGATGATTTAACTGATACAACATCTGTAGCCGACATTGAACATCCATTTGCGTCAGTTACAGTAACCCTGTAAGTACCACCCGACAAATCACTGATATTTTCAGTGGTGCTGCCGTTGCTCCAGTTGTAAGTATAAGGCGCCGTTCCTCCTGATACATTCGAAATGCCGGCCGAACCATTTGCCTGATTTTCGGTAGCGCTGTTTGAACTGGTGGCAAACTGAATTTGTGTTGGCTGCGTTACCGTAACACCACCACTGGTGGTGCAATGGTTAGCATCGGTAATAGTAACCGAATAGCTTCCGGCAGGCAGATTAATAACCGTGGATGAAGTAGCCCCGTTACTCCAGCTATAAGCGTATGGTGCTGTTCCGCTGTTCAAAGTTACCTGTGCAGTTCCGTTATTATCATTAAAGCAGGTTACGTTGTTTGATGTTGTTACTGCGTTTAAGGCTGAACCCGGTGCAATGTAAGCCGAAACACTTACTGAGCAGTTATTGGCATCGGTAACTGAAAGGTTATAGGTGCCGGTTGGCATATTTGAAATAGCCGAGCCGGTAGCGCCGGTAGACCACAAATATCTGTAAGCACCCGTGCCGCCGGTAACCGAAGCCGTTGCGCTGCCGTTTGAAGTTCCACAGCCTGCATCAACAACACTTACTACCGGATTAATTGCAGCTGGCTGCGTAACAACCTTTGATGCCGTTGCAGAGCAACCGCTTCCGTCGGTTATGGTTACGTTATAAGTAGCAGCGCTTACATTCTGAATAGTAGCAGTATTGGCACCATTACTCCAGTGGTAAGTTACGTTACCTGTGCTACCGGTAACTACTGCAGTGGCACTTCCGGTTGAAGAGCCATAGCACGTTGCGTTAACTGCATTAGTAACCAGGTTCAAAGTTCCTGAACCCGAAACACTTGCCGATGTGGAAGCCGAACAACTATGAGCGTCAGTAATAGTGATATCATAATTACCGGCTGCAAGGTTTGAAGCCGTAGCTGTTGTTGCACTGTTACTCCATAAATAAGTATATCCGCTGGTCCCTCCGGTAACTGATGTGGTAATGCTGCCGTTAGCCTGGCCACAACTGGCATTTGAAGGTGTTGCAGATATAGATACCGCTGTAGGCTGGGTAAGTGTTTTAGTAGCAGTTGTTGTGCAGCTTTTCGAGTCAGTAACGGTTACTGTATACGATCCCTGCGTTAAGTTGCTGGCCGTAACAGTGGTTTGCCCGTTACTCCAATGATAGGTATATCCTGAGGTTCCGCCCGATACTGTTGCGGTAACATTACCATTTGCATAGCCGTAGCAGGTTGGATTAGCATAACTAAGCAGCGCTGAAGGTGCAGGGTTTACAGTTATCGTAATACTGCTGGTAGCTGTAATTCCTGCACTATCAGCTGTAACGCTGTAAGTGGTAGTAGCAGTCGGTGTAGCAATAGGATTGGCAATCGTAGAACTGCTCAATCCTGTTGTTGGTATCCAGCTATAGGTAGCGCCTGTATGTGTAGTGGCACTTAATTGGGTTGGCGTACCGGGGCAAACCGAACTGCTGGCAACCGATGCCACCTCGGCAAGAGATGTTGTTGCCGGGGGTAAAATATGGGTAAGAACGGCTATATCTGTAGTAAAATCAAGATTTGTAGATCCGCCATCACTTGGGTCAAGGTTAGTTACTGCAAAAAAACCATCTGAATATCCACTCCAGCCCCAGTTCATGTGAAACATAGTTGAAGGACTGGTCTCATAGCCATCCAAAACCCAGGTATGACCGCCCTGCGTTGCATCATCACCTTCCATTTGAACCAGACGGCTTGCATTTAATTCAGCAATAATTGAATCAGCAAACTGAGCACTTGTTACATTAATACTGGCATGGGTAGTGCTGCTCGATAAACCAATACCCTCAATTACGTTCTGGTATCCAAAATACTTAACGTAGGATGTTTGCGCACTGGCAGAAACCCCATCATAGTTTGCTTCAGCAGTTAGCACCAGGGCACCGCTACCATTAGGAGAATAGTCCATTTGTACAGAAACTCCGGCCGCATACATCAAAGTTCCTACTGCATCAATTTGTGTGGTAGTTGAAGTAGTGGTTAACATTGGTACAGGCATATTTGCCCAATCAAAAGTGGTGGTGGCATAGTTGTAAGAGAGCGTGCCATAATTTTCCTGATAGCCATTGGATTGATTATCCACGTAAGATGATGAGCTTATTCCCTTTGTAGGATAGTTCCAGTATTTCATGATCTGGGCCATTGCAGTAGCTACACAACCGGTAACTGCCTGGTTGGTGCCAGTACCGCCGGGGCAATAATTGTTATATAAATTGGGCCCTGAGCCATAATCATTTTCCTGCGACCACGTAGTTTGGCACAATGGCCCTACAGTGGTTGCTTTTTCTGATACCGGCGCTACGCCCTGGCGATATGCTGCCCAGCTGGATGCTGCTTTGGGTGTTGCAATAACGTTAAACAACTTAACATAATGCAACTCCTGGCTCCATCGGTTAAGCAGATTGCTAAGACCGATCTTAGAAAAATCTGTCAGAAAGAATGACTCAGTAGAATACCCAATTACAGGCTGATCATTATCTGTTGCTGAAATAATTACAAAACCCTTCACCGGGCTCATGTCAAAAGCATAAAAATCAACAATGTTATCTGCCTCTGTGCGCGTATATTTTAAAGTAGCAGTTATAGTTCTGGGTGCGCTGTTGCCCAGTTTTATTCTAAAAAAATTAACCGCTACATTTTGTGCGTCCTGCATAGTCACATCAGCCGCAAAAGCTGAACCCAGAATCCCTAAAACCGCGCATACAGTAAGTAAAATGTTTTTTTTCATTGCTGATTTTCGTTTAAATAAATGCTGTATTTTAAAATTATACTTTGCTAAAAAACTAAATTTTTCATTTATCTGCAACACACTAGGCAGCACTAATTCGGAGGGGGAGTCCACATATAAATTCATCCTGAATAACATTGTAAAAATACGAACCATACCTCAAAATTCAGGTATCAAACGGGCAGGAAAATAAGACCAACATAAGACATTGGCTGTCAATAAACTGAAAGGCAATTAACATTACTTTTGTATTACAATTTCCTTAATATTTGTATCCCGGCCCTGCGTTACTGAAACGAAATAGATACCGTTCGGAAATTCTGTAAGATCCAGTTGTGTTTCGCGGTTAGCGATTTCGGAGATAGATAAAGTCTGGCCCAAAACATTTTTTATTTCCATTGTATAATTTGCACCGGTTCCGTCCAATAATACTGTTGCATAATTGGAGGCCGGGTTAGGATATACCTCAAACGCAATTTTAGCGCCGGCATTACTGATTCCGGTTGCTGAACTAACCTGAGTGGCCGCTGTTTGCACACAACCTTTGTTATCCGTTATGGTTACCGCGTAATTTCCCGGTAACAGGCCCGAAATTTCGGGTGTGTTATCACCGGTACTCCACAAATATGAATATTTCGGCGTTCCGCCTGTAACATTTGCAACCGCTTTACCGTATACTTTATTGTCATCTGCTTCAGAGGTGGTAATGGAAACGTTCATTGGCTCGAGTTGGGCAAAATTTTGAGAGGCGGAAGAAGAACAACCCAAAGCATTGGTAACAGTTACCGAAATATTACCGGCAGTAAGATCTGTAATAGAAGGGGTGCTTTCACCATTGCTCCAGGCATAAGAAATATTCTGGCTGTTACCTGTAACATTTGCAGTGGCGGTTGCGTATAATAAAGAACAGGCCGTATTTGAAGCGGTAATATTAACATCCATAACAGCGGGCTGGTTTACGGCATAAACAACCGAAACAGTACAGGCCGAAGCGTCAGAAACAGAAACCGTATAATTTCCGGCAACAGGAGATGGTACGGAGGCGGTATTTTGACCCGTTGACCAACCAAAAGAATAAGGAGGGGTTCCTCCTTGCGGATATACATTAAGCATTGCATTGCTTAACGAGCAGGTATTATCGGCAGCAGTTACTGAAGCCAACAAAACGTCAGGTTGAATAATAGTAGTAGCTACTGAAACGGTACAGGCATTTGCATCCGTAACGGTTACATTATAATTACCCGCCGCAAGACCTGTAATTGATTGTGTACTGCCTCCGTTGCTCCATAAATAAGTATAGGTAGGGGCACCACCCGAAACTTCAATAGCGGCTGTTCCGTTGGTACCGCCATAACATGTTACATCATTTACCTCAGTGCTTTCAACATTCATTTTACTGTTTACTATAACTGTAACCTGTGCTGCAGCCGATAATCCGGCGCTATCCATGGTTACGGTATAAGTAGTTGTAGTTGCCGGGCTGGCCGCTGTAACGGCGCAGGTTGCGCAGGTTAATCCGGTGGCAGGAAACCAGGTGTAACTTGCACTGGCCGCGCCACCTTGTGCGGTCAGCGTGGTGGCAGCACCGCTGCAAATTGAAACGTTAGCAGCCGCTGCATTCACCGTTAAATTATTGGCAGGTTCAATACCGATCAAGGCCTCTTCGCGGGTACTGAAATTGTAACCATCAGCAGCTAAAAGCGATACATTATAATAGCCATTATCTAAACCGCCCCATCCCCAGTTCATGTGCAGCAGGTCATTCGCGTCAAAGCCGTCACAAACCCAGGTGTGTGTGCCTGCACCTGCATCGGTACCAACATATTGCACCGGCCGGCCGGCGGTTAACTCATTTTCCATCAAGTTTATCCAATCAGTAGAAGTATAATCCGACATGCGCACACCCTGTATTGTGTTTTGATTGTATTTAAAATAAGTGGTGTAAGCCATTTGGGCGGTGTGTTTCCAACTCGGAACGTCTGCAGCTAAAACGTACGCACCGCTTCCTCCCTGGTTATCATCTCCATAATCCATTGCTACAGCAACACCACAGTGATACATTAAAGTGGCCACCGCGTTATTGGGGCCGTTTAGTGAATCGGGCATGGCAGCCCAGTTATAGGTTGTAGCCCCGAAATTGGCCGATTGATCCCCGTAGTTATTAAAGCAATAGGGTGGTGCATCGTCGTACGCGTATTGACCAGTGCCTTGTGCAGGGTAGTTCCAGTATTTCATGATCTGGGCCATTGCAGTAGCCACGCAACCTGTAACGGTTTGCTGGTTATCGGTAGCATTAAAAGGACATAATTGGTTATAGTAAGGTTCCTGGTCCCAGGTGGTTGTTAAAAGAGGAGCCACAACGGCAGCGCTGCTTTTTTCGCTAACCGGCTTTTGGCCGGATAGGTAAGCCGCCCATTGATTATTGATAGTTGCATTGCTAACTATATTGTTCAAAACAGCCTGGTGAATGTGGCTACCGGCATCAGTCAGCCAGCATTGCACACCGGCAGCCTTCTCTGACAAATTAAAGTTTGACTCAGTAGAATAGGCCAAAACAGGCGATACCCGGTCATCAGCCGATATGATCACAAAACCTTTACCGGGGGTTATATCGAACACATAAAAATCAACAGTATTGTCTGCCTCTTTTTTGGTGTATTTAAGTGTTGCAGTAAACATCCCATGCGCTGAACCGCTTTTTGCATATACCCTATAAAAATTAATAGCAGCGGTTTGGGCCTGAGCCAGGCTAACCCCCGCAGCATTTGCCAAAGGGCTTGTTGCAATAAATGCAATGAAGAGAATGAACAATGACAATGCTTTTTTCATAGGTTAACTACAATATAGCGCTTACACTAAAAAATGTAAAGCCGGAAATGAAACCTTTTCAAAGGCGCATTTTTAAAGATTGAATCATCATTTTTAAGAATCATTACTAATTAACTGTTTTTTAGCAACTTGTACATTTATAGCTAATGTGTTTAAAAGCGCAGGCAAAATAACATAACAAAGTAAGTAATGTAGCTATGAAAGCTGGCTTGTAATTAACAAGGCCAACCTTGTTAATTGGATTAAAGCTATTTTTCGGCGTGGAACCGATATGCTTTAAACCCTAAATTTAGTGCGAGAACTTCGCAAATTTTCCGGTGGTTACCACTTGCTCCTGCTGCGTAACTACTAAAATGTAAACACCGTCGGCTAAGTTCGAAACGGGTAAAATATTTTCACCTGTATTGTTTAACGGTTGCTTGCTTAGCATCCTGCCGGTAATATCATACACTTCAGCCTCATATACTTGAGTTGCCCCCGCTGCTATTAAGCAAAGCTGGTTTGCAACCGGACTATTATAATGCCACTGCACCAATGGTCCATTACCTGGCCCGGTAATTCCCGTTGTGGCGCTGGCAGTGTCTATGGCTAATTGCATGATAACAGGTAAATGCTCGCTCATATAATACAGGGCCGACAAAACATTACCAGGCACCGAGGTATTAACAGGGTTCGCGATCAATGATTTATTGACGCGCTGCCCATCCTGACCGATTACGGAAAAAGAGCCACTCACATAGTTTACTTTGCCGGTGCCTTGCATAATGGGGTTCGTGCACAAAAGGTGGTCGAACCAATCATCCATGCCACCGGTAGCGCCGCAATCGCCGGGGTCGCTGGTACGCGTGCTTTGGGTCAGATAGCGGGCAAAATTATCGGGGTCGCTATCCCAGTTTCCGGGCTGGTTAGCCACATCAAAAAACAAGGTATTAGAGTCTGTTGAGTGATTCATGTCCTGAAAACAACTTTCACTGCTTGATTGGGTATTAAAATCGCCCATAAAAATATAGTTGCCGGGTGCGGTAATATGGGCATTCAGCCAGGCCATAGCACCGGCCATTTCAGTGCCACGCTCAGCCGCACTACCGCTACCCGAAGCTAAATGCACCAGTATGATATGCAGAAAGATGGTGTCGTGACTGGCCACCAGTGCGGCATTTTTATAAAACAGGGTGTGCAGGTTAATATCGCTGATGGTGCTATCGGCCGAGTAAATAGTTTTAGTGCTTAACCAGCCAAACTTTGCGTTATTAAAATACAGCATGTTCTCTTTTTCATAACCCGAGTTATTGGTATAGGGGGTGTGTCCATAGCAGCCTGGGCAAACTGAATCAAGCACCCGCGCCACAATTGTATCGCTGGTAAAAGTAGCTGGTGTTGCATCCATTTTTTCCAGGCCCAGAATATCAGGCCTGGTATATTCAATAACCGTTCGCATCCAGGCATGCTTATTCGCCGTTATCAGTGCCGGGCAGTTACCACTAGCCGGAAAGCCATAGTTAAGTACGTTATAGCTCATTACCTTAACGGTATCATAGCCGGTTTGCGCATATAAACCTGAGCAGCTACAAATAAAAACCGCTGCTAAAAATTTTATAGAAGCTGTCAGTCGCATTTTATGAAATGGTGGCAAGTATAACTGTTTTGCCTGTTAAGCGGTTAAAAACAAAGCGTGAGCAGGTAAATGATGTATGCTGCCGCTACCGCGCCAAGCGAAATAACTATCAAAATACGGTTTTCAGAATCCATACCACGAAAAACCGGCAACCGGCCTATGTAGTTAAGCAGCCCTTGCAAAAGTTGGCCCGATTTACGCTCCTCCCTTTTTAAATATCCTGCCTCGGCTAAAATTTCATTCGCCCTGCGGGCGTCGTGCTTGTCTACCAATAACTTAATTCCCCCTATGGCATTGCTATATAAGGGGTCTATCTGAACAGTCAGTTCATCCTGGGTATAGGTCTTAATGCCCTCCGCTTCCATTTGTGCGCGGAGGGTGATCATTTGGTGCTGGTAGGCAAATGACCAGATGGTAATAAGGTCTGACATAAAGTGAATATAAATCTTTAATGCTTCGTTCCTATATTTTTAGTAGGTATAAAAAAGATTTCAAAATAAATTTGGTTTATTCTATAAACTACTTTATGTTTGTGTCATATTTATAACCAAATCTAAAACTCAGCCATATGGAAGCACAGGAAAAAAGTCTTTCGCATACCGAAAGTTTAGCCATCATACAAAACATGATTGCAACCGCCAAAAACAACCTTACCGACAACGGATTTCATTTTATGCTTTGGGGAACACTGGTAATATTAGCCAGCATAAGTCAATATGTTCTTGCCGTTGTATTCAACTATGAATACAATTTTATACCTTGGTATATAATGCCCGCCATCGGTGTACCAGCTGCCATAATATACGAGATACGCAAAAAGAAACACGAGCAGGTAAAAACACACTTCGACCGCATTTTCAGTATCTTATGGTCGGCCGTTGGCATAAGCATTTTCCTGGTCATTTTTATCAGTGTAAAAGCTGGCATGTCGCCCATTCCGTTCATTCTGGCCATTGTTGGCCTAGGCACTTTCGTATCGGGCAATATTCTCAACTTTAAATCATTGATATTCGGCAGCATTGTATTCTGGATAGCGGCCTTGGGCGCCAGCTTTGTGCCACCAGTCACCCAACTACTGATTAACGGCATCGCCACATTTATAGGCTACATTATTCCCGGCATTTTATTGTGGAAGAACTATAAAGCCGAAACTCATGTTTAAGCCCTTAGATCCTTTGCTGCATTCCGAGCTGAGGCTGGCAGTGGTTTCGCTGCTGGTAAGTGTTAAGGAAGCGGAGTTTGGCTTTCTGAAAGAAAAAACCGGCGCAACAGCGGGCAACCTTAGCGTTCAATTACAAAAACTATACGAGGCTGATTATATTGTTATTGAAAAATCATTCAGGGGTAATTATCCCCTTACAACCTGCCGTATTACTAAAAAAGGTATTGAAGCCTTTGAAAGCTACGTTGAAGCAATTAAGAGTTATTTGAAGTAACACATCCCGGTTTCAATATAATGGGCTTCATCAGAAGGTTACTTGTTTTTCTTAGAATATGACTCATATATTTGATTGTCAGCGCTTTCCATAAAGCATTCAGCCTTCACCAATGCTTGCTTTTCCTGATTATTTCAGAATCCGAATCGGTTCACCGTCACCGGTGGGCCGATTCTCAAATCCTCCGGCCGTTGCTCTCAGGTTTATTAAGGCAGATAGCCCTTTCGGCCCATTTTGCCCGATGTTAAAAAAGTTTAACTTCGCCCCGCTTTGACAGCGGCTTTCAATATTTGCAGGCCTTAAAACAAAAAACATCTTTTACATATGAAGAAGTATTTCATTCCGGTAATATTGCTCACTGTTTTCATTTGCTCATTTACGCAGGATACTGACAACCGCACCCTGTTTACTGTGGGTGGCGATAAGGTTACCGTAAGCGACTTTGAATATGTTTACAATAAGAATAACGTTAACAACCAGGCCGATTTCAGCGAAAAATCATTGCGCGATTACCTGGCACTGTATGAAAACTTCCGCTTAAAAGTACGCGAAGCTGAGGCCATGAAACTGGATACTATCCCGAGCCTGAAAAATGAATTAGAAGGCTACAGAAAGCAATTAGCAAAATCGTACCTGAGCGACCGCGAAATTACCGACAAGCTCATTTTAGAAGCTTATGAAAGATCCAAAACCGAAGTAAATGCAAGCCATATTCTGGTAAAATGTGACGAGAACGCAAACCCTGCCGATACCCTTGCTGCTTACAAAAAGATTGTAGCGCTGAGAAAAAGAATTGAAAAAGGCGAGCCCTTTGAAAAAGTAGCTAAAGAAAACTCAGAAGATCCTTCAGCTGTAAAGAACGGCGGCAACATAGGCTGGTTCTCGGTTTTCGGCACTATCTATCCGTTCGAAAACGCAGCTTACACCTTAAAGAAAGGCGAATTAAGCCAGCCAGTACGCACCGAGTTTGGTTACCACCTGGTTAAAGTGAACGATACCCGTGCCACCCGTGGCCAGATACATGTTGCACATGTTTTGATCCGGTTCCCGGATAAAGCAACGGATGCACAAAAAGCTGAGGCACATCACCTGGCAGATTCAGTTTATTCGCTTATCACTTCAAAGAAGTTAAGCTTTGATGATGCAGTTAAAAATTTCTCAGAAGACAAGTCCTCTCGTACCAAAAACGGCGAATTGCAATGGTTTGGCAGCGGCACCTCAGTGCGCATGATACCTCAGTTTGAAGATGCAGCGTTTGAATTGAAGAAAGACGGTGACATTTCTGCTCCTATCGAAACTCAATTCGGGTGGCACATTATCAAGCGTTTAGAGAAAAAAGACCTTCAACCATTCAGTGATGTAAAGAACGATATTAAAAAGAAAGTAGAGCGCGATTCTCGTTCAGAAGTTGCCAAAACGGTATTAGTTGACCGTATTAAAAAGGAAAACGATTTTGTTCAATATCCTGAAGAAAAGATCGCTCTTTTTAAAAAGATAGATAGCACCATTTTAAAAGGTAACTGGCATGCCGATAGCACCCTGCGCACAAGCAAAGTACTTTTCAAAATTGCGGGTAAAGCATACAGCCAGGCAGATTTTATTGATTTTATAGGCAAAAACTCGAAGAAGAGAACCGACAAAACCAAAGATGGTTTGCTGAATGAATATTTCGATAATTTTGTAAATACCAAATGCCTGGATTACGAAGAAAGCCAACTGGAAGTTAAAAAGCCTGAATTCAGAAACCTGATGAAGGAATACAAAGACGGCATCCTTTTATTTGAACTAATGGACAGAATGGTATGGACCAAAGCCGTTAAAGACACTGCAGGCCTTGAAGAGTTCCGCCAGAAAAATTCAAGTAAGTATATGTGGGGCAACCGTGCCGATGTAGCAATTTTTAATGTTAATGATAAGAAGACAGCTGACGAGGCTTACAAAATGGCTGAAAAGAAAAAGACTGCTGCCGAAATTCAGGAGAAACTAAATAAGGCCGGAAGCAAAGCACATGTGTCGGTCATAGAAGGCAAATACGAAAAGGGCCAGTATGATGTAGTTGATAAAATTGAATGGAAACAAGGTGTTACCTCGGTTAATAAACTGAACGACAGCAGCTACCAGTTCATTTTAGTAAAACAAATAGTAGGACCTGAACCTAAGTCTTTAAAAGAAGCCAAAGGATATATCGTTTCTGATTATCAGGAATACCTTGAAAAGACATGGTTAGCCGCTTTAAGAAACAAATACCCTATTGCGCTGGATGAAAGTGTATTCAGCTCGCTTATCAAAAAATAAGCGCCGAGCCTGAAGGTTTTAGTTAAGGGGTTAGATTCATTGAATAATCTTACACAAACCGGGTTAAGCCGGCTGTGTAAGATTATTTGCTTTAGTAAGGTTCTTTAGTTACCGCATTTTTAGCTGGCACATAAACACAATACGCATACTTTGAGATACTTTTTCGCCATTATTTTTCTCCTTTCATTAACCGCCTGTTCTTTTTTCAAAAAGAAACAGAGCGGCGATAAGGATGTAATTGCCAGGGTAAACGACGAATATCTTTATGCCTCAGATATCCAAGGCCTTACCAAAGGACTTAAAGGCAAAGACAGCACTGAAGTTTTAAAAGACTATGCCAATAACTGGGTGCGCAAAAAACTGTTGCTGCAAAAAGCCAAAGAAAACATTCCTGAAGACGACTTGGGCATTACTAAAAAGGTAGAAGACTACCGCTCAACACTATTGCTTTACGAGTACGAAAAGGCGCTCATTAACAAAAGGCTTGATACCGCTGTTACGCAAAAGGAACTCGACGATTGGTACGAAAAACTAAAAAGTGATTTTCCGCTGGAGAAGGATGTTTACCTGCTGTATTTCGTGAAGCTTAAAAAAGACGCCCAGGATATTGACAACGTGCGAAAATGGATAAACAAGCAGGATGATGAAGAAACTGCACGTAAGCTGAATGGGTATTGCCAGGAGTTTGCAACCAGCAATTTTCTGGGCCAGGGTATGTGGTACGATAAAGATAACGTGCTGAAAAACTTTCCGTTATCTGAGTATGACATAACAGCACTAAGTGGTTCAAAGATCTTTAAAGAATACAAAACCGAAGGAGTATCGTGGTTTATAAAGATTGGCGATGTGATGAAAAAAGACCAGGCTGCACCGCCTGAATTTATTCACGACCAGATCATCCGGGCTATTATTGAAAAAAGGCGGTTGCAGTTGATAGAGAAGATCTACGATAAAATTTACCAGGACGGTATTAAGTCCAAATCATTCGAAATTCTTGTAAAATGATGCCGGTGAGATTTTATAAAACTGCTCATGGATGGATTTTAACTGCACTTATGCTTGCAATGGTAATCGTATTGCCTGCCCAAACCGAAAAAGGTATGCTCATGATAGGTGGAAGTAGCAATATCAGCGAGGCCATTCAAAACACAAGTAGCACTTTCAGCCTGGGCTTAGCGCCGTCATTTGGCGCCTTTGTGATCCGTAACTTTGTTGTTGGCGGAACCTATTCATTTAGTGTAAGCAGTGCTAAAACCGTAAATGCAACCACTGATGTGCGTTCAACAACCAGTACTTTTACCACCCTGGTAGGTCCCTTGTTAAAATACTATATAGGCAAAAAAGCCATGAAACCCTTTGTTTCGGCTAATGGCGGCTACAGCGTTTATACCCAGATAAAAAGCAACAGCAGCCCCGGCAGTACGGCCAGTATTACCAACTACGACGGTTTTCAAATGGGAGCTTCGGCCGGCATAGCCTACTTCTTTAACCCGCATGTAGGGCTTGAAACCGCTTTATATGTTACCACATCGGGCTACCAAACACAGATTCCGACCACCCGATTTGGATTTTCTTTAGGGCTTTATACTTTTTTGGACAAGAAAAAGACGGAATAAGCGTTATTTAGCACCCAATTTAAAAATGAACAAGATAAAAACTACCCTTACCTTCTGCCTGATACTGGCTATTTCAGTTGCCGCGTCAGCACAAAGTACTTTAATAGATAAGGTTATTGCTGTAGTGGGCGATAACATCATTCTTGAATCTGACATCGAAGCTCAGTACCAACAGCTGGCCAGTCAAAATCAGGCTACTCCCCTTCCGGCTGATGAGCGCTGCATTCTTTTCGATAACCTTTTACTCGATAAAC
>Ga0316217_10002664_pt1 | contig 21217 bp, 10 predicted proteins | sample 1anoAmetaG_FD_203633 | JGI IMG/M metagenome (GOLD analysis project Ga0316217, IMG submission 203633) | Freshwater microbial communities from Trout Bog Lake, Wisconsin, USA - 1anoA | ecosystem: Environmental > Aquatic > Freshwater > Lake > Hypolimnion/Profundal zone | place: USA: Wisconsin...
CTCGCGAACAATTCCTGGAATGAGCTCACCATACCCGCCGGCGTCATCACCACGAATAATCAGCCCTACGCGGATGGCCAGAACAGCGCCGGTTTTTCGGATTGCAACACCATTCTATTGAGCAATGGCAAGGTGCTCTTGACGCCCGTTTTTCCCGCGACCAACGGCAATACGGCGGTGTACGACCCCGCATCGAACACTTGGACCACCCCGGCCCTGGTCCGGGGCTACGATGAGGATGAGGCCACCATGCTGAAACTGCCAGATGACAGCATTCTGGTGATTGACAGCAGTTGGCCGGCAGAAATACCCAGCACCAACTCCGAGCGCTTCATTCCCGCCCTGAACCGGTGGATTAACGACAGCAATGTTCCAGTGTCGCTGTATGATAATCCTGGCTTGGAGCTGGGGCCGGCCATGCTGTTGCCGAATGGCAAGGCGATTTTCTTCGGCGCAACCAGCAACACGGCGATTTACACGCCTTCGGGCACGACGAACGCGGGGAGCTGGACGGCCGGGCCGAATTTCCCGGATGCCCAAGGCATGCCCGACGCCCCGGCGGCGATGCTGGTGAACGGAAAGGTGCTGTGCGCGGTGGCGCATGTGGCCACCAATGGTACGGAATGGTCGCTGCCCACCAGTTTTTACGAGTATAATTATGTCAGCAATAGCTTTGCCCAGGTCAGCGCTCCGGGAGGGGGCGCCACGTTCAATGATTATTGCTATCCCACCCTCCTGCTGGATTTGCCTGACGGCACAGTGCTCTTCGGCCATCGTGGCACGGATTTTTATGTTTACCAACCGGATGGCGTGCCCCTGCCGGCGGGCCAACCGGCCATCGCTTCCATCAACACCAATCCGGATGGCTCGTTGCATCTCACCGGCACGCGGTTTAACGGCCTCTGCCAGGGTGCCTCTTATGGCGATGACGAACAGATGGACAGCAATTTCCCGCTGGTGCGGTTCACGGACGCCAGTGGCAATGTCCGTTATGGCCGCACCTATAACTGGAGCCGGGCCGGCGTGATGACCGGGACCAATGTCGTGACCGTGGAATGCGCGGTGCCGGCCTGGGTGGCGGGACTGAATACCATCCAAGTTGTGGCCAATGGCATCGACTCGGCGGGGGTGGCGATGAACTTCCCCGCCGCCTACGCCGTCACCAGCGCGGCGGACGGCGGTGCCGGCTCACTGCGGCAAGCCATTGCCAACAGCGTATCCGGCGCCAGCATCAATTTTGCGCCCTACCTGTCCGGGGCCACCATCTCGCTCACCAGCGGCGAAATGGCGTTGACCGGCAGCCTGACCATAGACGCCTCGGCTCTGTCCAACGGCATCCGGTTGGACGGCGGTTATGCCTCGCGGATTTTCAACGTGGGCGGAGGAGCAACAGTGGTGTTGAATTCACTGACGCTGACTAACGGGCACAGCGATGCCAACGACTGGGGCGGAGCCATCTATAACCGCGGCGCGCTCACGGTGAGTAATTGCACGCTGGCGGGCAATTTTATTGACGGCGGCGGGTCTGGCGGAGCCATTGAAAATGTTGGCACACTGACCCTGTCGGGCTGCACGTTCGCGGGCAATGGCGCCGGCTACGCCGGGGCAATGCGTAACGAATCCACGTGTCTGGCGCAAAACTGCACGTTTTATGGCAACGCCGTGCCGGGCAACGGCGGCGCCATAGACAATGTCTTTGGCGGCACACTGACGCTGCTGCATTGCACGTTTTACGGCAACAGCGCCGGTGGCGCCGGTGGCGGAATCGAAAACTATTTGAGCCAGATGAGCCTCACCAACTGCGTCGTGGCCGTGAACTCCAGCGATGACATCTACAACTGGGGCGGCAGCACGCTTACCGCCGGCGGATTCAATATTGTGGAGTCGCTGGATGACAGCGGCACGTTGAATGGCGCCGCCACTATGATTGACGCCGATCCCATGCTTGCTCCGCTGGGCAATTACGGCGGCCCGACGCAAACGATGCCGCCGTTGCCTGACTCGCCCGCCATTGACAGCGCCGCGGCCGGCACGCTCACCACCGACCAGCGCGGCTACCCGCGTCCCGTTGGGCTGGGGCCGGACATCGGCGCGGTTGAGGGCGTTTACAATGCCGCCGGTCCGGGGCAATTGACTGGCGCGACCCGCTTGGGCAATGGCGCGTTCCAGTTTGGATTTACCAACTACGAGGACACGTCGGCCACCGTGCTGGCCGCCACCAACCTTGCGCTGCCGTTGAGCCAGTGGTCGAATCTCGGCGCCGCCTGGCAATCGCCCGCCGGCTCCGGCCAGTTCCGGTTCACCGATCCGCAGGCTAACAATAATGCCTTACGCTTCTACCGTGTCAGTTCGCCGTAATAAGCAAGACTACAAGACTACAAGACTGCGGGACTACAAAACTACGGATTTTGGTCTTGGTGTCGCTCCGCAATCCCGAAAACGTCACCAAGCGAAACGGAAGGCAACGCATCGAGCGAGGCATTCATCGTAAGCGCGACCACCAGATCTCCTTTGATGGCGTCCTTGCCAGGAATGGACAGGGTCAATTGCTTGCTGTTTTGTTTGAAGGAAACCGGCTCGCCGCTGACGAGCATCTTGGCAGCGACGGCTTGCCGCCCGGGAATGGCCGGCAGCACCAGAGTTCCGACGGGACGGGTGAACAGATGAATATAGGCGGTGTTGCCACGCCGGGTGGATCCGCCCCAGGTGGCGGGCTTCCATGGTCCGCCGCGCGTGGCGTAAATGCATTCGCCGTTTTGCTTGAGCCAGTCGCCGATTTCAAAGAGCCGCTGTTTCTGCCCTTCATCAAACGCACCGTCCCAATGCGGCCCCCAGGACAACAGGAGATTGCCGTCGCCGCAAGCCGCGCCGGCCAGTAAATGCATCACCTGATCGAATGGATGCGCCGGTCTGCCGGTGTAGCACCAGGCATCGGAGAGCGGAATCGTGGTTTCCCAGCCGCGCCAGTCCTGATAATCGCCCAAGCGGCACTCCGGCGTGTCGAAGTCGCCGGGCAACGACGCGCGGTTGTTGATGACGATGCCCGGCTGCAACTCACGGATCATGCGGGTCAGGTTCTCGGAATCCCACATTTCTTTGGTGAACATGCCGTCCCAACTGACGGCGTCCCACCACCAGATGTCAATCTTGCCATACTTGGTGCATAATTCGCGCACCGCGTTTCTCAAATATTCCAGATACTTTGCGTGGAGCGGTCCCAGCGGACTGGTTTCGCCGGGGTTCAACTTCCAGTGAACGCCATTCATTTTGACCTTGTTCAAATCCACCGGCTGATAATCCGGGTGATACCACTCGCGCTGGGCAAAATAAAATCCAATCGGCATCCCGGCCGCATGGCAGGCATCGGTCAGTTCCTTCAGATAATTCCGGCCAAAGGCCGTCTTGGTGACTTTGAAATCCGAGAACGCCGTGTCCCACATGTGGAATCCTTCATGGTGCTTGGTGGTTGCCACGATGTATTTGAAGCCCGCCCGCTTGGCGATTTCAACCCATTCCTTCGCATTAAATTTTTCCAGCTTCATGTCCGCCGGCCAGGTTGTCCATTCCTCCGTGCGCTTCCGGCCGTTGGCCATGATGCTCGGCGCATCCGGCGCGTAACGCTGGCCGATGCTGCCCCACGACAAATCCTTCTGCGCCTTCGCGGTGATGCCGAAGTGGATGAACATGCCGAAGCGCCGGTCGCGCCAGGCGTTCATCGCTTCCGGCGTGGCGAAGTTGGAGGCGTCCCATTCAGCCTGGCTAAAGTGTTCAAACAACTCGCCCCGTGCTTTGCCGTTGGGAAAGTCGTTGCGCACGGCGTGCTGGGCCAAGGCCGGAGCGACCAGCGCCAGAAGAGCGGCGCCAGCAAGCGACACGGCGAACTGATAGTTGAGAGTATTCATGCTTAAATCTGATTTAACGGATGGTATTGGCGCTGATGTTTTTCATGCGGTAGAAAATTATTTTGTTGCATCGGATACTGGCAGGACCGGGGTTGGCGCATTGGTGCGAATCATATCGCCAACTTGTCGCAAGGTGGCTGCGTCAATCGCGCGCAGCCGGCCGTGGTAGTCGGGGCCGACCTCCAGCGAAAAGATATTCCCATATTTCACCGCGCCGAGGTAATCCGCGTAGTTTTTTTCCGCCAACAGTCCTAGCGAGCCGGCGCCAGTCACCCGCAAAAATTCGCGCCGTCCCAATCCGTCATTATTCAGCTTGCAATGGTGATGTCGTTGCTTCTTTTGGAGGTGATTCATAAGCCATTCATGGGCCGGTAAGATCGCGGGTGTTCCCGCTGGTTTTGATGAAACTGACGGCTCCTGGTGGCGCGGGGCTGTTGCGGATCACGGCTTCTTGCACATCTTTCAAAAAGATGACTGGCTCCTTGCCGGCGGACAAAACGTGGAAGCGGTCAAGCAGCAGACTCTTCACATCATCGCAAATCAAGGCGGGGCGATAGTCTTTCGCCGTCACGCGAAGAGTGAAATTCTCAAAATTGACGCCCTCGGCGTGGCGGCAATAAAAGCCCCATGCTGGCAAAACGCCAAACATTTTGCATTCCGGATAGTTACCCTCGCATTCCGGGATCTGGTCCAGGTGATCAATGCCATGGTGGTCTGCCTTTGGCGTGCCACCTATCCCGCCATACGCGATGGAAATGTTCTTGAGGGTAACATTGCGCACCGGATGTCCAGGCAGGCCGGTAATGGAAGCGGTCACCAGCGTCGTGCAACGATGTCGCCACGGGCCGGGAAACTTGTTCATTTCCTCTGGCCGACGGTTGGGAATTTCGGCGGTGATATCGCTGATGGTCACGTTGCGAAATGAACCCACTGGGCCGTTTTCATTGCGGTGTCCCAGGCGAAGAAAGATGGCGTTGTTGCAATCTGTGACTTTAACGCGACTGATCTGCACATTTTCCATGGTGCCGCCGTCCACGAGTTCCAGGGCGATGGCGGAAATGTAAGTGTCGTAGATTTCCAAGTCGCGGCAGGTGACATTCTTGAAACCGACGAATGAAGCGGTGCCGAATTTCAGGGCGTTGCAAGTGGACCGCACCCGGCAGTTCTCCACCAGGACGTCATCGCAGATTCTGTCCGCGACTTGAGGCAGATGCCATCATCCTCGGAATCAATATCGCAGCCGCGCACGACGACGTGAGCGCAGCCGTCAATATCCAGTCCGTCATTGGTGAGGGCGGACATATTGCGCACGGTGAGGTTCTCGACGGTGACATTTTCGCAGTCGCGGTAAAGCTGCATCCAGCAGGCGCTGTTTGTCAGCGTGACGTCGCGGATGGCAACGTTCCGGCAGTTGCGAAAATTGATGACGACCGGCCGCTCGGCTTCGCGCGCGTCGGGCCACTTGCCTTGCGTCACCGGCATTTCGTAACCCACCGCCAGCAACCTGCCTTGACCGTTGATAACGCCCCGGCCTTCGATGCCAACGTCCTCCTGCTTGTCGGCGATGATCAGCGCGAGAAAATTGAGTTTGCGATAATCTGAACGCTGCGGGCTTCCCAGGAGCATCGCGCCTTGGTCCAATCGGAGTTTCACATGGCTCTTCAGAAAAATAGAACCGCTCAAGTAAGTGCCCGGCGAAAAAGACACGGTTCCGCCGGCGGCAGCCGAGGCGGCGTCAATGGCCTTCTGAATGGCAGCGGTATCCATGTTTCTTGCGTCGCCCATGGCACCGAATTGGCGAACTGCAAAAACCTCCGCACCTTTCGTAATTTGAAAATGCCAGCACAGCGCCGCCAAGGCGCATTGGATAAATCGTGTTTTCAGAGTAAGTCGTATTCGTTGTTTCCCCATGATTGAAAAGGTGGCTCCATTCAAGTCCGCAATAATCCGCGCTCAAGCGCGATGGTCACGGCCCGCGTCCGGTCAGGGGCGTCCAGCTTGGCCAGGATGTGGGCGATGTGCGTTTTGACCGTGGCCTCGCTCAAGTTGAGATCGGCGGCGATTTGCTTGTTGGCTTTGCCCTGGGCAATCATCCGCAAAACCTCGATCTCGCGGGCGCTCAACGAAGTCAGCAGGTTTCGCTCGGCCAGCTTGCGCGCCAGATGCGGGGCAACGAAGTGTTCGCCGGCCGCTACCGCCCGGATGGCCCGGACAATCATATCCTTCTCGCAGGATTTTGGAATGTAGCCCAAGGCGCCGGCCTCCATGGCCCGGTAGACATCCTCGGCGGTCTCGTTAATCGAAACCACAATAATCCGGGCTTCCGGCTGCTGCTCCAATATCCGGCGGGTCACTTCCATTCCGTGCAGATCAGGCAGCATGCCGTCCATCAAAACAACATCCGGACGCCGCTTGGCATAAAGCGTGATTGCCTCGGCGCCATTCCGAGCCTCGCCCACCACTTCCAAATCGCGCTCGCCGGCAAACGCACCAATCAGTCCCAGCCGGACCATGAAATGATCATCTACAATCAGAATTCGGATAGGTGCGGTTTTCACGACTTTTTTAAGGTTCTTGGAACCGTCACTGAGAGACAGCAACCCTTTTGCGGCGCGGTTGTCAAATTCAATTCCCCGCCCATTTTGGCGGCGCGCTCGCGCATGCCCATGAGACCAAAATGCGGGCCGGGAATATTTTCCGTCGCCTGAAGATCAAAGCCGCACCCGTTGTCGCTCACGATCAAGCGGAGATCCTCAGCGCCATACTCCAGTTCCAGCGTGATCACGCTGGCGTGGCTGTGCTTTACGGCGTTGGCCAAAGCTTCCTGCGCGATGCGAAACAAATGAAATTCCACGACGGCCGGCAGTTTCGCCTTGTCACCATGAACTTGCAGTTCAATTCTCACCTCAGCCGTGGATTCAGCCATGTTTTGCAAAGCCGCCACCAGCCCCTGTTTTTCCAAAACCTTGGAGCGCAAATCCCAAACCGATCGGCGGGCTTCCAACCGCGTGTAACGCAACATGCGGCGGGCCAGCGTGAGAATGTTTGCCGCGGCGCCCGGATTTGTCTTTATGGCGTCATCCAGACCATCCAACTGCAAGGCGACGCCGGAGAGCTGCTGTTCCAGAGTGTCATGGAGTTCCCGTGCCATGCGGTCGCGCTCCTCGCCCACCGCCTCGGTCCGCAGACTGTCGCTGATGATGGCCATTTGTTTTTTGACCTGACTCCGCAGCATCCAGGTTCCCAGCAATGCCAACAACGCTACGGTGCTCGTGACGGCCAGCGCCACGATCAGCCGCTGCGTGGTCCACCAGGGCGCAGGCGTGATCACCTGCACGGCATCGGCCGCCGTGAGATGCAACCGAAAACCGTCCACCCAGCCAACCCGCGGTAGGGCGTGGGTCGTGGTCAATTCGCAAATACCGGTGAGTGAAATTTTGTCCCCAGACGTAAAATCCGGCGGCGGTGAATTATTCTTGGGCAACAGGGCTTCAAAAATTTGCTGCCCGGCGCGGCATTGAAATACGTTCTCCAATCGTCCTTCTTTACGGCCCAGATAATCCGCTTCCAGCGTCACCAGTTCAAACTGCATAGCCGGGAGATCGGCGTTGGTGAAATTGAACAGCCTCGCCGGCGGCGGATTAGTTTGCGCCAACCGGACTACGCGGGTCGCACGCACAATCGGACGGAACGGCGCCACGTCCCCAAAGCCGGTGACTTCCACCTGTGCACCGGGCGGAAACCGCTTCGACTGGCCGCAATAAACCAGGGTGCTGCCACTGCCGTCCCGCAGGTAAAATCCTTTGGCATCCTCCTGCGTCACCACGCCGCGAACCCGAATGTGAGCCTCCGGACCAAATCCGCCCGTCAAAATGTGCGCGATTGTGATCAACGGGTCTGCTTGGTCGCTGACCGGCGGCAGCGTGGGAATGATGGACGCAAACGACGGCACAAAAAAATGGCGGTCGGTCATCTGCCATTGCCGGTTGAAAATGGTGCCGAGGATTCCGCGCACCAGCACCGGCCGTTGCATCAAGGCGGCGGCTTGTTCTTCCGCCGCCGGTTGCAGCGGCAGTTCCGCTTTGAAAAGCGAGCCATAAACTTCGAGGTCGAGCGTGAACCGCTTGTCGCCAGTTTCGCAACCCACGACGCGCGCGGGAACTTCCACCCAGGCTGAATCCAGTTCGGGTGAAAAAATCTGCTCTGCCGCGAGCCGCACCGGCGCCGGGATCTCGCTTTTGCCAATGACTCTGACTCGCGCCAGCGCCACACTCGGATAATATCCGAGGGCGCGGGAGATTCCATTCAAACGCAGCTTCGTGCCGGGAGGAAAATCGGGGGCATTCGTGCCTGGCGTCAGCTGCACATAACAGCCCGCCGAGCCATCGTGCAGAAATAAATTCCAGGGAATGGCCGGGTCCGCACCCAGCACTATTGCGTCGAGCCGCACGGGAATTTTCTTTTCGGCCTCTGCTTGCGACAACGCGCGAACCTGGGCGAAGTTGGTCAAGGTTTCCGATTTTGCCCCCAGCGTCAACCAACACCAAAACATGAGCAGACATAAAACCAGCACCCGGCGCGCAGGCTGAGAAGTCAGGATTGGCATTTCAATGAGTCTAATCCGCTTATTGCAGCACGGCAATTCCAACCGAATTGCGCGCCGGCAAAGCTTGTGATTGCCGTCTCGTTTTGGGAGCGACGGTGGCCGATTCCACGCTGACGGACTTGGGAAAATGAAGCGCCACCGGCCCCAACAACCCCGATTCCTTGAGCGGCTCATCTTTCTTCCACAGTGAGCAGGTCACAAATGACCGGCGGCCAGCGGGACTGGTCTTGCCTTCCAGCACCCACTGCGGCCAATTTGTCAGCCGTCCTTTTTTGTCGCGCTCCGAATCTTCCGGCAAGGCGTCATCGCCAATCAACCGGTTGACCCACAAATTGACCACCGAAACTTCGAGCGTGTTGTCGCCGGTTCTTGCGACATCGGTAATATCCACGCAATAAGGCGGCTTCCACAAAATGCCGCAGTCCTTGCCGTTGACGCGCACGCGGGCCATGACCTCGACGCGGCCCAAATCCAGCAGCACCCGCGCTTTGATTTCCGGCAGGATGAAATCCTTTTGATAAACCGCCGTGCCAGAAAAATGCCGGATGTTCTCGTCCGGCTGAATGCTCCAGGATTGAAGTGAATCCAAAATCATATTTGCCGGCGCGCCGCTATCCTTGGGAAACGATAGTCGCCATGCCCCGTCGAGCGGCTGCGGATTCCGGATTCTCACGCCCTTGAATTCAGTTTTTGCGCCGTTCGCAAATTCAAAAACATAATCTCCTTCTTCTTGAATCAGCGCCGAACGCTGCCCCCCGCTGGCCGCCAGCAATTCAATCGCTTCCGGCAACCCGGGCGCCTTCGGAAATATGGCGACACCATTCCGGGTTACAGCGGCGAGGTTTGGCGACACGGCTTGACGCTGGCGAAAAACCACAAAGGCGGACCCGCGCGCAGCGAGCGGCACTTCGACCGTCGTGTGCGAATCGTCCGCCGCCACCACATCCAACTGCCGGATTTTGCCGGTTTCAGGATCCCACAATTCCGCCGTCCGTCCACCGACACGGAAAGTGCCGCGAACGTACGCTGTTTGTTCCGCCGCAGACGCGATGAAATAAATGTCCGTGTCCGCAGTTGCCCGGTGAATCCAAGTGATCGGTTCCGCGCAACTGAGATCCGGCGTGACCTGAAGTCGCGCGAGCACTTCCGCCGAAGTGATGCCGCGAAACACCCTGCCAGCGCCAAAGGTGCGCTCTTTTTCACCTGCCGTGCCCCAGATTTCATCCGCCAGTTTCTTCAACTCAACATCCGCCTGCGGTCCGCCTTCCAAACCGGGCGCGGCCTGCGGCGGGTCGCCCAAGAGATTCGCCCCGTGAAAAACCAGCTCGCGAATTTGGCGAAGCCGCGCCAGCGTCATCGCGCCGGTGTGCTCCACGGTCATCAGTTCGTATTTTCGTTCGGCGGGATTGGTCAGTTTTCCCGCTTGAACGGTGACGCGCTTGAAACTATCCGGCCCGCAGGCGTCGTAGTCGAACCCTGGAATCGGTTTGTGCTCGAAACGGTAAAGCGGTTCTTCGGGAACCACGTCCAGCACGTCGGCCACCACCGGACCTTGCCGCAGCAGAAGCTGGCAGCGCGCGAGATAGTCGTGCCACGGCTTGGACCATTCCCACCACGTCTGCGTGGAATCATAGTGCAGCCCCCAAGCGCCCATCATCATGCCCGGCCGCAGTTGCGGAAACCGTTGCATGGCGAACCGGTGAAATTGAAACCGGTTCGCGCCGAGGCAAAACATCTCGTCGCCGAGCGTCTTGAGAGTGGCCGGATGCGATTGCCAGCGTTCCCGCGCGGACGAGGTGAACGCCTCGACGCCGACAATGGTTTGCTGGTTCAGGTCGGCGGCCGAGGCGGCGGCCTTGATGGTCTGACGATAATCGGTGATGGGGCCGTTCGGATATTGCCAGCATTCGCCCATCGGCTCGTCGGTGAAATTGGCCGCGTCCAGATCGTTGCCAGTCGTGATATAAGGTTCCACCGCCAGCCTCATGCCGTGCTGATGACAAAGCCGCTGCAGCTCGGCCCAAAAGTTCTCCGTGCAAAGCTCGGAAACCGTCTGGCGCAAATCGTAAAGAAATCGTTCGGAAGTCTGCAAATCGCCCACCACGCGACCCGTCATCACCGGCAGAAATGGCATAAGGTCGTAGCCGCGCCGCCGCTGAAATTCCTCCGGCATTCTTTCCGTCCAGTTCTGTCCGCCAGCTTCCCAGCTGTCCACGTAGAAAGCCTTGAAAGTCTTTCCCGCCGCCGGACCGGCGAGTTCAACCATTCGTTTCATGGCGTGATCGAAATGCGCCTCAATGCCGCGCTGGTCGAGCTTGTCACATTCCGGGCCGAGGCCCGCCAGCGGTGACGGCAAGGTGTTTTGTCCCGTCCAGGTGTGGCCAAACCGCAAAATCGTCCAAGTGCCAGCGGGCGCCGTCCAATCCAGCTTGCCATCGGCTTTCATCCGGCTGGTGAGATTTAAGATGTTCGCCGGTGGAATGCAAACCCCAGCCGGCGCGGTGGCGTCGAGCGGCGCGCTGCGGGTGCCGGTGTATTTGATGAAATTGGTCCAGACCAGCCGCTTCATGTTTAGTCCCTCAATTCTGAAACTGGCCTGCGTCTCCGTTTCGTTAATCGCCAGCACGGCAACGTCGCGATAGAAATTCCCGTTGGCCGACGGCCGCGGCAGCTTGCCGGAAAAGCGTCTGCCGCCCGGTACGCGCACGGCGCTTTCCACAATTTTCTGCGACGCCAGTTCCGGTGTGATCCACGGCCCGCCGTTGGCGGAATAACCCGCGCCATCTTCGCTCATCACTTCAAGTCCGAGCCGCTGCGCCTCGGCGATTTGATATGCAAATAGTTCCTGCCAGCCGGCATCCAGATAGTTGTGCGGTCCGGGTGGAATGCCCGGCTGGTTCACATCAAACATCGTAATCCCGCCCAAGCCGACGCGCTTGATGGCCTCCAGTTGCGCGGTGATACCGGGCTTGGTGACATTGCTGTTCAGCCAATGCACCCAGACCCACGGGCGCACGGCAGCGGGCGGATTTGGAAACTGGTTTTCCAATTCGCCTCCAGGTGCTGCCGGTGTTTGCAATGCCACGTCCATGGGGTCAGCCTTTTGGGCCGACGCCGAAACCGGCGAAAAGGCGAACGTGACCGACAGGACCAAGCCAAAAGCAGCCGGCTTAAACGCCAAGGCAGGACAGGGCAGCAGCGCGAATCCGCCCTTGGCAATAAAACCGGCATTCATGTCAGAGAAGAACATATTGGAGTTCAGTTTAGCTCTTTGTCGCCATGATAACCAAACACGCTGCATCATCCTTTAGGATGATGTCCACGTCGTCGGAGAATATTTAACATCCCATCCCGTTTAGGCCGCTGATACGGCCCGTTCACCTTGTCGCGTATGCAGTTTAGCCCGGTGATGGTGTGAAGATCCCCGGCCATGCTCCGCAAAGCCCGCGCGGTAAGTGCGGCAACCGAAGCGCCGCGAAACCATTGCGCCGCAAAGAGATGATGAGACGCGAACGCCGACCCATCAAACCGCCGCTCCTCCTAATGCGGGAGAGTTTTTCGGCTTTTAATGCTATTATGCTTGGCCTTGACGACTTGAAGCATGGTCCGCGATTCCGTGTCGGCGGTTTGTTTTTGGCACCCTTGAAAGCATTCAAGGAAAGAGGCATCGGGGATTTGGTTTGCCCGGTTCCTCTGCGGGATTTCGCTGGACGAGTGCGTCGGCGGAATATTGTCTCAAAAGGCTAAGGTCTTGTGCCCTCTGGCCGATAGTCACGTATGAACGAAAACGATGACGATTTGGACTATTTGACCGCCGATTGACCAATTTGAGACTGGCCGAAACAGGCAAGTCAGCACTGTGCGCGCCGGGATGGCTCAATCTCACATGGATGCTTTTAGCTCCACGGATCAAATAGCACCAGCCGAAGACAGGCGTTCACAAGCCCAAAGAAATAGGCCGGTCTGGTGGACCGGCTTGATCGGTTACGAACAATTTGCGTCAGTGTTGATTACGCCGTGCGGCGCTTGCGCAGCATCCGCAGCGTGCTCATCCCGAAGGGCAGCAGCAGCAGCGCCCCGGCGACCACCGTGGTGGGTTCGGGGACGGGGGTCACGTTCGCGGTCCCAGCGACGATGAGACCCGTAGGATTAAACGAAGGCCAAGAGGGGTTCCAGACTTCGAATGTGATGGTGTTTACTGCTTGGTTAAGTGCAATATTATTGAACTGGGTAAAGGATCCATAGTCTCCGGAAGTGGTGTACTCCCACCCAGGAGTTTGCACCACAACGACACCGTTGACCAGCAGTTCCCCCCGTTATCAGAGGCAAGCTCTCCGCTCATGGATCCGATGCCATCAAGCGTCCGCGTATAAGTAAACAGGCCAGCACCCTGGCTCAGAGTGCTTGTGCCAGGATATACGGGAGTGATCCGCTGGCCTGTCGGCTGATTTGCAACCCAAGCCCCAGCCGCTACGGTTGCAGTTGCACTAACTTCTCCCTCGGGACCAGTTATCGCGTAGTTCTGCTCAGTGGCCCCTGAGTATATCAGGTTTCCCGAGGCATCCAACCCTGTCCCGATCTGAATAACGGTCGCCTTCGCCACGGATGCGCCTACCATGAGTGCTCCTGCGAGTGCCAGACTCGTAAATATTGTCCTTTTCATGTTTTCTGTTTTTGTTGGTTTTTACACCTGCCAAAAGCGATTTGTGGCTCAACGTCCAAACCGCAACTCATTCTTTCATGCAACAGTCTGTTTGTGTCTAAACTGACGGTGCCGATTCTCCCCAAAAAAGGGACTTCATTCTATCGTGCTTTCGGACAATAGCGGTCATGTTTGGGATATAAGAACTAAGCTTATGAATAAATTTAAATTTACCGTAAGTGTTGCCCACCTTGCTACTGCCCCTTGCCGCACCCTGCGGAAGCCCGATTCGTCGGCGAGCTTACGCTGGTATTCGGGCTGGTAGAGTGCGCCGCCCATGACGACGCTTGGAGCAGAGCGCGTGTCTGCTCCGTATTGACGGTGTGACCAATGCCTGGCTGGAGGTGGCTTTGGGCGGCGAGAAGACCTTCAACGTCATCCGCGCCGAGGAAATGATTTTGCTGGGCCAGCGCATCGCCAAGTATCAGGTCGAGGCGCTAGTCGACGGCCAGTGGAAGCCGATTTCCTTGGGCACGACGATTGGCTATCGCAAACTGGACCGTTTTCCGAAGGTGACGGCCTCCAAGGTGCGGCTCACGATTTTGGAGGCGCGCGGCTGTCCGGCCCTCAAGTCGCTCGCCGTCCATTTCGATACGGTTTCGCCGCCTGAGAGTTTTGAACCGGGGAAAGTGTTGCAAGAAATCAGGCGCGGGGCACGGGCACCGCGTCCGGCCAGTGTTTTGAATTAAGCGGCTGGATGCAATTCCGGCTGGCGACGCGGGGTGCCAAAGGAGCAGGGGATCTCTCCGGCAGCTCTAGCGTCCGGTGGGGCATGGCGCGGAAACGATTGATCGCATGGAATAACATTGGACCCTGGGGAAATATTTCGTTGCTTGGCGCAACCGCCGCTGAAGGAAGCAGAGCCAGGCGTAATATCTGCGCACTAATGGATCGTACTGGCGCTGCCGGAAGGAAATGTCACTCCAAAACAAGCCAGGTCCAGCAAACCGCAATAAATGGTTGGCTGCCAGGCACTTTTAAGTTTAGCCTTGTGCCTAATTACCGATAGAAATCATTGGCTCCGCCGTGCAAATCAAAGCCAGCCGTCAGGCGTTCAAGTTCACGTTGATTTATGTCAACGCGGCCGGCGCATATATCCTGCTCTCGAACGAGCTGGTGAAAAAGCTCGTCAGCAATCGGAACCAACCATGAAGCATTCGCTATACACTTGCCGCGCCAAAGCGCAGCGGCGGCGGGCCATTCGTCATTTGGCTCGCAGTCGAAAGGATGAAATGGCATGACCACACGCCGCAAACCTTCCGTGCCGCCAAAGGGCTTACGCGCCGCCGCCGAAAAGTTGCTGGCCACAACTCCGCGCGACGTCGCCAACCTGCCGGTGCATGACGTGCATAAGCTGGTGCATGAAATGCAGGTCCAGCAGATTGAATTGGAGATGCAGAACGAAGAACTGCGCCGGACGCAACTCGAGAATGAGCAGCTCGAAATGAGCGACATCACGAAGCGCAAGCTGGCCGAACAAACACTCGTGGAAGCCAGGAACTATGCGCAGACGCTGCTCTCTGCCTCGCCCAGCGCCATCATCACCTACAAGCAGTCGGGGGAAACCGTTTCGGCCAATGAAGCGGCCGCGAAACTGGTCGGCACGACGCTCGAATATTTGCAGCAACAGAATTTTCGGGAACTGGCTTCCTGGAAGGAATCAAATTTATTTGCGATGGCGGAATTAACGCTGGCCACCGGCAAGACACAGTCGTTCGAGAGCAAATTCGTAAGCACCTTCGGAGTGGAAGCCTGGGCCATCTGCCAGTTTGTGCCTTTTCAATTCGCCGGGGAACCGCATTTGCTGTTGTTGGCACAGGACATCACCGAACGGAGGCAGGCGGAGAACTTCACGGCCATGAGCCGGGAAGTTCTTCAAATACTCAATGCGCCTGGACCTTTGAAATCCGCCATCCAGGGTGTTCTGGATGTCATGAAACGGCGCACTGGATTTGACGCCGTGGGTATTCGCCTGCAAGCGGGAAATGACTTTCCCTATTATGTTCAAGCCGGATTTTCCGACAATTTTTTGCGGATAGAGAATTCGTTGGTCAGCCGGACGGTCGAAGGCGGGTTGTGCCGGGACAAGCACGGTCGGGTGATGCTGGAATGCACCTGCGGACTGGTCCTTTCGGGCCAGGTTCAGCCGGACAATCCATTTTCCACACCCAAGGGCAGCATCTGGACGAACGATTCGTCCACGCTGTTGGACTTGCCGACAGCGGCCGATCCCCGGTTGCATCCCCGCAACCAATGCATCCACCAAGGCTATGCCTCGGTGGCGTTGGTGCCCATCCGCTGCCATGCCCAGATTCTGGGTCTCATTCAGTTTAACGACCGGCGCAAAGGTTGTTTCACCATCAAACTGGTGGAAAAGTTGGAAGAGATTGCCACGCACCTCGGCTTGGCGTTGCTGCGGAAACAGGCCGAAGAGGCCTTGCGGCAGAGCGAGGAGCGATACCGGCTGAGCGAGCGGGCCACGCAAGATGGCTTGTGGGACTGGAACCTCCTCACCGATGAGGAATACCTTTCTCCGCGCTGGAAAGAAATCATCGGCCTGCAAGATGACGAAATCCCCGACCACAAGTCGGAGTTCTTGAAGCGCGTTCATCCTGAGGACTTGCCGAGGGTCCAGGCCATGACCGCCGAACATTTGGCTACCAACCGGCGGTATGAAGTGGAATTCCGGCTGCGGCACAAGGACGGGAGCTATCGGTGGGTGTTTTCGCGCGGCGAGGCGGTGCGCGACGCCTCGGGCCGTCCGGTGCGCATGGTGGGCAGCACCCGTGAAATCACGGAGCGCAAGCGGACGGAGCGCGCCCTAAAGACTATCAGCGCCTGTGATCAGGCGCTGGTGCATGCCACGAGCGAGCCGGAATTGCTCCGGGAAATCTGCCGGGTAATTGTCGAACAGGGCGGCTACCGGATGGTCTGGGTGGGGTTTGCGGAAAATGACGAGGCCAAAACCATGCGCGTGGCTGCCATGGCGGGCGAGGAGTCTGGCTACCTGGCGCAAGCGAAGATTTCGTGGTCCGAAACCGATGAGCATGGCCGGGGGCCAACGGGCATAGCTATGCGCACGGGGCGGATGACCATGTGTCAAGACATGCGAACCGACCCAAACTTCGCGCCGTGGCGGGAGGCCGCCGGGAAGCAAGGCTACGTCAGTTCAATGACGCTCCCGTTACTGCACGCGGGAACAGCCTTCGGGGTCCTGGCCATTTACGCCGCCGAAGCGCAGGCCTTCCAACCCGCCGAGGTGGCCTTGCTCACGGCCTTGAGCGAAGATCTGGCCTATGGCATTCAGGCGCTACGCATGCGGCTGCAACACCAGCAGGCCGAGGAGCAAATCCGCCGCCTCACGGTGTTTCCAGAATTGAATCCGAATCCCGTGATGGAATTTGGGCCCGACGGGACACTGACCTACCACAATCAGTCCGCCCAGGAGTTGAGCCAAGCCCTTGAGTTGTCCGGGGTGGCCGCGCTCTTGCCGCCCCGCGTAGATGAATTGGTGCGTCAATGTCTCGCCACCAATCAGCCGCAGCTGCGCGAGGAAATCGTCCGCGGCTCACACATACTGTCTGCCTCATTCTATCCTATTTGCAAAGCCAACACCGTGCATTGCTACATGGGCGACATCACGGAACGCCGGCAAATGGAGAAACGGATGCTGCAGGCGCAGAAAATGGAGGCCATCGGCACACTGGCCGGCGGCATTGCGCACGACTTCAACAACATGCTCGCCGCGCTCTTCGGCTATGCCTATCTGTTGCAACAGGACACGGTGGGCAATCCCTTGGCCCAGGAAAGCGTCGCGGAAATCCTCACCGCCGCCAACCGCGCCAAGGAACTGGTGCAGCAGATCTTGAGCTTCAGCCGCCAGCGCGAACAAAAGCCGCAAGTCATCAAGTTGGAGACCATCGTGAATGAGGCGCTCAAATTCCTCCGCGCCTCAATGCCCGCCAGCATCAAAATCGAAAAAGAGCTCAATGCCGAGACCCCCGCCGTGCTGGCCGACCCGACCCAGATTTATCAAGTGACCATGAATCTGGCCACCAACGCCCTGCATGCCATGGAAGATGAACCTGGCCGGCTGCTGGTCCGGCTGGACCCAGTGCGGCCGACGGAACCACTCTTGCAGGCACATCCGGGACTAAAACCAATGCTATACGCGCGTCTGACGATTGCCGACACCGGGCATGGCATGGATGCCAAGACTTTGGACCGGATCTTTGAGCCGTTTTTCACCACCAAGCCCGTCGGCAAAGGCACTGGCCTGGGTCTGGCGGTGGTGCATGGCATTGTCGCATCGCACAACGGCATCATCACGGTGGAAAGTCAGATTGGGCAGGGCACCACGTTCACCCTGTATTTCCCGGCGCAAGCGCAAGCTGAGAGCTTGACCGCCGCTGCTGCCAGCGCGGTTCCACTCGGACGCGGCCAGAAGATCCTGGTGCTGGACGACGAGGTGGCCTTGACGTCCATGTTGCAAAAGACGTTGCGCCGGATGGATTATCAAGTGACCACGAGCAATAGCGGCGGCGAAGCCATTCGCCTGGTCCGCGAGAACCCGGCACAATTTGATCTGGTGATCACGGACCTGACGATGCCAGAAATCAACGGCCTGGAGGTGGCGCGCCAACTCCACGCGCTCCGCCCGGAACTGCCAGTTATCCTGATGAGTGGCTACAGCGTCTCCGCGGATGCAGACAGTCGTCGGGAAGCGGGCATCTGCGAGTCGTTGCAAAAGCCGGTCTCGATGTCCGCACTTGCCGAAACGGTGCAACGCGTCCTGGGGAAATCCTGACCGGGGACGGCGAATATGCGCCTGACCAGTTTTACTCAACGGATGTCTTCGGCGATTACGCGCTCGACTTTATTTCTGACGCGCGCAAAACGCCCGGCAAGCCGTGGTTTCTTTATCTCGCGTTCAACGCCGCCCACTTTCCGCTGCACGCGCCGGAACTGGAAATTGCAAAATACGAAAAGACCTACGCGCAGGGCTGGGACAAAATCCGCGAACAACGTTTCGCGCTACAGAAAAAAATCGGCCTGCTTCCCCAAAAAACTGAACTGACTCCGCGCAGTTTTATCCCGGCAAACTGGGCAAACAAACAAACCGGCTGGGCGGATAAAGCCAATCCCGCCTGGAACTCTCTGCCGGCTGACCGCCGCGCCGATCTCTCCCGGCGCATGGCCGTGTATGCCGCGATGATTGACCGAATGGATCAGAACATCGGGCGCGTGCTCGCGGATTTGCGCTCGCACGGCGAATTGGATAACACGCTGGTCATCTTCCTCTCCGACAATGGCGCGTGCGCCGAGTGGGATCCAAATGGCTTTGACGGCAGCAGCGGCCCGCACAACATTTTGCACACCGGCGATGATTTGAAAAAGCTTGGCGGCCCCGAGAGTTACGTCAGCTACGGCAGCGGCTGGGCGAATGCGTGTAATACTCCTTGGCGACTCTACAAGCATTACGATTACGAAGGCGGCATCACGGCGCCGTGCATTGTGCGCTGGCCCGCCGCCGTGAAACACCCCGGCGGACTGAACAGCACGCCGAGCGACATCATTGATTTCATGCCGACGATTCTCGAAGTGTCCGGCGCGAGCTATCCAGAGGATTTTCAAAACCATCCCATCCTGCCGATGGAAGGACGCAGTCTGCTGCCGATTCTCAAAGACGAACCGGCAACAAACCGCCCCATCTTTTTCGAGCATGAAGGCAATCGCGCCGTGCGCGACGGCGAGTGGAAACTCGTCGCGTTGGATAACGAGCCGTGGGAATTATATGACTTCGATCAGGACCGTTCGGAGCTGCACAATCGGGCCGGCCAGCATCCAGAGATCGTCGCGCGCCTCGCCGAGGAATGGGACCTATGGGCAACGCGTTGTTTTGTGCGGCGATCCAACTCTCCCGTGTCGACCAACTCCGCTGCCTTGACCGTCCCCAATCCGCAAGTGGCCAACAAAGCCTTGACCATTTCCTGCGACACGACACCGGAAGCGGCGAATGGTGTGATTTTGGCGCAAGGCGGCCGGCAGGATGGTTACGCGCTTTGGCTTCACGACGGAAAACTCTTGTTCACAGTAAGAGTCAATGGAACGCCGAGCTCAATTGAAGCGACCAACATACCCACCGGGCACATCGCCATTACCGCGCGACTCAATCGCGACACTTCGATGGAACTGGAGGTTGACGGCGAAAGCGTTGCCAAAGGGAAAGCGCCCGGCCTCATTCCCGTTCAGCCTAAAGATGCCTTGAACATCGGTGAAGACGACCGGACTCCGGTCGGCCATTATGCATCTCCAAATCCGCTGCGCGGCAAAGTCGAGAACGTGCGCGTCATCGCCGAATGACAGAATCGCAAAATCATTCCTTGGCTGCGTCGGCAGCGTGTTTTCCCACAAGCTGCCTGTATTCAATCACGCCGCAGCGGGCCGCCCAGCGGTCATACTCGGCGGATAATTTCGTCACGATTTCCGGATGCTCATCGGCCAGATTGCGGGACTCAATGCGGTCGGTGGCGACATTGTAAAGTTCCCACTTGTCACCCGGCCCAAGCGCCACCAACTTCCAATTGTCCTGCCGAATGGCTCGATTGCCTTCGTGCTCCCAGTACAGCGTGCGGTTGGTGTTGCCCGGACCGCCTTGCAGCATTGCCAGGATGTTCTCGCCTTCAAGCTTCACAGCGTCTTTGCCCGGATATTTTGCGCCAGCCAGTTCAAGGAACGTTGGCACCAGGTCAATGACATGAGCCGGTTCGCGCACCAGTGTGCCATTGTTCTTGGCGGGAATGCCGGCCGGCCAGCGAGCAACGAGCGGCGTGCTGATTCCGCCTTCGTAGGCTGTGACCTTGTGCCGACGCCAAGGGGTGTTGCTCACCGTCGCCCACGGACGCGCGTAGCCGCGATAGGAATCCCGGCTGCCAATGGGTGCGGACTTGTCGCCGCTGTTTGGGTCTTCTGCCGCGCCGCCATTATCGGAGAGGAAGATGACCAGCGTATTGTCCTCAACGCCGAGGCGCTTGAGTTCGTCGAGCACGCGGCCAATCGCGCGGTCCAGATGCTCCGTTTGCGCGGCATAGACTTCCATGCGCCGCGCCCATTGCCTTCGCTGGTCATCGGTCAATTGGTCCCAAGGCTTTTGCGCGCCGCGATCCATCGGCGACATCTCTTGGCCGGCGGGGACGATGCCCAATTTAATCATGCGGGCCAATCGTTCTTTGCGAACCGCCTGCCAGCCTTGGTCATACTTGCCGCGATACTTTTCGATGTCAGTATCCGGTGCTTGCAACGGCCAGTGCGAAGCATTGTAAGGCAGGTAGAGAAAGAACGGTTTGGCCGCCGACGTTTTGACGGCTTCGTCCAGAAATTCAATCGCATGCTCGGTGAAAGCGTCCGTGGAATAAAATCCATCATGCGGCGGCGTGAAAGGTCGGTCGTCCAAGGCCATTGGCTCGCGCGGGCCGTCGCCGGAGTTGCCGCCGAAGTAATTCATCGCGCCATTAATCTGCACGAAGGAGCGATCGAAGCCGCGTCGGATTGGCCATTCTTCCGGTCGTGTGCCCAAATGCCACTTGCCGGTCATCATCGTTCGATACCCAGCCGCGCGCAGCAACTCGGCTATGGTGGGACTGTTGGTGCTAAGATGATCCTGATAGGCGAGGCTGTTCGCGGCGGTGCGAGGGCCGGCGGCATAGCCATCGATCATAACCCCAATGCCCACCTGATGTGGATAGCGTCCGGTCATCAAGGCCGCGCGGGTGGGGCAGCACCGCGCCTGATTGTAGAACTGCGTCAGCGCCACGCCGCTCTTGGCCAGGCGGTCGATGTTGGGCGTGGAAATCTCCGACCCGAAGCAGCCAATGTCCGAATACCCGAGGTCATCGGCCAGGATTAACACCACGTTGGGACGCGGCGGAGTCGCCGCCGGGAGCCACGGCGTCCCGGCAACAAGCGCAAAGCCCATCATAGCCAATTGGAGAATCATTCTTTTCATAC
>Ga0316217_10002666_pt1 | contig 21213 bp, 17 predicted proteins | sample 1anoAmetaG_FD_203633 | JGI IMG/M metagenome (GOLD analysis project Ga0316217, IMG submission 203633) | Freshwater microbial communities from Trout Bog Lake, Wisconsin, USA - 1anoA | ecosystem: Environmental > Aquatic > Freshwater > Lake > Hypolimnion/Profundal zone | place: USA: Wisconsin...
ATTTTGGCGCCCCGCGCGGGCCGGCGACTCCGGAGCCGTCCCGCCGGTGATCCAGCAACTGTCCGCCGAACTGGTCGCCGGGTTCGCGGAACGCTGCAAGGATCCCGATTTCCCGGTCATCACCAACGACGAGCAGCTCAGCCAGTCGGTCTGCATCAAGCTGGCGGGAGAACGGCAGGCCCTGGACCCGCTCCAGCGAGCCTATGCCGACCTCAAGGCCAGCGCCTCGGCGAAAGCCCCTGACCTGACCGTGAAGAGCATCCTGGCCGACAACCCGTCCGACCTGGTGAAGAACGCCAGCCAGCTGCCCGGCTGCTTCACGCTGCAGGGCTGGAGCACCTTCCAGGAGAACCTGGACAAGGCGCTGGACGGCACCTTGGTGAGCCAGGACTGGGTGCTCTCCTGCGGCTCGGGCAGCACGGCCGGCCTGGAAGGCAGCCGCGACGCCAACCGCGACCGGCTCATCGCCCTCTACAAAGCGGAGTTCGACCAGCAGTGGCAGAAGTTCCTGTCCGGGATGCAGATCGCCGAATCCCGGGATGTCCGGGCGGCGGCCGAGGCCCTGGGCCGCCTTTCCGATCCGCAGCGCTCCCCCATCCGGCTGATCCTGCTGCGGGCGGTGAAGGAGACCTACATCGACAAGCCGAGCCTGGTGAAGTCCTGGATCAACAAGGGGATCGACAAGGGCAAGAAGCTCGTGGCCGGCAACAGCGAGGCCGAGGAGAAGAGCGAAGACCCGAACCGTCCCGGCCACCGGTTCCCGGGACTGGCCAAGCTCATGGCCGCGCCGGGAGGCGCCCCGTCGCTCCTGGACGGCTATTTCAGCGCGCTCAAGAAGGCCAAGGAACGGCTGGACGCCAGCCAGGGCGACAGCCAGCAGAAGTCCCTGGTGCAGTCCGGTTCCAGCTCCCCCCTGGCCGAGGCCAGCCAGTATGTGGACGGCACCCTGCTGCCCCAGATCGAGGAGCCGTCCCGGAGCATGGTCCGGCCGATGCTGGCAGGCCCCCTGGAAAAGAGCATGGCCACCGCCCTGCAGGGCGCATCGCGGGACCTGAATTCGCTCTGGGGCAGCAAGATCATGCCCGCCTGGCGCGACCTGGCGAGCAAGTACCCGTTCGCGGACAGCAGCAACGACGCGACCTTCGCGGACATCCAGCGGTTCCTGAAGCCGGACGGCCCCCTGGCCGATTTCATGGACAAGGATCTGGCCGGCATGGTGGAGAAGCAGAACGGCCGCTACGCGCCCCTGCCCGGGGCGCAGAGCGTGCGCTTCAGCGGCCGGTTCCTGGCCAGCGTCAACCAGCTGGTGGAGGCCGCCGAGGCGGCCCTGCGCGGCGGCGAGGGTTCCATCTTCGAGCTGCGGCCGAACCCGATCCCCGGGGTCTCGGAAACCGACTTCGTCCTTGATGGGCAGAAGCTGGTCTACCGGAACCAGCAGGAGGAGTGGAAGCAGTTCTCCTGGCCGGGCACGGGCAGCCCGGAGGTCACCGTGCAGGTGATCTCCAACGGCGGGGTCGCGCCCCAGATCCTCAAGTTCCCGGGACGGATGGGCCTGCTCCGGATGCTGGAGAAGCGCGAAGAGAAGCCGTCCTCCTTCGGGACCGAGCTCGACTGGAAGTTCTCCGTGCCCAGGGGCTTCAAGGGAGCCCCGCTGAAGGAGACCGGAGACCTCTCGGAATATCCCTATCCGTTCCGCCTCAATTTCCGCAGCGTATCGGGCAGCGACCCGCGGCTGCTGCTGAAGCTGAGACGGCTGCAACTCCCCGACCACATCACCCAGTAGGCCAGCCATGCTGTTCTCTCGCTCCGCAGGCGAGTCCAAGAGGCTCTTCACCATCTTCGGGAAGCTGCCGAGCAGGACGGATTTCCTTGCCGTCCAGGCCTCCCACCCGGTGGTGAAGGACCTGGACCGCCTGGTCCAGGGCGTGATGACCGTCATGGCCGGGAACCATGACTGGAAACCTCATTTCGATGCCATCCCGGCGATCGATCTGCTGTGGCGGTCGGCGACCGGGCCGGAAGTGTTCGTCGGCGTGCTGCTGCCCAGCCAGGACGCCACGGGCCGCCGCTATCCGCTCCTGGCGGGCCTGGTGCTGCCGGGGGACGAGGCCGCCCGCTACGGCCCGCTCCTGCTGCTGGGGGCCGAGCTGCTCTGCTCCCGGCTGCGCAGCCTGCTGCCCCGGGCCCGGGAGGACGTGGAAGGCCTGGCCGAGCTGCGGGACTACCTGGCGGAGCAGGCGTCGAACCAGGGCAGGGACCTGCTCGAACCGGCGCTGCTGGGGGAGATCTACAGGAACTTCATCGACAGCGAAGGGGTGCTGGAACTGGGCCGGCCCGCCGGCGAGGCCTCGCCCGCCACCGCCCTCAGAAGGACCGTCCTGCACCTGCTGTTCACCCGCGGGCAGGGCCTGGCGGGAAGGGAGGAGGAGCGGAAATACCTGGTCCTCCCGCTCAGCCAGGAGCCGGGCAAGTCCATGCTCCACGCCAGCGTGTGGATGGACCTGCTGGCCCTGCTGCCGGACCCCGCCGCCCAGTGCCCCTGGGGCCAGAACGCCCTGTTCCACCCGATGGACGGCGCGCCCTGCCTGTTCATGCACCCGGGCCGCCCCTCGGCCCTGGCCGGAGCCGGTATGCTGGGCGGCAAACGGCTGCAATGGAACCACTTCAATTTGCAGTCGGGGACCGGCGCGCTGCACCTCCACCCGTTGTATCCCGAGATCTCCACCCAGCTGGACAGATTTCTCCCAAGTCCGGCCTATAAGATTGTGGACTTGAAACGATTTATTGGTGAGACTGTCCGTCAGTTGTTGCTCTCTAGTTCCTGAAGGTCCGTCCGCTCAGACAAGGAGGCCGTATGGCGCGAGAAAGTTCGCAACAGAAGTTGTCGAGGAATCGTCCGCCGCGCGTCCAGATCACCTACGACGTCGAGGTGGGAGGGGCCATCGAGACCAAGGAGCTGCCCTTCGTGATGGGGGTCCTGGGCGATTTCAGCGGCCAGCCGAAGGATCCGCTCCCCAAGGTGAAGGAACGCAAGTTCATCAACATCGACCGGGACAACTTCGACGAAGTCCTCAAGGGGATGAGCCCGCGCATCCAGATGCAGGTGGACAACCGGCTCAAGGATGACGGCAGCCAGCTCGGCATGGAGTTGCAGTTCAAGAAGATGGAGGACTTCGAGCCGGAGAACGTCGCCGAGCAGGTCGCCCCGCTCAAGGCCCTGCTGGACGCCCGCAAGCGGCTGTCGGATCTGCGCAACAAGCTGGCCGGCAACGACAAGCTGGAGGCGCTGCTGGACGATGTGGTCCGCGACACGGAAAAGCTGCGGACCATCGCCCAAGGCCGCGGCGCCCATGAGGAAGGAGGCAAGTGATGGCCGAACCCAATCCATCCTCCCTGCCTGCCGCCGCGGCCGCGCCGGCCGCCGCGGAAGGGACCAGCCTGCTGGATTCCATCATCGACGCCAGCAAGGTCGCCGCTTCCGAGCAGGAACGCGCCGGCACCCGCGATCTGATCCGGGAACTGGTGGACCAGATCCTGGACGGCACCGTCACCATCTCCAAGGACCTGGCGGCCAGCCTGGACGCGCGCATCGCCCAGCTGGACGCGCTGATGTCGGCCCAGCTCAGCTCCATCCTGCATGCCCCCGAGTTCCAGCAGCTCGAGGCCAGCTGGCGGGGCCTCAAGTACCTGACCGACCAGTCCGAGACCTCCCCCTCTCTCAAGATCAAGGTTTTCAATGCCAGCAAGAAGGACCTGGTGAAGGACTTCCGCACGTCCTCCGACTTCGACCAGAGCGCCCTGTTCAAGCAGGTCTATGAGGAGGAATACGGGACCTTCGGCGGCTCCCCGTTCGCGGGGATCGTGGGCGACTTCGAGTTCACCCGCCATCCCGAGGACATGTATTTGCTGGACCAGATGAGCCACGTGGCCGCGGCCGCCCACGCCCCCTTCATCAGCGCGGCCGGCGCCGGCATGTTCGGGCTGGAGAGCTTCACCGATATCGGCAAGCCGAGGAACCTGGCCAAGATCTTCGATACGGTGGAATACGCGAAATGGAAGTCGTTCCGGGAGTCCGAGGACTCCCGCTACGTGGGCCTCTGCCTGCCGCATGTGCTCGGGCGGCTGCCTTACGGCCCGGATTCCCAGCCGATCGAGGTGTTCAACTTCCAGGAGGAGGTGGACGGCACCGACCACAGCAAGTACCTGTGGACCAACGCCGCCTATGCCTTCGCCGCCCGGCTCACCGACGCCTTCGCCAACTACGGGTGGCTGGCCGCCATCCGCGGGGTGGAGGGCGGCGGGCTGGTGGAGAACCTGCCCACCCACACCTTCACCACGGACGACGGGGAGATCGCCCTGAAGTGCCCGACCGAAGTGGCCGTCACCGACCGGAACGAGAAGCTCCTGGCGGACCTGGGCTTCATCCCCCTGGTGCACTGCAAGAACACCGACTACGCGGCCTTCTTCAGCGCCCAGGCGGTGCAGAAGCCCAAGACCTACGCCAATGACGCCGCCAACGCCAACGCCCGGCTGTCCTCGCAGCTGCCCTACATCTTCGCCGTCTCCCGGATCGCCCACTACCTCAAGAGCATCATGCGGGACAAGATCGGCAGCTTCGCCTCCCGGTCCACCATCGAGGACTTCCTCAACAGCTGGGTGGCCCAGTACGTGGTGCTGGACGACACCGCCGACCAGCGGACCAAGGCCCGCTATCCCCTCCGGGAGGCCCGCATCGAGGTCCAGGAGGTCCCCGGCAAGCCCGGCGTCTACCGCTCCATCGCCTTCCTCCGGCCGCACTTCCAGCTGGACGAGCTGACCGTCTCGCTCCGCCTGGTGGCCGAGCTGCCCAAGGGCGCCCGCTGACCTTCGCAACTGATCACTTCTTCCCTGGCATAGGAGGATTCCATGTCATTCGACGGCTATCTGAAACTCGATGGCATTCCGGGCGAGTGCTCGGAGGACAAGCACAAGGATTGGATCGAGATCCTTTCCTACGGGATTGGACTGGTCCAGCCGACTTCGGGCACGCACACCAGCGCGGGCGGCTTGTCCGCCAGCAACGCGGACTGGCATGACCTCTCCATCACCCACTTGCTGGACAAGGCCTCGCCCAAGCTGATCGAGGCCTGCGTCAAGGGCACCAGCATCGCCACCGCCACCTTCGAACTGTTCCGGGCCGGCGGCGCCAGCAAGTTCAAATACCTGGAGATCGCCATGACCAAGCTCCTGGTCTCCAGTGTGGTTGTCGCGGGCGAGCCCTCGGGCGGCGCCGGTTTCCCCACCGAGAGCTTCACGCTCCACTACTCCACGATCAAGTACACCTACTTCCAGCAGACCACGGCGGGCGGCAGCGCCGGCCAGGTCTCCATGGCCTGGGACCTGGGGGCCCACAAGACCATGTAGCCAAGCCCGCGCAGGTTGCCCAGGACCGCGTCCCCGCGAGGCAGCATGGCCCAGCTCCGTGCCATCCACAGCCAGGAGAACCGGCTCTTCCAGGTCGACACCCCCCTGGGCAGGGATGTTCTGTTCGTGGACACCTTCACCGGCCAGGAGCAGCTCTCCGCGCCCTTCTGCTTCGACCTGCGGCTGTTCTCCCCCAGGCCCGACCTGGAGCTCAAGTCCCTCATGGGCCAGCCGGTGTCGGTGACGCTCAAGGCCCAGGGCGGCGACCGCTACTTCCACGGCCATGTCACCTCCTTCGCCCATACCGGGATGGTGGAGGAGATCGCCTGCTACCAGATGCGGCTGGGCCCGTGGACCGAATTCCTGCGCCGGCGGCTGAACTGCCGGGTGTTCCAGGAACTGAAGGTGGAGGACATCCTGGCCAAGGTGTTCGGCGAGTACCAGTCCCTGGCCAACTATGAGCTGCAGGCCCGCAGCACGAAGGCCCTCACCCTCTGCATGCAGTACCAGGAGTCGGATTTCGCCTTCGTCAGCCGGCTCATGGAAGGGATGGGCTGGCCCTACCACTTCGCCTTCCACCAGGACCGCCACGTCCTGGTGGTGAGCGATGATTCCCGCAACTTCCAGCCCGGCCCCTTCCAGTCCGGCATCGAGTTCAACAGCACCCCCGGGGTCGAAGCCGAGGACACCATCCAGCACCTGGAGGCCATCCGGACCCTGGTGGCGACCAAGGTGGGGCTGAAGACCTTCGATTTCAAGAACCCCACGCTGCCCCTGGAAGCCTACGTCGACACCCAGCTGCAGATGGGCTCCCTGCCGGCCATGGAGGCCTACGAGTATCCCGGCGCCTACGCCTTCCATGACCACGCCGCCGGCGATGTCCAGGCCCAGGTCCGCATGGAAGCCCTGGAAGCCGAATCCATGCATTTCCAGGGGAACGGGACCGTGCGCAGCCTCGCCTGCGGCCAGGCCTTCACCCTGGAGAACCATTACGGCTACCAGGGCGAGAACGCCAAATTCATCACCCTCGGCGTCCAGCACAAGGGCGCCAACAACTATTTCGACCAGCGGACCCAGGAGACCTACAGCAACGAGTTCACCTGCATGCGCAAGTCGGTCCGGTTCCGGCCGCCCCGGGTGACCCCCCGGCCGACAATGCCCGGGCCGCAGACCGCCATCGTGGTGGGCCCGCCGGGGGAGGAGATCTACTGCGATAAATACGGCCGGATCCGGGTCCAGTTCCACTGGGACCGGACAGGCCAGGCGAACGACCAGAGCATGTGCTGGCTCCGGGTGGCCATGCCCTGGGCCGGCAGCAACTTCGGCTTCGTCACCCTGCCCCGGGTCGGCCAGGAAGTCCTGGTGTCCTTCCTGGAAGGGAATCCCGACCGCCCCATCATCACCGGTTCGGTCTACAACGAACACCAGATGCCCCCCTGGGAGCTGCCCAACCAGAAGACCCAGAGCGGCATCCTCACCCGCTCCAGCCCCGGGGGCAGCGCCGCCAACGCCAACGCCCTGCGCTTCGAGGACCGCAAGGGGGCCGAGGAGGTCTGGCTGCATGCCGAGAAGGACCAGCGCATCGAAGTGGAGCAGGACGAGAGCCATTCGGTCGGCCAGGACCGCAAGAAGCAGGTGGGGCATGACGAGTCCACCGCCATCGGCCATGACCGCTCGGAAACGGTCGGGGAGAACGAGTCCATCGCCATCGGCAAGGACCGCAGGGAATCGGTCGGCCAGGACCAGACCGAGACGGTCGGGCGCGACCTGAAGGAGACCGTCCAGAACAACCTGGTGCTGCAGGTGGGCCAGAACCAGACCCTGCAGGTGGGGGGCAACGCCAAGACGACCGTTTCCGGCGACAGCAGCGAGACCGTGACCGGCAGCCGCACCGAGTCGGTCGGCAAGGACGTCACCATGGCCTTCAAGGGCTCCTGCACCCTCCAGGTCGACCGCAGCGTCACCGAGAGCATCGGCGACAGCCAGTCCGTGCAGGTGAGCAAGAGCTACACCATCTCGGCCGGGGACGAACTCTCCATCACCGTCGGAGCGGCCAGCTTCCTGATGAAGAAGGACGGCACCATCACCTTGAACGGCAAGGATCTCGTGCTCAAGGGCAGCGGCCAGATCGGGATCCAGGCCGCTTCGGCCGTCGCCATCAAGGGCGGCACCATCAACCTCAACTGAGGCCGCACCCGGTGGACGTCGTCAACCTCACCGCCTTCCCCGCCCTGGCCTTCGAAGGCCTCGACACGGCCGACCAGCCCTTCCACGTTCTGGTGATGCGCATCACCTACGTGCTGCGGCCGGGGCCGGGCCCAGCGCCGCCGGCCGGGCACTGCACCCACCACCTCGATTTCGCCGACGACCAGGCGCCCCTGGCCGCCACCGACCGTTTCCTGGGCGACCCCGCCAGCTCCAGTCCGCGGAGCGAAAGCGATTACGCCCCCTTCAAGCCCAGATGCGATGTGCTCGTGCTGGGCCGGGCCCAGGCGCCCCGCGGCCGGCCCTGCCGGCGCTTCACCGCGGCCCTGACGCTGCTGCGCCCGGGGCCGGCCGGGCAGGTGCTGCTGGACGCCAGGCTGGCCATCACCGGGCCGCGCTGGTTCCGGAAGAAACGCTGGCCCCTGCGCTGGATCTACGGCCTGCTCAGGCTCGGGACCCTCGGACTGGTCCGGGTCAACCCCTGGACCCTGACCGCGCCCGCCGCCACAGGCTCGGTGCCGCTGACCTACGAATATGCCTTCGGCGGCACGCTGGCCATCCCGGTGGAGGCCAGGTCGAGGGTGCCCGGCAAGCTCCGCCTCCCGCCCGCGCGACAGCAGGACCTGGGCCCGCCCTGCGCCGCCTATGCCCGCAACGATGCCAACCCGGTCGGCATGGGCCACGCCGCCCTCTGGGCGCTCAAGGCCGGCCGGATCAAGCGCCTGCCCGCGCCCCAGATCGAGGATCCCGGCCGGCCCGTCACGGCCGCCTATTTCTGGCAGAACGCCCGCGGCCGGATCAAGCCCGGCAGGGAGATCGCGCCGGCGGGCTGCGGCCCCCTCGGCCGGGGCTGGTCCCCGCGCCGGGCGCTGGCGGGCACCCCGGACGCCGCCTGGGTGCGCGAGCGCCACCCGCTGCTGCCCAGGGATTTCGACTTCGGCTACTGGAACTGCGCCCATCCGGGGTGGCAGACCGGGCACCTGCGGGGCGACGAACTGCTGAGCCTCACCAACCTGCTGCCTGCCGGCGACCTTTCGGCCGTCCAGGATGCCCAGGGCAACACCCTGGCCCGGTTCGCCCTGCCCGGGCACGAGCCTTTCGTCCTGGTCCGCTACCCGGATGGCCGCAAGGCCTCGGTGGCCCTGATGACCGACACCCTGATCCTGGACCTGGATTCCGGGTCGGTGACCCAGGTGCTGCGGGCCCGGATTCCCAAGGCGGAACCCATCCAGGGACTGGAATTCAGGATGGAAGTGAACCCGTCCGCACTGCCCGCCGCCCGGGAGGCCGGCCGCCCATGAGCCCCAACTTCGTCAACGTCATGGGGGTGGACGGCATGCAGGCCGTGTCCACCGTGCCCAGCTTCAACAAGACCCCGGGCCCGGGCACGCCGCCGCTGCCCTATCCGGTGACCAACTCCCTGGAATCCCGCCAGGGGACGGTCGCCACCGTGGTGCTCTCCGGCGTCCAGGCGTTCGTCCTGGGCCAGAGCAACGTGCCCACCTGCCTGGGCGACATGGCGGGCACCCTGGGCGGGGTGGTGTCGGGCACCGTGGGCGGCAAGATCGAGGCCATCCAGGGCAGCCCCGACGTGCTGGCCGGGGGCAGCCCCATGGTGCGTTCCGGGGACCCCTGCACCCTCCAGGGCGGCAACACCATCGGCATCTTCGTTCCCATACCCGGCACGCCCGTGGTCATCCAGGGCGGGGTGCCGAGCGGTTCGATGAATCCCCCCTGACTACTTGCCGGGGTCGGGCTGGCCGGGGAGCAGCTGCAGGGGCGCCCCGGTCACCGTCAGCTTGTTCGCGGTGACGTGGACCACCACGTCCTTGCCCTTGCTCTTGCGCAGGCTGTCCGCGGGCAGGACGACGCGCCAGAACTGGGCGTCAGGCTTGCGGTAGAGGGCGACGACGGCCAGGTACCTGGTTTCCGGCTGCAGCACCACGGTGCGCGGCGCGATCCCGCCCGGGACCGCGGTGAATTCCGAGAAGCCCACCAGGGCCGGGCCGATCAGCTCCGAGGGGGTCTTGTCGCCGTTGGCCGCCTCCAGGGTCAGCTTGCTGAACTCGGTGAGGTCCTTCAGTTCGAAGGTCCGGATATCCACGGAAAGGGAATTGCCCATGGAATCGGGATTGATGCGCGCGTCCGCGCTCACCTGGAACTGCGCGCTCACGGGAGCGGGAGCGGGAGCGGCTGCCGGCTTGGAACAGCCCAGGCCTATGAGGCCCGCAACCACGGCCGTCGTTAGGGATCTCCATCCTCTCGCCATCGCGTCACTCCTCGCAAAACTGAACAGTGTGGGCCATACCCGGGATGTCAGCGCGAACGGAATGGCCCTGCATCCAGGCCGCCCTGTGCCCATTTTTGCACAGGTTGCAGCCGCCATCCGCCGAATTTGAAAGGAAGCGTAGAATCCAGACAACCGTTCAGGGTGGAGGTTCCTTGGCCCAGAGTGATCATGAGCCCCCGGTCTCCGATACCGCCAATATCCATATGCAGATGCTCGGCGAGGCGTGCCGGTTCGCGGTGACCGTGCCGCTGGGCCCCCGCCGGCCCATCGAACTGCTTGCGGCCGCCCGGGAGTTCACCCTGCAGGCCACCGCGGCCGCGGTCCGGAAAGCGCGCGAGCAGGGCCGCGCCATCAGCTGCAAGGCCCACTGCGGCGCCTGCTGCCGCCAGCTGGTGGCCATCTCCGTCCTGGAAGCGCAGGCCCTGGCCGAGGTCATCGCCGCGCTGCCCCAGGATCGCCAGCGGGTGGTCCGGGAACGGTTCGCGTCCGCGATCATCCGCCTCGAGCGGGCAGCCCTGCTCGATCCCCGGGCGCGCAGGGGCGACCGCGCCCTGATCGCGGCCGCGGACCGCGGGCGCAGCACCCAGATCAAGGAAGTCTCGAGACGCTACTTCGAGCTGGGCATCCCCTGTCCGTTGCTGGAAGAGGAATCCTGCAGCATCCACCCGGACCGGCCCCTGGTCTGCCGGGAATACCATGTTTCCTCGCCCGCCGAAAGCTGCGCCGAGCTGTACCGCGCGGCGATCGAGAAAGTGGAACCGCCGCTGCACATGAGCGATGTGCTGGCGCGCACCGCGGCCCGCTTCGCCGGCACCAGGGCACGGACCCTGCCGCTCATTCTCGCCCTGGAATGGATGGAACACCGGGGCGGGAGCCTGGACCGGACCCACGACGGCCTGACGATGTTCAAGGCCCTGCTCGACGGGATCGATCAGGAGAACCAGAAGCCGTTCGAGCAGCGGGGCGGGACCAGGGCGGGCAACTGACCGGGCAACTGACCGGTCCCTACTCCGGTTCGGCCGCCGGCGGTACATAGCCACATTTCAACCGCTGCGGGTAGATGGCTATGAAAAATGCTCCTTCGTCATCTTGGGAATAAAGATTTTCCCCTATCTGATTTGGGCAATAGGCGCAGGTCATGAAGGACGGCCCGGATACGCCCTTTTCAAGATCTTGTAATTCCTGGTTTTGTGGGTTCGGACATTTCAGGATTACGGTCCATTCCCCGACTCCGGAGTCATCTTTCATGGAGGTATAGTCCACAATTTGCTCCATTTCCATCACATGAATTTAATTTTATTACAAGATATTTTTTACTTCAATCAGATTGTTCAAATTCATTGTTTGATGTTCTAGCGGTGGTCGCCAGAAATACTTGTAACGTTTCGGCCCACTGCTCCCAATTTATCCTAGTCAGATCCTGCTATTGATCATCCGTTTGATGCCACCGTCCTTGAGAGGCCAGTTGTGGAAATTGAGGAGCAGGCCGACTTCAAAGCTTGAGAAATGAAGGTAGCTATTCAGTTGGGCAAAGTTGACATCGGAGAATTTTTCGATTGCCTTGGCTTCAACCACCACCTTGTCGTCCACGACGATGTCCATGATGTATGAGTTGGGGACACACAGCCCCTCATAGGTGATATCCAGGTGAACCTCCCGGAGGGCCTTATGGCCGTCGAGTCTGAGCGCGTGGGCCAGGCAGACCTTGTAAGCGTCTTCCAGCAGTCCCGGACCCAACGTTTTCTGCACCCGGATTGCGGCAAGGATGATTGCCTCGGTAACGTCCCGGTGCGGATAATCTTCACCCCAATCTTCACCCCAGTGCCGACCCATACCGTCCCCCCATCCATTGAGGAAGTGCGTTCACCCCTGGCAGGAACCTCAAGTTTTTTCTTTTCCTCGGAGATCCTCGGTTCCTCGGCGCCTCGGCGATAAGCATTTTCTATAAGTTGCAGAACAGTTCGATCATTGCCCCATCGTTGAGCCCAAATTTCAGACAGGCTCTTTCGATAAGTGGCAGAACAGTTCGGTCATTGCCCCATCGTTGAGGCCAAATTTCGGACAGGCTCTTTCGATAAGTGGCAGAACAGTTCGGTCATTGCCCCATCGTTGAGCCCAAATTTCAGACAGGCTCTTTCGATAAGTGGCAGAACAGTTCGGTCATTGCCCCATCGTTGAGCCCAAATTTCAGACAGGCTCTTTCGATAAGTGGCAGAACAGTTCGGTCATTGCCCCATCGTTGAGGCCATTTCAGCAAAAAGCCTATCGCCGAGGCGCCGAGGAACCGAGTCTCGCCGAGAAAAGCAAATGCAGGATCTCTCTCTACTGCTGGAATTCGACGCCACCAGCGGCGTTCGGGGACTGACCGGTTTCAGCCCATTCTGTTTCCAGATCCGAACGACCGTGCTTTCACTGACCCCGGCCGCGCGGGCCGTGGTTGCCCGGCTCCCGTGAGTGGTATTGGCTGGCATCTCCTGCGTGGTCTTCTGTATGATCTCCAGTCCCTTCGGCGCAATCACCCGGGATTTCCGCCCTCGGCCGGCCAGCGGTGCATCGGCCATGCCAGGACAGCCACTGTCGCAGGGCTGGACCGATGATGATCCCAGGTCCCCGGACCCGAGGAGCACCCCCATGACGAACGTCACCACCCTGCAGCAGACCCGTTTCCCCGGCATCCCCGCCGAGGGCCCCTTCCAGGTCGACCTCCTGGTGCGGGTCCAGGCCCCGTCCGGGAAGCCCCGGGACGCGGCGCCGAGGCCCCCGCTGCACCTGGCGGTGGTCCTGGACCGCTCCGGCTCCATGGCCGGGGAGCCCCTGCGCCAGGCCTGCCGCTGCGCGGCGGCGATCCTGGAGCGACTGGGCCCCCAGGACCGGCTGGCGATCGTGGCCTACGACAACCGGGTCCGGATGCTCCGCCAATGCCTGCCGGTGACCGATCCGGACGCCGTCCGCCAGGCCCTGGCCGCGGTCCGTTCCGGGGGCAGCACCGACCTGCACCTGGGCTGGGCCTCCGGGGTGGAGGAGCTGCGCCGGGCGCACCAGCCGGAGGCGATCAGCCGGGTGCTGCTGCTTTCGGACGGCCAGGCCAATGAAGGCATCGTGGAGCCGGAGGAACTGGCCGCGGCCTGCGCCCTGGCCCAGTCCCAGGGCGTCAGCACCTCCACCTACGGCCTCGGCCCCGGTTTCGGCGAGGGGGTCATGACCGCCATGGCCAGGCATGGCCAGGGCCGCTCCTACTATGGCGAAACCGCCGAGGATCTGCTGGACCCGTTCATGGAGGAGTTCGATCTGCTCTCCAACCTGGAGGCGCGCGGCCTGACCGTGGCCCTGGCCACCCTGCCCGGGGTGGAGGTCACCCAGCGCAACGGCTACCTCGCCACTCCGGAAGGCGCCTGGAGACTGCCGGACCTGCCGGCCCTGGGCGAGGCCTGGGCGCTGTTCCGGCTGGAAGGCGAGGCCGCGGCCCTGGCCCCCTGGATCAGCGCAGGCGAAGTGAGCCTGGGCACCGTCGCCATCCGCTGGCGGGATGCCGATGGCAGTGAGCAGGCGGCGGAACCGTTCGTGCTGCGGCTGAAGGTCGTGCCTTCGGCCGTCTACGCGAACCTGACGGAAAATCCGCTGGTGGCCCGGCGGATGGGCGAGCTGGCCGCCGCGGATCTGCAGGAGCAGGCCCACCGGGCCGCCCGGGAGGGCGACTGGGCGCGGGTCCGGGCGCTCCTGGACGAGCTCAGGGTGGTCGGCAAGGACAATCCCTGGACCCAGGCGGTGGTGGGTGAACTGGAATCCCTCCTGGACCAGGGCAGCCACGAGGTCATGACCAAGGAGCTGCTGTTCGGCTCGACCAGCGGCCGCAACCGCATCACCCAGCAGTTCGAGGAGGGCCCCTCCCTGGCGTGCGACAGTTCCTACCTGCGCCGCAAGAAGCGGCAGGGCAAGCAGAAGCCCGAAGCGGAAGCCTAGCGGCGCAGGGCGTTCAGGAGCAGTCCGACCGGCGTGAGGGCGTTCAGGTTGTCCTGCCAGGTGGTGTCGCGCAGGATCCGCTGGGGCACCAGCACGGCGTCTCCGGGCTCCACCGTCCGGCCCAGCACCCAGGCGTCGAGGATGCGGCCGTCGGCCTTCAGCAGCCGGATGTTCCGGGTGTCCGCGTTGCGGGTGGTGCCGCCGGCCCGGCTCAGGAGGGCCTTCACGGTGGTGCGGCCGGACAGCTTGTACGAGGCGAAGGGGCTGGCGGTCTCGCCCACCACGAAGGCGCCGTCGGTCATCCGCGGGATGATGATCTCGTCCCCGTCCGCCAGTTCCAGGTCAGCTTCGGCGCGGCCGGCGAGGATGGCCGGGAAGTCCACCACCAGGCGGTTGAGCTTGCCGGAACCCAGCCCGTGCAGGATGGGGGTGCGCAGCAGGCGCCCCTCCCTGGCGTCCCGCTTGGTCTCGCTGAGCCGGTCGAGGATCTCGTTGATGGCCATGCCGGTGGGGTCCGGCCGGGTCCCTGCCTTCTCCGAAGCCCCGGGGTTCCGGCGGCCACCGGCCTGGTCATCCGGCTCCGGCCTGGGGCCGTCGCCCACCTGGCGCACCAGGATCCCGGCGGCGGGCATGGCGCTGGCGGTGACCCCGCCGGCGCGCCGGACCAGTTCGAGGATGCCCTGGCGGGAATTCTCCAGGGCATAGCTGCCGGGCCTGGCCACTTCGCCGCTCACCCTGACCACCCGGTGCACCCGGTAGCCGGGCTTTTCGAAGAGGCTCAGGAGGTCGTCCGGCTCGAGCGGGGGGTTGGCCGCGTCGTCCCGGAGGTCCACCGGGCTGGTGTCTTCGGTGGAGGTGAGCCGGGCGAGGTCCAGGTCGCGGATGGCGCTGGAGCCGCCGCTCCGGTGCCGGGCAAGCTCGGCGGTGAGGGCGTTGGCCCGCTTCAGGGGGAGGCCGGCCCGGAACAGGAGGTCCGCCACCCGCATGCCGCGCTGGAACGGATAGGCGCCCGGCCGGGTCACGGGCCCCAGGATGGTCACGGTCTCCTGCTGGCGGAGGCTGTCCTTGCGGAAGAGGGTGACCTTGTCCAGGTTGGCCAGGGGCAGATCGTGGCCTGGGGTTCCGCGCAGGGCCTCGGCCACGTCGAAGGCCAGGAAGCGGCTGCCGCCGTCCGGCAGGGTCCGCTGGATCTCGCCCCGGGCCAGGTAGGTGTCGGGCAGCACCTGCTGGTCCCTGGCCAGGAGCTGGCCCACCCGCAGGCCCGCGCCCCGGGCGAAGGTGCCCGGCACCCGGACCCAGCCCCGGACGCTGACCACCTCCTCCAGCCTCTGGCGGCGGATGAGGGCCGAGAGGACGTCCCCCTTCTGCAGCCCCATCGCCGCCATGGCGCCGGGCTCGGCCGGGACGTCGAGCACCTTCAGCACCCCCCGGGCGTCCACCCGGCGCAGGCTGAGGTTGCCCAGAAAGGCCTCGGCCACGAGCCCGCCCGCCCAGCGCACGGCGTCAGCCACCGTCTCCCCGGGCCGGATTTCGAACTGCATGGTGGGCAGGCTCTCGTCCTGGCCTTCGGCGCGCTCGAACCATCCGGGCAGGCCCTGGTCGCCCGCGCCGGTCCAGGGCGGGGGCTCCTCCCCTCCGGCCGGCCGTTGCAAAGGGGCAGCGCCCAGGCCCTTCGGCTCGCCGGGCTTTCCGTCCCTGTCCGCGGAAGCCCTCCTGAGCGCGAGCCGGGCCGCATCCGAAAGGGCCACCGGCTCCCCGGCCGGGTCATCCCGGGATTCCGCAGGGCCCGGCGGGGGCTGCAGGACCAGCCGCTGGAAGGCGCCCTTGAGCAGGATCCGGCTCGAGGCCATGGGCACGAAGAGGATGTCACCGCTCTGGAAGGTCAGGTTCACGTTGCCCAGGCCTTCCGCCCGGAGCGGGTAGAGGTCCAGGCTGTGCAGCGGCCGGCCCGCGCGGATGACCCGGATGTCCCGGTAGCTGCCCATGGCGGTGGGGCCCCCGGCCAGGCCCAGGACGTTCACCAGGGAGCTGAGGCTGGGCACCCGGTAGTTGCCCGGCCGGTACACCTCGCCCATCACGAAGACCCGGATCTCCCGCAGCCGGGTCACCTGCAAGTCCACCCGGCTGCGGGAAAAGGTTCGCCCCACCAGGGCCTCGACCGCATGCCGGGCGGCGGACAGTGCGAGGCCGCCGACCTTCACCGCGCCCACCTTCGGGATCACGATCTCGCCCCGCCCGTCCACCTGGACCGGCAGCTCGAAGGTGGCGCCGCCGAAGACGAACAGGTTGATCCGGTCCCCGGTTCCCAGGACATAATCGTCGGCGATGCCGCCTTCGGTGGCGCCCACCTTGCGGATGGGAATGGCGAAGAGGTCCGCGGCGAACCGGGGCGGCCCCAGCTCCCTGGCCTTGAGGGCCTGGATCTGGCCGTCCGCCAAGTCATCCTCGCGATCCCGCTCCGCCGCCCGGTCTTCCAGGGGGGACGGCCGTCCTGGGCATTCCGGCAGGGGCGCCCGCGGGGAGCTGACCTGCGCTGGGCTGAAGGAGGGCGACAGCTGGCCGGGGACCTGCTCCTGGGCCAGGGCCGGCCGGAGCGCTCCGGCCAGCAGCGGCGCGGCCAGGCAGGTCATCCACTTTTTAAATTTATTCATAATTCAACCTTTGAGAACCGCAAGCCATTTTTGAAGATTCGAAAGCATACCCGAAGGCAGGCCGGTGGCAAATCCATCCGGCCCCCTGCTAGCATGGCCATCCTCATGTTCAACCGCCGATCCTTCCTGTCCGTTCTTTTCGCCGCGCTGACCGCCGGGGCCCAGGGGCCTCCCGAGTGGCGTTGGAATTTTAATGATTTAAACATTAAAAATACCAGCACGGCGCCGGAGCCGGCCAGCTGGACCGGCCCCCCAAAGGCCGTCCCGCACTTCATCCTGGGGCGCCACCGGTACGGCCTGGCACTGTCCCCGGCCTACCCCTGGTTCATCCTGACCCTGCCCCGGAGCCTGGACCGGGAGCGGCCGCTCGCCTTCCGCTGCTTTCTCCGGCCCGACCGCCTGGATCGGGAGCAGATGGTGGTGTCCTCGGACCCGGAAGCCGGCGCCGGTTCGCTCCGGCTCACCCTGGCCGCCGGCGGCCAGGTCGAGCTGCGGGTGGGCGCCGCGGACGGCCGGGAGCTGCGGCTCCGCAGCGGCGCCAGGCTCGGCGCCCAGGCCTGGCATCAGGTGGCCTGGAGCCTGGCGGGCTCCGGCGTGACCCTGTTCCTCGACGGCAAGCCGGAAGCCTGGGCCGATCTGGCGGGACCGGACCGCCCCGGACCGGTCGGGGTGCTGCGGATCGGGGCGGCGGCCGATCCGCACGCCCCGGTCCCGTTCCAGGGCGGCATCGACCAGCTGGCCATCTGCGCCGCGCCCCTGACCCCGGCCCTGCTCGCGCAGCTCGAGCCGGGCCTGGCCCTGCGCGCCATGGTGCTCGCGGACCTGCGCGGCAAGGGCCTGCTGGAGGAGGGCGAGGATCTGGGTTCCCCCAGTTTCCGGGCGAGCTCGATCCTCCGGGCCTACGTGCACACCCTGGTGGACCCGGGCGACGCCGGCCGGCTGCCGCCGGATCCCCTTCCGCTGAAGGAGATGCATCGGAACGGGTTCGAACGCTATGTCTTCTCCGGCGGCCTGGAGCGGGGCCCGGACGGAGCGTACCCTTCGCTCTACCTGAACCTGGCCGCCAAGGTCCGGACCGGCTACTGCGGGGCCCTGGCCCTGACCCTCTGGGGCGTCTACAAGGCCTTCGGCTTCCAGCCGGAGAACCGCGACTACATCCACCGGAACCGGCTGGACTCGCATGTGCTCACGGAGGTGTTCGTGACGGAACGGCCGGGCCGGGTCATGCAGGACCCCACCTACGACCTCTGCGGCCGGTGGACCGGGCCCCGGGGCCAGGACCGCTACCTGGGCCTGGACGAGGTCGCCGCCTTCGCCGGGCGGTGGCGGCCGGGGTGCCTCTTCCCCTTCGGGGACGGCAGCTTCGCCTTCACCTGGCTGCAGCCGGCCCAACCGCTGGACCAGGCCTACTACCTGGGCTACTTCGACAAGCTGAATTCCCGGCTCACCCCGGATCAGCCATGATCATGTTCTCCATATTTTGTAATCATATTGTTTGTAAATTTCAACGATTTCGATTGTCGTCCCGGGATCCGGTCGGCCAGAATGGGCCGTTTCGGGGCCCCGCCATGACCAGCCGTCTGACCCTCGCGATGGATCGCGCCTTCTACCCCGGGCACGGGGACCAGTGGGACGACCTGCTGCTGCGGGAGACGATCCTCGGGCTGCTCCGGCCCGGGTTCAGGGTCCTGGATCTCGGGGCCGGCCCCGGGCGGGTCGCGCAGATGGATTTCCGGGGACGCGGAGCGCGGGTGGCGGGCCTGGACCCCGACCCCCGGGTCGCGGCCAACCCTTACCTTGACGAGGCCCACGTGGGGTCCGGGGAGGACATGCGCTGCTTCCGGGACGGCGAGTTCGACATGGTGTTCAGCGACAACGTGCTGGAACACGTGGCGCGGCCCGGCCGCTTCATGGGCGAAGTCGGCCGGGTGCTCAAGCCGGGGGGGGTCTTCGTCACCAAGACCCCGAACCTCCGGCACTACATGCCCCTCGTCGCCCGCTGCACCCCGCTCTGGTTCCACCGGTCCTACAACCGGCTGCGGCGCCGGGCCGAGGCGGACACCTTCCCGACCCTCTACCGGCTGAACACTCCGGCCGCCCAGCGCCGGCACGCGGACGCCGCGGGGCTGAGGGTGCGCAGCATCCGCAGCGTCGAGGGGCGGCCGGAGTACCTCCGGCTCAGCTGGCTGCTCTACCCCTTCGGCATCGCCTACGAGCGGCTGGTCAACGGGCTGGGGCTCGCGGGGGCGGGAATCATCCTCATCACCGTGTTCGAGAGGCCGTCCTAGATGGGCCCCCGGATCCTCTGCGTCATCGGCACCCGCCCCGAGGCGATCAAGATGGCCCCGGTGGTGCGGGCCCTGCGCGGCCGGGGGCTGGCCACCCGGATCGTCGCCACCGCCCAGCACCGGGGCATGCTGGACCAGATGCTCGCCACCTTCGAGCTCAAGCCCGACTGGGATCTGGACGCCATGCGCCCGGGCCAGACGCTGGCCTCCCTCACCGGGGTCCTGGTGCCCGCCCTGGACCGGGTGTTCGTCGACAGCGGGGCCACGGCGGTGCTGGCCCAGGGCGACACCACCACCGTCTTCTGCGCGGGCCTGGCGGCCTTCTACGCGGGCATCCCGTTCGGCCACGTGGAGGCCGGGCTGCGCTCCGGCGACCTGGCTGCCCCGTTCCCGGAGGAGGGGATGCGCCGGCTCAGCGCGGTGGTCACCCGCTGGCATTTCGCCCCCACCGAGACTTCCCGCCTGGCCCTGCTGCGGGAAGGCCACGACGGTGGCGGGGTCCACGTGGTGGGCAACACGGTCATCGACGCCCTGCTCCACACCCTCAAGGGGGAGCCGGCCTGGCCCGCCGGGCTGCGTCCGCTGGAACCGGGGGAGCGGCTGGTGCTGGTCACCCTGCACCGGCGGGAGAACTTCGGTCCGCCGCTGGAGCGGATCCTGGCCTCCCTGAAGGCCTTCGCCACCCGCCACCCCCGGGCCCGGCTGGTCTATCCGGTCCACCCCAACCCCAGCGTGAAGGAGCCCGCCCACCGGGTCCTGGGCGGACTGCCCAACGTGGACCTGGTGCCGCCCCAGGACTACCCCCAGCTGGTGGCGCTCATGGCCCGCTGCTACTTCGCCTGCACCGACAGCGGCGGCATCCAGGAGGAGGCCCCGGCTTTGGGCAAGCCGGTGCTCGTATTCCGGGAGGTCACCGAACGTCCGGAGGCGGTGGCCGCCGGGGGGGTGCGCCTGGTGGGCAGCGATTCCGCCCGGTTCGCCACCGAGGCCGGGCGGTTGTGGGCCCACCCGCCGACCTACGCGGCGATGGCGAAGCCGCGCTTTCCCTACGGCGACGGCCGGGCCGCCGCGCGGATCGCGGGGATCCTCGCCGCGGATCTCCTGCCGGGCGGCATGGCCCGCGAGGAGGTTGCATGCGCGCGATCCTGATCCTGATCCTGCTCTGCCTCGCCGCGCCCCCCGGGCCGGCCCAGGGGCTGGAACTGCGGGCCTATGGCGCCGTGGGCGACGGGGTCGCCGACGACACCGCCGCGCTGCAGAAGGCCCTGGACCAGGCCGCGGGCCGGCGGCTGGCGGCGGAGGCCGGGCGGGTCTACCGGATCGGCGGGACTTTGACCGTGGGCCCCGAGGGCGCTTCGCTGGACCTCCATGGCTCGACCCTGCGCGCCACCGGTACGCTGGCCGCCCTGTTCCAGCGCTCGATCCGGCTGCCCCAGGCCATGGAGCTCGCGTCGGGCGCCTCGAGGGGCTCGGCCCAGGTCAGGCTGGCGGGCGCGGGCGCCTTCCCGGCCGGGACGCTGGTGCGCTTCCGGAGCGGGAAGCTGTCCGGCCGGGTCCCGCCCGGCTACCACCAGGTCACCCGTTCGGAAGGGGGCGCGCTGGCCCTGGACGGCGCCCTGGCCCTGGACTATCCCGCGCCCGTCCAGATCCAGGCCGCGCCCTTCGCCGGGCGGTTCCAGCTGGCCGACGGCACCCTGGAGGGCGGCGCCCCCGCCACCCGCATCGGCAATCTGCTCCGGCTGTCGGGTTTCGAGGAGGTGTCGCTGGACCGGCTCCTGGTCCGCGGGTTCACCGGCACCGCAGGCAATCTGCTCCTGCTCCAGGACAACCGGTTCGTCACGGTCTCCCGGTGCCGCTTCAGCGACTTCGCCTTCACCGTCTCCGGCACCGCCGTCAACGTGTGGGACGCCGAGCGCGCCAGCATCACCGGCAACACCATCCTCGGCGAGGGCTTCGGCATCGCCGGGGTGCGCTGCGACAGCCTGCGGGTGGCCGGCAACGACCTGCGGGGGCGGGACGCCGAGCGCAAGGGCACCTCCGTGCGCGGCATCAAGACCATCGGCTGCCGCGGCGCCCAGGTCCAGGGCAACCACATCGCCGATTACCACGACGCCATCAAGTGCGAGGACTGCGGCCTGGAGAGCATCGTCGGCAACACCTGCCTCGACACCAGCGCCGGGGATCCCACCTCCTACGCCATCGCCGCCTCCAACCAGAACCCGGAGCCGGACCTGGAGGACGGCATCCTGGTGGCCGACAACATCATCGCCACCTGCGGCGGCAGCGGCATCTACATCGGCCAGGGCAGCCCGCGGGCGGTGGTGGCGGACAACATCATCCAGCACGCCGGCTCCTTCGGCATCGCCCTGTTCTCGCCGGCGCCGGCGGACCATGTGGTCGCCGGCAACGTCATCAC
>Ga0316217_10002667_pt1 | contig 21203 bp, 17 predicted proteins | sample 1anoAmetaG_FD_203633 | JGI IMG/M metagenome (GOLD analysis project Ga0316217, IMG submission 203633) | Freshwater microbial communities from Trout Bog Lake, Wisconsin, USA - 1anoA | ecosystem: Environmental > Aquatic > Freshwater > Lake > Hypolimnion/Profundal zone | place: USA: Wisconsin...
GCGATCCTGGCCTGGTCCGCGCCCCCCGGTGCGAGCCGGCACCACTGGGGTACCGACCTGGACGTCTACGACCGCGCGGCGCTCGCGCCCGGCGCCCGGCTCGGACTCGTGCCGGCGGAATACGCCCCGCAAGGCCCGTTCGGCGCGCTCACTGCATGGCTTGACGGGCACATGCATCGCTACGGGTTCTACCGGCCGTACGCTACCGATCGGGGCGGCGTGAGCCCGGAGCCGTGGCACCTGAGCCACTGGCCGACCGCGCGCGAGGCCTCGCGCCGGCTGCGGCTCGCGACGCTGCGCCGGGCGATCGGGGAGGCGGACCTGGAGGGCAGGGCGGCGCTGCTGAAGGCGCTGCCCGGCGTCTACGGGCGCTACGTGCGGTCGGTCGATCCGCCGCCGCGGCGCTGAGCCGTCCGGGTGCGCTGGCGCGCCATCCAGCGGACGAAGCGGGCCGGCGCGAGCCGCTTGAGCAGCCACAGCCGCGCATAGCCCTTCGGGATCACGACATGCAGGCGGTTCGCCGCCGCGGCCGCGAGGACCTCGGCGGCGACGCTCTCGGCCGTGTGACCGCTGCGCTGCATCATCCTGCGCGCGAAGCCCAGCGCCTCGGGCGGCGCCCGCATCGTGTCCAGCAGCCGGGTCGGGAAGAACCCGGGCATCGCCACCAGCGCCCGGATGCCGTCCCCGCCGTGCTCGGCGGCCAGCGTCTCGGTCAGCGCGACCACCGCCGCCTTGGAAGCGTTGTAGGCCGCCATGCCCGGACCCGCCGCGAACGCCGCGGCGCTGGCGATGTTGACCACCAGACCCCCGCCGCCGCGCTGCATGAGCGGCAGCGCCACGCGGCAGCCGATGGCGACGCCGACGACGTTGGTCTCCAGTGCCCAGCGCCAGTCGGCGATCGGCGCCGTGGCGATGGCACCGGCCACCGCGACCCCGGCATTGTTGATCATCAGGTCGAGTCCGCCGGCGGCGGCGGCAAACGCGTTCAGCGCGGCGCCGAAGGCAGCCTCGTCGGTGACGTCCGCCACCCAGGTATGGACCGCGCGTGCGCCACGGCCGAGCAGCAGCTCGCGGGCCTCGGCGAGTCGCGGCGCCTCGCGATCGAGCAGCCCGAGCGCCCAGCCGTCGGCAGCAAGATGCGTGGCGAGCGCGAGCCCCAGTCCGCTGCCGCCGCCGGTGATGAACGCACGTCGCCCCGGCAGGCGCCGGGCGAGCAGGGCGCTGCTCAACCCTTGCCCCACACGTCGCGCAGGTGCAGCAGCATCAGCTGGCGGACGCTCGGCAGCGGGTTCGGGTTGAACGTGAAGCAGGGCGGGCTGCGGCGCAGCAGCCGCCAGTTCTCGGTCTGCAGCACGCGCTGCAGGAACTTCATGTGCTGGCGTATCGCCAGCAGGTAGGGGTTCTCGCCCTCGAACAGCGGCTCGAGGTAGCGGTACGCGCTGCCGAACTGGCCGTCCAGCCGCTCGCGCATCATCGTGTCGACGAAGTTCGGGGTCTGGCGCAGCAGGTCGAGGCCGGAGCCGTAGCGCACGTGCACGCCGCCGGACTGGGTCCGCGCCGTCGCAGTGCCCGCCAGGACGAATTCGGGATACAGGCGGTCGCGGCACTTCTCGAGGTAGCAGCGGTCGGACATCTGCGCGATCAGGTCGGCCGTTCCGAGCAGGTGGCCGACGAGGTGGTCACGCGGGTCGGCGACGCTGATCTTGCTGAACGGCACCTCGTAGCCGGAGTAGTGGACGATCTGGGTCGCCACCGGGATCCAGCGCTCCATGCCGACGGTCGGCAGGAACTGCTCGAGGAACCTGGCGGAGCGGCTGACGTGGGAACTGGTATACAGCGCGCCATTCGGCGTCGGGTCGCCGATCTCGCGAATGTAGCCGGCATCGTGGAAGGCCGCGACCACGAACCCCATCGCCGCGCGCTCGAACCCGAGCCGCTCGGCCGGCCTGACGCAGCGCTCGTGGCCGACCAGCAGGCGCGCCATCGCCAGCATCACGTCGAGCGAGTGCTGGCGGTCGTGGTAGACGGTGTCGACGCCGTTGTAGCCCGGCAGCCGGCCCGTGAACAGGGCGTCGAAGGTGGCCAGCGTCTGGCGGATCGGGGCGAGCGACTGCTGCGGCCACTCGGAGGCGAACAGCTCGCAGACCGCCTTCGTCACCGCGACCGTCGAGCTGACCTGGACGGTATTGGTCACGTCGAAGTCGTTGCGGCGGTGCCGTGCGAACGATGGCCTGATCGGGGTCGCGGCGTTCATGTCGAGGCGAGTCTATGCGCAAGAACGCCGCCGCCGCCAGCTTAGGATGTCACGACTGAGCAGTGGCCCCGGCAGTTATGTCCGGTCGCGCCGGCCGGCCTGTTAAGTCAAACGTCGCCACCACCGGGGCGTGGTCGGACGGCCGCTCCCAGCGGCGCGGCTCCGCGTCGATCCAGCAGCCCGTGCAGCGCTCCGCCAGCGCGCTGCTGGCGAGGATCAGGTCGATGCGCAGGCCCGCGTTGCGGCGCAATGCGCCGGCGCGGTAGTCCCACCAGCTGTAGTTCCCCGCGGCCTGCTCGAAGCGGCGGAAGACGTCGACCAGGCCCAGTTGCAGCAGCGTGCCGAGCGCGCTGCGCTCGGGGGCGCTGACCAGCACTTGCCCGTCCCACGCCTTCGGGTCGTGCACGTCGGCGTCGGTCGGCGCAATGTTGTAGTCGCCGACCACCGCCAGCAGCGGATGGCGCAGCAGCTCGGCGGCGAGGTAGGCGCGCAGTCGTTCGAGCCAGGCAAGCTTGTAGGCGTACTTGTCCGACCCCACCGCCTGGCCGTTGGGGACGTAGACATCGACGATCCGCACCCCGCGCACGGTGCCGGCGATCACGCGCGCCTGTTCGTCGTCGTAGCCGGGAATGCCGCGCACGATGTCCAGCACCGGCTCGCGGGCCACCAGCGCCACGCCGTTGTAGGTGCGCTGGCCGTGCCACCCGCCGGCCAGGCCCAGCCGTTCCAGCTCCGTGGCCGGAAAGTCGGCGTCGACGATCTTGGTCTCCTGCAGCCCGAGTACGTTGACCGGCGAGGTCGACAGCCACTGCTCGAGGTGCGGCAGGCGGACCCGCAGCGAATTGACGTTCCAGGTGCCCAGTGCGAGCGCATCGCGCGTCATGCTGCGATTCCATGCTGGCGCAGCAGCGGCCGCACGTCGGGCTTCCGGCCGCGGAACGCCACGAAGGCATCCATCTGGTCGCGGCTCCCGCCTTGCGACAGCAGCTCGTCGAGGAAGCGTTCGGCGGTGGCGCGGTCGAACACTCCCGCCTCGGCGAAGGCCGCGAAGGCGTCGGCCGCGAGCACTTCCGCCCACTTGTAGCTGTAGTAGCCCGCCGCGTAGCCGCCCGAGAACACGTGCATGAAGCTGTGCGCGAAGCGATTCCACTCTGGCGGCCGGACGACACCGACCTGCCCCCGGACCGCGGCCAGCACCTCGTGCACGGCGGCGAGGTCGGCGGCCTGCGGACGCGAGTGCAGCCGGAAGTCGAACAACGCGAACTCGAGCTGGCGCGCCGCCGCCAGGCCCGCATGGAAGGTGCGCGTGCCGAGCAGCCGACCGAGGATCTCCGGTGGCAGCGGTTCGCCGGTCGTGACGTGCGCCGACACCAGCGGCAGTACTTCCGGCCGCCACGCCCAGTGTTCCATCAGCTGGCTGGGCAGCTCGACCGCGTCCCAGGGGACGCCGTTGATGCCGGCCACGCTCGGGTAGTCGATGCGGGTCAACAGGTGGTGCAGCGCGTGCCCGAACTCGTGGAACAGCGTCAGCACGTCGCTATGCGTGAGCAGCGCCGGCTGTCCCTCGGAGGGCGGCGCGAAGTTGCAGACGACGTTGGCGACCGGTCGCACCACGCCGCCGCCGCCGAGCCGCTTGCGCACCGCGACCTCGCCCATCCACGCACCGCCGCGCTTCTGGTCGCGCGCGTACAGGTCCGTGTAGAAGCCGCCGACGACGAGGCCGTCGCGGCCGCGGATCTCGAAGTAGCGTGCATCGGGATGCCAGACCGGCACGTCGTCGCGTTCGTCGATCGTCAGGCCGTAGAGTCGCTCGGCGATCTCGAAAAGCCCCGCCAGCACGCGCGGCAGCGGGAACCACGGGCGCAGCGCCTCCTCGGAGACCGAGTGCAGCTTCTGCTGCAGCTTGTCGGCGTAGTAGGGCACGTCCCAGGCGGCGAGCGACCGGCCGGCGTACTCCTCCAGCGCGGCCAGTTCGCGCCGCGCGGCCGGCACGTAGCTGTCGGCGAGCTCCTCCAGGAACGAGAGGACTTCCGGCACGTTCGCGGCCATCTTCGTCGCCAGCGACAGTTCCGCGTAGCTGCCGTAGCCGAGCAGCGTCGCGGCTTCATGGCGCAGGCGCAGGATCTCCGCCAGCACCGGGCCATTGTCGAAGCGGCCCGTGCCCGGCCCCTGGTCTGACGCCCGGGTCGACCAGGCCTCGTAGAATTCCCGCCGCAGCGCCGCGGAGTCGGCATGGGTGACCACCGCGACGTAGGTCGGCTGGTCGAGCTTGAGTAGCCAGCCTTCGCGCCCGGCGGCGCGGGCGGCGGCCGCGGCCCGTTCGGTGACATGCGCCGGCAGGCCGGCCAGCAGGGAGGCGTCCGTGACGTGCCGTGACCAGGCCTGGGTCGCGTCCAGCACCTGCTCCTCGAAGCGCGACTGCAGTTGGGCCAGCTCCTGCATCAGTGCCTTGAACCGGTCCTTGGGGCCGGCCGGCAGGCGCACGCCGGCCAGCTCGAACTCGCGCAGCGCGAAGTCGAGTACGCGGGCTTGCGCGGCCGACAGCCGGCCGCCCTCGCGGTCGCGAATCGTCTCGTAGGCGCGCGCGAGCGCCTCGTTCTGGCCGACCTCGGTCTGGTACTCGGACAGCAGCGGCAGGCAGGCGTTGTAGGCGGCGCGCAGCGCGTCGGAGTTGGCGACCGCGTTGAGATGGCCGATCGGCGCGAACACCCGGCTCAGGCGGTGCTGCATTTCCTCGAACGGCTCGACCAGGTTCGCGAACGTCGGTTCCGGCTGCGCCAGCAGCTCGGCGAGGCGCTGCCGGTTGGCCTGCAACTGGGCGCGGATCGCCGGCTCGGCGTGCTCCGGGCGGATTGCCAGGTAGTCCGGCAGGTCATCGGTGGCAAGCAGCGGGTTCGACATGGGTTTCACACGGGCCACGGACGGCCGATCCTAGCAGAGGGTGCATCCTCGACCGTATATCATGAGTGCCGTTCCTCTCCCTTCAAGTCCGAGGCCTCATGCCGGTCCAGTACGATTACATCGCCATCGGTGGCGGCAGCGGCGGTCTGGCGACCGCCCAGCGAGCCGCGGAATACGGTGCCCGCGTCGCCGTCGTGGAGCCGGCACGGCTCGGCGGCACCTGCGTCAACGTCGGCTGCGTGCCGAAGAAGCTGATGTGGAGCGCGGCCGCCCTCGCGCACGGCGTGGCGGATGCGGCCGGGTACGGCTTCGACGTCGAGTTGCGCGGACATGACTGGGCGGCGCTGAAGGCGGCCCGCGACGCCTATGTCGCCCGCCTGAACGGGATCTACGAGACCAACCTCGGCCGCAAGAACATCGACTGGATCCGTGGCGCGGCCCACTTCGTCGATGCGCACACGCTCGCCGTCGGCGAGCAGCGCCTGACCGCCCCGCACATCACGATCGCGACCGGCGGCCGGCCATGGGTGCCGCCGATCCCCGGCGCGGCCCTCGGCATCACCTCTGACGGGTTCTTCGAGCTCACCGCGCGGCCGGCGCGGGTTGCCATCCTCGGCAGCGGCTACGTCGCGGTGGAGCTCGCCGGCGTGTTCGCCGCCCTCGGCAGCCGCGTCACCCTCGCCGTTCGCCAGGCCCGTGTGCTGCGGCATTTCGACGCGATGCTGTCGGCGGCGCTGGCGCGCGAGATGACCGCCGACGGCATCGACCTGGTCACCCATGCGGTGCCCGCCTCGCTGGCGGCGGCCGCGACCGGCCATGAGGTACGGCTGGAGGACGGCCGTACGCTCGGCCCCTTCGATTGCGTCGTGTGGGCCGTCGGGCGGGAGCCGCTCAGCGCGGAGCTCAACCTCGCCGCCGCCGGCGTCGCGGCGGCCGACGGCTTCGTCATCACCGATCACCTCCAGTGCACGAACGTCGGGGGCGTCTATGCGATCGGCGACGTCACCGGCCGCGAGGCGCTGACGCCCGTCGCGATCGCCGCCGGGCGGCGCCTCGCCGACCGGCTGTTCGGTGGCCAGCCCGGCCGCCACCTCGACTACGGGCTGATCCCGACGGTCATCTTCAGCCACCCGCCGATCGGGACGGTCGGGCTGACCGAGGCCGCCGCGCGCGAGTTGCACCACGACGCGGTCAAGGTCTACACGGCCGGCTTCGTGCCGATGTACCACGCGCTGACGGCACACAAGCCGCGCATGGAGATGAAGCTCGTCTGCGTCGGGCCCGACGAGCGCATCGTCGGCCTGCACGTGATCGGGCAGGGCGCGGACGAGATGCTGCAGGGCTTCGCGGTGGCGGTGAAGATGGGCGCACGCAAGCGCGACTTCGACGACACGATCGCGATCCACCCCACGGCGGCCGAAGAATTCGTGACGATGCGCTGATGGAGAACCCGATGAGCCCCCTGCGCCCCTATGACGGCGTCCATCCCACGGTCGGCGAACGCGTCTACCTCGATCCGCAGTCGTGCGTGATCGGCCGCGTCGAGATCGGCGACGACAGCTCCGTCTGGCCGATGACCGTGATTCGCGGCGACGTCAACTTCATCCGCATCGGCGCGCGCACCAGCGTGCAGGACGGCTGCGTGCTGCACGTCGTGCACGACGGCCCGCACACGGCCGGCGGGTTGCCGCTGGTGGTCGGCAACGACGTGACGATAGGCCACAAGGCGGTGCTGCATGCCTGCACGATCGGCAACCGCTGCCTCGTCGGCATGGGGGCGATCGTGCTGGACGGTGCGATCGTCGAGGACGAGGTCATCATCGGCGCCGGCGCTCTCGTGCCGCCGCGCAAGCGGCTGCCGTCGCGGACCCTGTGGGTCGGCAACCCGGCGCGCCAGGTGCGGGTGCTCGACGAGCGCGAGGCGGCGCAACTGGCGTATTCCGCGGCGCACTACGTGCGCCTCAAGGACCGTTACCGCGGCTAGGCGCCGTGGAGCAGTGCCGCGAGCACGGCACCGGTCGCCGGGCGCACGCCGCGCCATAGCCAGAACGCCTCGGCGGCCTGCTCGACCAGCATCCCCCAGCCCATGTGCGCGGCCTTCGCGCCGCGCTCGCGCGCGAGGCGGGTGAACGGCGTGTCGTCGCGCGCGTAGGCCATGTCGTAACAGACGCTGCCCGCGCCGATCACGCCCGCGGCGATCGGCGGCGTGGTTCCGGCCAGGCTCGCCGAGGTCGCGTTGACGATCAGGTCCCACGGTCCCGTGTCGACGGCGTCGTAGCCGCAGCCCTCGACGGGACCCAGGTCCGCGAACGCCCGCGCAAGTTCGACCGCGCGCGCGGGCGTGCGGTTGGCGACGGTCAGTCGCGCCGGCCCGCAGGCGAGCAGCGGCCCGAGCGCGCCACGCGTCGCGCCGCCGGCGCCGAGGATCAGGATGCGTGCCCCGGCGAGGCGCAGGCCCAGGTTGGCGGTCAGATCCGTGACCAGTCCCACGCCGTCGGTATTGTCGCCCTCGAGCGAGCCGTCCGCCCGTTGCCGGATCGTGTTGACGGCACCCGCGCGCGCCGCGCGCGGCGTCACGACGTCGACCAGTGCGAAGGCGGCCTGCTTGTGCGGCACGGTGACGTTGAGGCCGCGGCCGCCGTCGGCGAAGAACGCCCGCACCGCGGCGTCGAACGCGGCGGGCGCGACGTCGAGCCGCCCGTAGAGCATCGCCTGGCCGGTCGCGCGGGCGTACTCGCCGTGGATGAACGGCGAGCGACTGTGCCCGACCGGGTGCCCGACCACCGCATAGCGGTCGGGACCGGGCGCGCCGCTCACTTCGCCGGCTGCTCCGCGAGCCAGCGCGCCGCGGCCTTCGCGAAGTAGGTCAGGATGCCGTCGGCACCGGCGCGCTTGATGCCGCCGAGCGCCTCGAGCACCACCGCGCGCTCGTCCAGCCAGCCGTTCTGCGCGGCCGCCTTGAGCATCGCGTACTCGCCGCTGACCTGATAGACGAAGGTCGGCGCGCCGAACTCGTCCTTCACGCGCCGCACGATGTCCAGGTACGGCATGCCGGGCTTGATCATCACCATGTCGGCGCCTTCCTCGAGGTCGAGCGCGACCTCGTACAGCGCCTCGTCGGTGTTGGCCGGATCCATCTGGTAGGTGTACTTGTCCGCCTTGCCGAGGTTGCCCGACGAGCCGACCGCGTCGCGGAACGGGCCATAGAAGCTCGAGGCGTACTTGGCGGAGTAAGCGAGGATCTTCGTGTGGATATGGCCGGCGGCCTCGAGCGCGTCGCGGATGGCGCCGATGCGGCCGTCCATCATGTCGGACGGCGCGACGATGTCGGCGCCCGCCGCGGCGTGCGACAGCGACTGCTTCACCAGCACCGCCGTGGTGATGTCGTTCATCACGTAGCCGTTGTCGTCGATGATGCCGTCCTGGCCGTGCGTGGTGTACGGGTCGAGGGCGACGTCGGTGATCACCCCGAGCGACGGCACGGCCTGCTTGAGCGCGCGGACCGCGCGCTGCACCAGTCCTTCCGGGTTCCAGGCCTCGCGGCCGTCGAGCGACTTGGTCGCGCCGTCCGGCACCGGGAACAGCGCGAGCGCCGGGATGCCCAGCCGCACCAGTTCCTCGGCCTCCTTGAGCAGTTCGTCGATGCTGACCCGCTCGACGCCGGGCATCGACGGTACCGGCACGCGCTGCCCGGCGCCCTCGATGACGAACATCGGGTAGATCAGGTCGTCGGTGGACAGCCGTGTCTCGCGCATCAGCCGGCGGGAGAACGCGTCCCGGCGCATGCGGCGCATGCGCACGCGTGGGAAGGAGCCTGGAATCGGACGCATCGTCAACCTCCGCAAACGCTCTGCGCGGCCATCGCCGCGAGGCCGAATCTCATCACAACGCCCCGGCGCCCGCCATCCGGATAGGCGCTATTCGCGCACCTGCCAGCTGACGCGCCAGCGACCACGGCCCTCGCGCGCCAGCAGCCGCTGCAGCCAGGGCAGGGCGGCGGTGAGCTGCTCGTCGAGCTGGAACGGGGGATTGACGATCAGCAGCCCGGTGCCGTTGAGGCCACCCGGCAGGTCGTCCCGCTCGACCGTCAGCTCGACGGCGAGCTGGCGGCGGATACCGGTCGCCGCCATCCGCGCAAGGAACCGTCCGGAGGCGTCACCGTGCTTGATCGGGTACCAGACCATGTAGACCCCGGCCGGCCAGCGGCCGATGGCGGTCGTCAGCGCCCGTTCGAGGTTCTCGTATTCCTTCGGGTCCTCGTACGGCGGGTCGATCAGCACCAGGCCGCGCTTCTCGCGCGGCGGGACCAGCGCGACCAGCGCCTCGTACCCGTCGCGCTCGTGGACGGCCGCCCGCCCGTCGGTGCGCGTGAGCGCACGCAGCGCGTCCGCTTCGCGCGGCTCGAGCTCCACCAGCGCCGCGCGATCGGTCGCGCGCATCAGCGCCAGCGCGATGCGCGGCGAGCCGGGGTAGCGCAGCAGGTGGCCGGCCTCGACGCCCAGCGTGCGCACCAGTGCCAGGTAGCGGGCGGCGGCCGGCGGCGGGTCCCGGGCCTCCAGCAGCTTGGCGATGCCGTCGCGAAATTCCCCCGCGCGCTGGGTTTCGGCTGCCCCGAGCGGGTAGTCGCCACGGCCCGCGTGGGTGTCCAGGTAGCAGTACGGCGTGTCCTTGCGGCCGAGGTGCTCGAGTGCGGCGACCAGGGCGACGTGCTTCAGGACGTCGGCGAAGTTCCCGGCGTGGTAGGCATGGCGGTAGTTCATGGTCGCGACTGTACCCGCGCGGCGCGGGTTCTGCCGTGGTCGTTGCGGCGCCACGCAGCTCGGCTCGCCCCGACGGGCGCGTCGCGGCCCGCGAGCCCGTTGCCGCGGCGGGGTGCCGGTCGCCCGGGCGCCGCTACCGGCCGGCGCCGAGCCAGTCGCGCGGTCGCAGGTAGTCCTCGTAGAGGCGAGCCTCCGGCGATCCCGGTTCCGGATGCCAGTCGTACTCCCACCGCACGAGCGGCGGCAGCGACATCAGTATCGATTCCGTGCGTCCGCCGGACTGCAGGCCGAAGTGCGTGCCACGGTCGAACACGAGGTTGAACTCGACGTAGCGGCCGCGGCGGTATAGCTGGAAGTTGCGCTCGCGCTCGCCGAACGCAACGTTCCGGCGGCGTTCCACGATCGGCAGGTAGCCATCGAGGAACGCATCGCCCATCGCGCGCTGGAACGCAAAGCAGCGCTCGAAGCCCCACTCCGACAGGTCGTCGCAGAACAAGCCGCCGACGCCGCGCGTCTCGCCGCGGTGCTTGAGATAGAAATACCGGTCGCACCAGTCCTTGTAGCGCGGATAGACATCCGGCCCGAATGGCGCACAGGCGTCGCGGGCGACCGTGTGCCAGTGGACGATGTCGGCGTCGAAGGGATAGTACGGCGTCAGGTCGAAGCCGCCGCCGAACCACCAGACGGGCTCGAGGCCTTCCTTCTCCGCGATGAAGAAGCGCACGTTCATGTGCGTGGTCGGCACGTACGGGTTCTTCGGGTGGAAGACCAGTGACACGCCCATCGCCTCGAAGCGGGCGCCGGCCAGTTCGGGGCGCTGCTGGGTGGCGGACGGCGGCAGGCCCTCGCCCATCACGTGCGAGTAGCCGACGCCGCCCTGCTCCAGCAGGGCGCCGTCGCGCAGCACGCGGCTCTCGCCACCACCGCCACCGGGACGCTGCCAGGCATCCGACCTGAAGAGCGCGCCGCCGTCGACGGCCTCGACGGTCGAGGTGATGCGGGACTGGAGAGCCAGCAGGTATTCGCGGACGGCGGCTTTGTCGGGCTGCATCCGCCAAGTATCCACGAGACCCGGGCCGGCGTCAGCCGGCTGTCTTCTTCTTGCGCGTCGCAGCCTTGGCCGGCGCCTTCTTCGCCGCGGGCTTCGCCGCCGCCTTCTTCCTGGGCGCCTTCGGCGCAACGGCCGGCGCCGCCTTGGCGGCCTTGGGGGGCGCACCCTTCTTGCGGCCGAAGCGGGTCGTGCCACGCAGCGGCGCCGCGGCGATCAGCGTTCGGCATTCCTCGAGGGTCAGGCTGGTCGGCTCGCGGTCCTTCGGGATGCGTGCGTTACGCTTGCCGTCGGTCAGGTACGGCCCGAAGCGGCCGTTCAATACCTGGATGTTGTCGACGCCGTAGTCGCGGATCAGTCGCGCCGCATCGGCGGCGGCCTTCTCCGCGATCAGCTCCAGGGCGCGCGGGAACTCGATCGTGTAAGGGTCGTCGGTCTTGATCGAGACGTACTTGCTGCCGTACTTGACGTAGGGGCCGAAGCGGCCGATGCCGACCGACACGCTCTCGCCGGTAGGCAGCTCGCCGAGCGCCTTGGGCAGCGTGAACAGCTTCAGCGCCTCCTCCATCGTGATGGAGTCCATCTTCTGGCCCGGCCGCAGGCCCGCGAACTTCGGCTTCTCGACGTCATCCTTCGTGCCGATCTGCACGAACGGGCCGTACTGGCCGACGCGGACACTGATCGGCCGCCCGGACGCCGGGTCGGTACCGAGCTGGCGCGCCTGCGCGACCTCCTCGCGGGAGACGGTCTTCTCGATGTCCCGCACCCGGTCGATGAACGGCTTCCAGAACTGGTGCATCACCGGCAGCCAGTCCTTGTCGCCGCGCGAGATGTCGTCGAGGTCGTCCTCGAGCCGCGCCGTGAACTCGTAGTCGACGTACTGCGGGAAGAAGCGCACCAGGAAGCCGCTGACGATCTTGCCGGTATCGGTCGGCGCGAAGTTGCGCCGCTCGTCCTCGACGTACTTGCGCGCGCGCAGCGTCTCGATGATGGCGGCATAGGTCGACGGCCGGCCGATGCCGCGCTCCTCCAGCGCCTTGACCAGCGACGCCTCGGTGTAGCGGGGCGGCGGCTCGGTGAAGTGCTGCTCGGGCCTGAGCGCGACGAGCGTGGCGACGTCGCCGACCGCGAGCGCCGGCAGGCGGCCGCCATCCTCGGACTCCTCGTCGTCGTTGCGGTCGACCTCGTAGACCGCGAGGTAGCCGGGCTTGACCAGGGTCGAGCCGCTGGCGCGAATCACGCCGACCGGCGGCGTGGCGCCGCTCTGGCCGGGGTGCAGCGTGACGGTGACCTGTTCGAAGAGCGCATTGGTCATCTGCGAGGCGACCGTGCGCTTCCAGATGAGGTCGTAGAGCCGCCACATGTCCTCGTCGACATGGCCCTTGATCTTGTCCGGCGTGTTTTCGGCCGACGTCGGGCGGATGGCCTCGTGGGCCTCCTGGGCGTTCTTCTGCTTGTTCGCGTACGAGCGCGGCTCCTTCGGGACCGAGTCGGCGCCGTAGATCGAGCCGATCGTCTCGCGAATCTGCGTGATCGCGTCCGCCGACAGCGAGGTGGAGTCGGTACGCATGTAGGTGATCAGGCCGACCGGGCCCTCGCCGAAGTCGACGCCCTCGTACAGCTTCTGGGCCAACTGCATCGTCTTGCGTGCGCTGAAGCCCAGCCGGTTCGCGGCGGCCTGCTGCAGCGTCGAGGTGCGAAACGGGCCCTGCGGGCTTCGCGAGCGCGGCTTGGCCTCGACCTGCGCGACCTTCAGCTTGCCGGCGCAGGCCGCCAGCAGCTTCCGTTCGGCCTCACGCGCCGAGATCCCATCGGTGAGCGTGAAGCGGCTCTTGGCGACGTCCGCCTCGATCTTGCGGCCGCCGACCTCGATCACCCGCGCCTTGAACGGCTGGCTACCCTTTTCCGCATCGACCTCGAGCGTCCAGTATTCCTGCCGCAGGAACGCGGCGATCTCGGCCTCGCGGTCGCAGATCAGCCGGAGCGCCACGCTCTGCACGCGACCGGCCGACAGGCCGGGCATGATCTTCTTCCACAGCAGCGGCGACAGGTTGAAGCCGACGAGATAGTCGAGCGCGCGACGGGTCTGCTGGGCGTTGACCAGCGAGGTCGACAGCTGCTCGGGGTTGGCGATCGCGGCCTGGATTTCCTTCTTGGTGATCTCGAAGAACTTGGCGCGGTAGACGGGCTTGTCCTTGAGGACGCCGCGTTCCTTGAGGATCTCGTGCAGGTGCCAGGAGATCGCTTCGCCCTCGCGGTCAGGGTCGGTCGCGAGGTAGAGGGAGCCGGCCTTCTTCATGGCGCGCTCGATCGCGTCCACGTGCTTCTCGTTGCGCTCGATCAGCTCGTAGCGCATCTGGAAGTCGCGTGTCGGGTCGACCGCGCCTTCCTTCGGGACCAGGTCGCGGACATGGCCGTAGGACGCGAGCACCTCGAAGTCCTTGCCCAGGTACTTCTTGATGGTCTTGGCCTTGGCGGGCGACTCGACGATGACGAGATTGTTGCTCATGGCTCCAAAAAAACTAAACCGCGGTCCCGAAGGCCGCGGCTCGTTTCGACTCCGGCCAACCGGCCAGCGCTGCGCCTAGTGCAAGGCGTCCGACTGGCCCTCGAACACGAGGTCTTCCATCCGCTGGTAGGCCTGCTCCTGACCGGGCTGGCTGAACAGCACCATCAGGACGACCCATTTGACCTGCTCTATATCGATCTCTTCGGCCTCGAGCGCCAGCAGCCGGTCGATGACCAGTTCGCGCTGCTGCGCCGGCAGGATCCCGATGTGCTCCAACTGCAGCAGGTAGCCGCGCACCTCGGGGGCCAGGCGGGCCTGCTCGTAGCCGCTGAAGACGCGGAACGAGCGCTTCTGAGCATCGCCGACTTCGACGGCATCGCCGGACAGGCCCTCCAGCCATTCCAGCGCGCGCTCGATCCCGCTCTCGGCGAAACCAGCGTGCTCGAGTTCCTCCCGCAGGACGTCCCGGCTCGGCTGCGGGACGGTGTCCGATTCGAGATAGTTCTCGAACAGGTAGATCAGGATATCGAGCACGTTGTCGTTCATCGGGTCTTTCATGTCGGGCGCCTCTCGGACGCGACCGCGCGTCGGTGACCGCGGCGGCCGGTCGGTAGCGCCGTCGGCACCTTGGGACCCGTGATCGGAAGGCCGTGCGGGACCTGTGCCGCCCGGCCTGATCGGATGCCCCGCGTATCGACGTCCGCCGGGTCGAAGCCGAGCGCATCTAACAGCATTTCTCGGGCCTTGTCCAACCGGAAGGTGGCCGCCAAGGCGACCGATTCAACGTATTGCACGGGTTGGCGGCGGTGTCCCGACGGGGATTGCGGCGGCCGTCGGGGCCTTCCCGGTTGCCGCTGGCGGGCGCTTGCAACCGGGGATGGCGGGCCCGTCGTCGGGCCCGCGGGGCTCACGGGTTCCTGATCGAGTCGCCGACGTGCAATTCCGTCGTGGCGTTCAGGACGAGGCCGTAGCTCATGTCGTCGTAGGCGCGGAAGACCATGAACGTCCCGGCGCGCTCGCTGGGCAGCCGGATCGTCGGCGCGAACGGCGCGGTGAACTGGTTGCTGTGGGTCAGCCCGCCGCGACCACGATCGATGACGTGATCGCCGCCTTCCCAGATCGACAGCACCTGGCCCGGCTCGAGGCCTTGCCGCTTGCCGCGATTGATGATCACCACGTCGTACTGGCCGATGACGGTGACGCCATCGATGACCGAGATGATCTGTCCATTGACCGGGCGCGACGGCGCGTGCGGGATGAAGTCGAGCGGCACCTCGAGGCTGTCTTGGACCAGCCGGTCGCCCGTCAGCGTCTCGCGCGTGGACGAGACCAGCACGAGCTTCGAGACGTCGTTCTTGCCCTTGCCCTGGGCCGCCCGCTCGAGGCGGGCGGTGCCGGCGTAGACGCCCTGATAGCCGAGCGTCTTGCCGGTGTCCGGATCCCTGAGCTTCTCGCCGAGGTGCACGACGTTCAGCCGCGAGCCGGTCGCCACGCCCTCGATGCCGCGGGCGTAGAAGATGTCGCCCATGCCGCCGATGTTGTGCTGTTCGCCGAGCGCGACGACGTACGGCAGGGACTTCTCGTCCGCGACCGAGATCACGCTGGGCTTGGACATGAACGCCGCGACGATTTCGAACGGGATCGCGGTGATTGCCTGGTTGAGCGGCACGGAGCGGACGTGCGGACTGAGGCGGACCGTGTCGCCGTTCTCCGCGCCGCGCTCGAGGCGCACCTGCGGCCGGCCCTGGGCGTCGTACACCAGGTACAGCGTGTCGCCAGGGTAGATAAGGTGGGGGTTCTTGATATCCGGGTTCAGGTACCAAATCTCTGGCCAGAACCAAGGCTGGGTCAGGAATTTGGACGCGATGGCCCAGAGCGTGTCGCCTTGCTTGACGACGTAACTGGCCGGAGCGTCTGGCGCCAGCGGCACGGAGGTGCTGTGGGCCGCTGCCGGCGGCGACACGTCCGCTGCCGACGCGAGTTGGCCGAGCAGGATGCCCAGAGCCCAGAAGCCAGCGACTTTACCGAGTTTTTTCATGGGGTTAGATGCCCGTGTCTGGGGCCGATACAAAGTCCCATCCAGTTGAGACCAGATGCTGCTTGCCGCCCTATAATCCGTCCCGATAATGGTCGGTAGAGGACATTAAGTCCAATGCGACCGAAACTTTAGCAGCATTATTGCGCCAGTTGCACGAAATACCCCACTCATAAACATGACGCGCCTCACGATTCTCGAATATCCCGACCCGCGACTCCGGACCCGGGCCCGCCCGGTGACCCGGATCGACGGCGACATGCAGCGGCTGATCGACGACATGTTCGAGACCATGTACGCGGCACCCGGCGTGGGCCTGGCCGCGCCCCAGGTCGACTTTCACCAGCGCCTGCTGGTCATCGACGTGTCCGAAAAGAAGGACGTGCCGCTGGTGTTCATCAATCCCGAGATCCTCAGCCGCGGCGAGATCTGCATGGCCGAGGAGGGCTGCCTGTCGGTGCCCGGCTACTACGAGACCGTGCGTCGCGCGCAGACCGTGCGGGTGCGCGCCCAGGACCGGCTCGGCAAGGCGTTCGAGCTCGATTGCGACGGGTTGCTCGCGATCTGCGTGCAGCATGAGATGGACCACCTCGAGGGCAAGCTGTTCGTCGACTACCTGTCCGAGCTGAAGCGTACGCGCATTCGCAAGAAGCTCGAGAAGGACCAGCGTCTGCGGGGCGATGCCGGGGCCCGGCCCCACTCGCCGGCACTGTAGAACTCGTGCCGCTCAGGGTCGTCTACGCCGGTACACCGGAGTTCGCGGTGCCGGCGCTCCGGGCGATCGTTGCTGCCGGACACCGGGTCGCGGCGGTCTATACCCAGCCGGACCGCCCGGCGGGTCGCGGTCGGACGCTGACCCCGTCGCCGGTCAAGCTCGCCGCCCTGGAGGCGGGCCTGTCCGTCCTGCAGCCACCGACCCTCCGGGACCCCGACGCGGCCGCGGCGCTCGCCGCGTTCGCCCCGGACGTCATGGTCGTCGCGGCCTATGGACTGCTGCTGCCCCCGGCGGTGCTGGCCGTGCCGCGGCTCGGCTGCGTGAACATCCATGCCTCGCTGCTGCCGCGCTGGCGCGGGGCGGCGCCGGTCCAGCGCGCCCTGCTCGCCGGCGACGCCCACACCGGCACCTCGATCATGCGCATGGAGGCGGGACTGGATACGGGTCCGGTCTACGCCACCGCCGTACTGCCGATCGGCCCGCGTGACACGGCCGCGACCTTGACCGCGGCCCTTGCCGTGCAGGGCGCCGAGCTGCTGCTGCAGGTGCTGGCGGCGCTCGAGGCCGGCACGGCGACGCCGGTCCGGCAGGCGCCGGACGGCGTGACCTACGCTCACAAGCTCGACAAGGCCGAGGCGCGCCTGGACTGGACGCTCGGCGCGACAGTCCTGGACCGTCGTGTCCGCGCGTTTCAGCCCTGGCCGGTCGCCGAGACCCGCTGGCACGGTGCCCAGCTGCGCGTGCACGAGGCCGAGCCGCTGGCCGCTACGGCCGGCGCAGAGCCCGGGACCATCGTCGTCGCCGGCCAGGCCGGGATCGACGTCGCCACCGGCGCCGGCCTGCTGCGCCTGGTGCGGTTGCAGCTCGCCGGCCGCAACGTCGTCACGGCCGCCGAATTCGCACGCAATGAATCGCGCCACGGGCCGCTGGTCGGCCAGAGATTCGGAGACACTCCATGAGCGACGGATCAGCCAGTCGGGCCGCGGCTGCAAGGGCCGTCGCGGCCGTCATCGGCCGCGGCCAGTCGCTGGAGGCGGCGCTCGCCGACTGCGGTGCCGAGCCCGCCGACCGGGCATTTTCCCAGGCGCTCGCGTTCGGCGCGCTGCGCTTCGGCCACCGCCTCAAGCAGGTCGCCGCACAGCTGGCGACACGCAAATGGGACGCGCTCTCCCCGGAGGTGCAGGCGCTGCTCCTGGTCGGCCTGTACCAGCTCGAGTACGCCGACACCGCGGCGCACGCCGCCGTCAGCGCCACCGTGGCCGCCGCCCGCCGCGTCGGCGAGGTGCCGGCGGCCGGCTTCATCAACGCCTGCCTGCGCCGCTTCCAGCGCGAGCGAGAGGCGCTGCTGGCCGTGGTCGACCAGTCGGTCGGCGGACGGACTTCCCACCCGGCCTGGATCGTCGATGCACTGGAGCGTGACTGGCGCGATCAGGCCGAACGGATCATGCAGGCCAACAACGACCACCCGCCGTTGACGCTGCGCGTCAACGCACGCCGCACGACCCCCGAGGCGCTCGCCGCGGAACTGGCCGAGGCGGGCCACGCCACCCATACGGTACCGTTCGCGCCGAGCGCGCTGGACCTCGAGAAGCCCACCGACGTGCGCGCCCTGGTCGCCTTCGTCGAGGGTCGCTGCTCGGTGCAGGACGCGGCGGCGCAACTGGCGGTCCCGCTGCTCGCGGCCCGGTCCGGGATGCGCGTCCTCGACGCCTGCGCCGCGCCGGGCGGCAAGACCTGTCACCTGCTCGAGGCCGTGCCGGACCTTGCCGAGGTGGTCGCGCTGGACCTCGACGCCGGCCGCACCGGCCGGATCCGCGACAACCTTGCCCGCCTCGGCCTCAGTGCGACCGTGCGCGTCGGCGACGCACTGGACCCGGCCGCCACCGGCGGTGGCCTGTTCGACCGGATCCTGATCGACGCCCCCTGCTCGGGGACGGGCGTGATCCGCCGTCATCCGGACATCAAGTGGCTGCGCCGGCCGCGCGACCTGACGGCCCTGGTCGAGCGCCAGCAGCGACTGCTGCAGGCGCTCTGGCCGCAGCTCGCGCCGGGCGGACGGCTGGTCTACGCGACGTGCTCGGTGCTGCGCGCCGAGAACGTGTCGGTGATCCGCAAGTTCCTTGCGGCGACGCCGGCAGCAGTCGATGTCACGGAATCTGCTAGCCTTGCCCTGGCAGGGTTGCCGCCGCTGCCCGCGCCGCGCGGACCGGGGCTGGCGCTCGTGCCCGGCGTCGCAGGGACCGACGGTTTCTACTACGCGTGTCTCGAGCGCGCCGACTGAACGCCGGAGCTGACGGGACCCGCTGCTCGCTCGCCATGAAAGCATCTGTCGCCGCCCTGTCGCCCTTTCGCGCCGCCGCATGGCGCCGCGGCGTGCTGCTCGCGCTGCTGCTGTTGGGGGCGCTGGCGCACGCCGGTGACGCGGTGCTGGAGGACGGCGCCCGCTTCGACGTCCGCTCAGCGTTCCTGGAGCCGGCCGACCACGTCTACCAGCTCAACGCCACGCTCGACCTCGCGCTGTCGCGCAGCGCCCAGGCCGCGATCAAGGAAGGCGTGCCGGTCGTGCTCGAACTCGACCTCGGCGTCAATCGCAAGCGCCGCTACCTGCCCGACGAGAAGGTGGCCTCGCTCGCGCAGCGCTGGCAGCTGCACTATCACGCGCTGTCGGAACGCTACATCGTCAACAACCTCAACAGCGGCCAGCAGGCTTCCTACCTGTCCCTGCCCGCCGCGCTGGCGGCGCTCTCCGATGTCCGCGGCCTGCCGGTCATCGACGAGGCGCTGATCGAGGGCAGCAGCCACTACGAGGCTTCGCTGCGCGTCCAGGCGACGATCGAGGGCGGCTTGCCGAGCGCGCTCAAGGTGATGATGTTCTGGATGGACTGGAAGCGCACGACCGACTGGTACACCTGGACCCTGCCGCCGTGACCGCGCCCGAGACCGTCGCGTCCGAAACCCTCGTGGCGCCGTCGCGCTGGCGGCGGCTGGCGGTGACGGTGCTCACGATCCTCGGCGGTCTCGCCAGCGTCGCCTCCCTCGTGCTGCTGGCGATCACCGCGCAGGACGCCACCCGCTTCAACGACCTGCAGCCGTGGCTGCTGGCCGTCAACCTGCTCGGCGTGCTGGTGCTGCTCGGCCTGATCGGCCGCAAGCTGTACGAGCTGGCCCGCGACTGGCGCCAGGGCGTGCCGGGCTCGCGGATGAAGGCGCGGGCGGTGCTGATGTCCAGCGCGCTGGCGCTGGCGCCGATCCTGATCGTCTACATGTTCTCCGTGAACGCCATCAGCCGCGGCATCGACAGCTGGTTCGACGTGAACGTCGGCCGCGGACTCGACGACGCGCTGGCGCTGTCGCGCGCGGCGTTGAGCCTGCGCGTGCGCGAGTTCTCCAACCGTACCCGCAGCGTCGCCGAGGAACTGCGTGGCGCGCGCGACTTCGAACTCATCTCGCAGCTTGACCGCTTCCGTCGCTTCGCCGGCGCGGCCGAGCTGCTGGTCGTCGGCGACCACGGCCACATCATCGCCGCCAGCACGGACTTCACGTCGCAGCTGCTGCCGACGCTGCCCCCGGAGGAAGTGCTGATCGAGGCGCGCCACCGCAACAGCTATGTCAGCCTGGATCCGGGGCCCGCGGGCGGCTATCGCGTGACGACCGCGACGGTGCTCGCCGACAGTGCCGCCGGCGAGCAGCGCGTGCTGGTGGCCGCGTACCAGGTGCCGGAGCAGCTCGGCGGGCTGGCCGACGACGTGCAGGCGTCCTACTCGCAGTACGCCCTGCGCATCTACCAGCGTCCGTTCCTCAAGTCGACGTTCACGCTGACGCTGACGCTGGTCCTGCTGCTGTCTGCGCTGGCCGCCGTGTATGGCGCGTTCTTCTGGTCGACGCGCCTGGTCAAGCCCGTGCAGGACCTCATCGCGGGCACGCGCGCCGTCGGCAAGGGCGATCTCAACCTGCGCCTGACGTTGCCCTCGCACGACGAGATGGGCTTCCTCGTGCACTCTTTCAACGACATGACCAAGCGCCTGGGTCGCGCGCGCGCCGACGCCGAGAGCAGTCGCGCCGCGGTCGAGCAGGAACGCGCGAGCCTGGCGGTGATCCTCGCGCGCCTGTCCACCGGCGTGATTTCGGTCGAGGCGGACCTGCGGCTGCGCACGGCCAATCCGGCCGCCTCGAACATCCTCGGCGTCGACCTCGAGGCCGCCGTCGGCCGGCCGCTGGCCGAACTCGCCGGCGGCGACGCGCTGCTGCAGCAGTTCCTCGCCGCCTGCCGGCGCCATCTGGACGCGGGCCAGACCGAGTGGCGCGAGCAGCTGCAGTTCAAGACCGACAGCGGGCGCCGCGAGCTCATGGTGGCCTGCACGGCGCTGCCGGCTGACGATGCGGCGCCGCCGGGCCTGGTGATAGTGTTTGACGACATTTCCACGTTGCTGCGGGCGCAGCGCGACGCGGCCTGGGGCGAGGTGGCGCGCCGCCTAGCCCACGAGATCAAGAATCCGCTGACCCCGATCCAGCTGTCTGCCGAGCGGATGCGGCGCCGGCTCCTCGAGCAGATGAATCCCAAGGACGCCGAGATCCTCGAGCGCGGCACCAACACGATCATCCAGCAGGTCGAGGCGATGAAGCAGATGGTCAACGCGTTCTCGGAGTACGCGCGCGCGCCGTCCATGGAGCTCGTCAGTTTCGACCTCAACCAGCTGGTCACCGAGGTCGCGGACCTCTACCGCGCGCAGGGCGCCGCCAGCGCCGGCGCGCCGGTCGCGGTGCAACTGTTCCTGGATCCCGCGCTCGGCACGGTCGAGGCCGACCGCGGCCGGGTCCGCCAGATCCTCAACAACCTGCTGACCAACGCGTTCGAGGCGCTGGAAGGCCAGTCGGACGCCTCCGTGGTGATCGAGACGCGGCGTACCATGCTGGGCGGCAACCCGATGCTGGACCTGATCGTGTCGGACAACGGTCCCGGCTTCCAGACTGAGATCATCAG
>Ga0316217_10002668_pt1 | contig 21202 bp, 6 predicted proteins | sample 1anoAmetaG_FD_203633 | JGI IMG/M metagenome (GOLD analysis project Ga0316217, IMG submission 203633) | Freshwater microbial communities from Trout Bog Lake, Wisconsin, USA - 1anoA | ecosystem: Environmental > Aquatic > Freshwater > Lake > Hypolimnion/Profundal zone | place: USA: Wisconsin...
AGCGCATAAGAAGGACAAATGAGTTCAACGAAGCTCTAGATAAGTATCAGGAATTAAGCTAATAGATACGCCGACTCTAAAAAACTGAAGATTAACTATATTAGAAACTTAAAAAATTCGCTTAAGAGTGATTTTTTATCTTTCTCAACATTTTTTAAATTTAGCACACTCATCAAAAAACATTTTTTATTGTGAGCAAAGTATTCTTCTACAAAAAGACATCTATTACATATGTATTTCATAAAAATAGCTTTAAATGTAAACAGTAGTTTGAAGATTGAGAAGATTGTTAACCCTAAAGAAGGGTTCGGAAATAACCTGATAGTTCTAAAACAAAGAGAATGAATTTACTTATGATAGAAATCAAAAGAATCAAAGAATTGCTTGAGCTGAGTTGAGTTAGGATTTACTTGTGTATAAACGAAAGAATTCTGTATACTTTAGTTAAACAAGAAGCTTTTTAGTAATTTGCTTGAAAAGCTTCAATTTGCTTTTTCATGTACACAAAGCCTATTGAGCTGAAAAAGGAGAAGCATTTTGATGGTTGAAATAGTGATTTATGCTAGGCAAAAATTTCTCAATCTTTTTCAAAGACAAAATAAACAAGCTTTTTTCTTACTCTAAGGAAAGCATACATTGATTAACCCTTAGTTGAATTAAAGAGTTTTTCGGCTTTAATTTGCATATCTTTATCCCTTATAGAAAAAACTAATCACAAAAGTGCTTTTGGCATCAATTCATAATCTTAGCCCAATAAATTTTATGAAAAGCTAATAATATTTATTAAGGAAATCGTTTGATAGTTAATTGCTAAAGACTATTTTATTGATAAAGAAAATAAAATTTAAAATGGCCCAAAACTACAATTCTTTACCATCCAATCGCGAAAACGAACCCTTTGATTTGGGAAAGGTTTATACTGAACCTACTTTCTAAGCAGAAAAGCTGAACACATTTGAGCTAACACCATTAAAGAATAGTTCATACCAAAATAAAATGAACAAAACCGCCAAAATAGTACGATTGCGCTGTGGGACTAAGACTGATGTAGAAACTGCTAGCAAAACAAATTTAAACGGGGGTAAAACAAAATTCAAAACTCAAACTTCTCAAGAGAATGCCGAAAAAACCTTCTATAAGAAGGAAAACTAGTTATATAGCACATTAAAAAAGAATCATTTGAAAACAGTCTTATACAAAAGCAATCGGGTAATCCTAGAGCAGAAATGTCTTGACAATAATGAGAAGCTTAATACTAGTGATGTTATGCCAAAATCAAGGAAGGATTCTGTTTCATTCAGCCAACAGAAAAAGATGCAGAACTCTCGTTACTTTCCGAAAGAGGATGACAACAAATCTTCAAAATCTAAGAGAAAAATTGAGTTTACAGTTTATTAGTCCCGAAAGAAGTCATAAAGCAAAATAAAAGAGTAAGAATAACCTGCCTTAAATAAATCTGGACTCTTTAAGCACATTGAATCAGTTTATAACCTACCATATCCCTTCTCTTCAAACATAGTGATAGATTTATTCAATCGTAAAAGTGCAAAAAAACTGAATGCCTCAAGTGTAATTCTCAAAGAAAAATCATTTTCCCGAGATAAAAGCAAAGAAAGAGAAAAAGACAATTCACTTCGCAAAAATTTGTAAAAGAACCCTATCTCTATCAAGAATCAATAAAGGATAGAGAACACATTCTAGAAACTCAACAAGTTCCAAATTGTGAAGGAATATACCAATCGTGGATAAATCGAGAATCTGCTCAGAGGTTTTATCCTTGCGGAAGAGCCATAGTGCAAATGGGCATTATTGGTAATCGACTTTGTGTTTAAAAAGATCAGGAATCCTGAAGCTAATGATAAGATTTGAGTTTTTGTCTTGATTTAATCAACATTTAATAAAGTTTGATTTTTAGAAAAAACGACATTGACAGGATTCGAACCTGTGCGGGAGAACCCAATGGATTTCAAGTCCATCGCCTTAACCACTCGGCCACAATATCTTATCGTTAATCCTTATTCATTTTGACTCTAAGTTTCAAAATGCATTCCTTCATTAGTTGAAGAAAATTTTTTTGTAACTTGATAGTTGAATAGTAAAAATGGAGGTTTAGAAAAATGTAAGTAACAAGATTAAGATGTATTGAACTTCGGTCTGAAAAAATGATTTAGCCTGGTAATATATTGATATTTTTTGATAAAAGTAAGCACAAGATCCTCAAAAAATGGGAAATATTCATTTAATTTAGAATTTAATTAAGCTTATAAGAATAAGATAATTGAAAATGTAAAAATTGTAGAAAAAATCAACACCTATAGATTAATTATAAAGGAATGCAGAATAGATCAAAAAATCTCATCTTATAGAGTAAAGAATCAAAGAATCCATCAAAATCATTGGAGACTAATCTAGATATCAGTTGACCATCATCATCTTTTTAACTCTTTGCTTCTTCTTGGTAACCTACCAGTTGCTAAATACTTCTTTCTACTTCATGAATCCTGTTTTCTAGTGTGATGGGGAACCAACTCTTTAGGCTGATGCTTGCAAGAAGCTCTAAAGATGCGTTGTTGGTAAAATTAAAATTATATAGTGAATGATTACACCATCACAGCTTAAAACAAGCTTTACTGCGACCGCAAAAGTTCGAGGAACCTGATACAGTCGGTTTATGGGGTAGGGTCAATGGTGGGAGTAGTTTTTGTTAATTTTGTTAGCGACCTTCAAGGGAGGAAATTTAGTTTGATTCTAAGCTTGGTAATGCAAGTTCTTTCATTGGTGCTTTTGCTTCTAAGTGCTTCTTATGATATAATTCCATTGATGGTCTTTGCTGAGATTTTAACAGGATTCAGTTCTGGAAGCTTCCTTTCAGTTTCTTATGTTTTTACTGACAAAGTAATGTCCAAAAGGTGGGCAGATAGAAGCATTTTAATAACAAATGGCGTTGGGTACTCATAGTTTTATAAAGAACCTTATCTGAAATAACAATCATCCTCTTTTCAAATTATTCCAACTGGAGGGTTTTGGCCCTTTATGTAGTATTAATTCCTACAGTTTTCCTTGTGATCTTTGCCTATTTCTTTATAACTGAAGATGCTATTCTGCTCTACTCCAAACACAAGTTCGCTTAATGCTAAAGAAGCCTTGCTAAGATGGCAAAAATCAATAAGACAGAAAAGAGACTACCTTAGTGTTTGGAAGTCGTTCAGCAATTAAAGGAACAAAACATTGTCTTAGATTCTGAAAATTTTTCTTTCCTTAAAAAACTTTCTTACCTGAAAATTGTAGCATCAAAAAGAATTTTGATTCCGGCTATGCTTTTGGCTTCTCACGCCTTGGGAGGAAACTTTTATTACTATGCCTTGAACTACGCAATCAGCAACGTAGGAAGCTCCTATGGATTAAACATATTTCTATTTGGGATTGCCGAATTCTTAGGGATGTTTCCTTTAAGTAGCTTTGTTTTTATTTTAGTAATCATAGGAAATAAAGTGCCTCGAAAGCTTGGTGAAATAATCCTCGTTTCAAGTGTAGTAGCAACAAGTTTGTTCTTTTTCTTAGATCTTTCAACGATTATGCAGACGATTTTGCTGGTTCTAGCAAGATTCATACTAAGTAATTTGATTGTTATTTAGTGAGCCAATATGCGATTTACATTTATTTGGCCGTCGAATCCTTCCCTCAGCACATACAATCAACAGTATTTGGTATCATTGAGCTATTCGGACAAAGTGGGAAGCTAGTTGCTCCTTATTCGATAAATATAGCTGAAAGTTGGAAACTCAATCCTATTGCAGTGATGGGAATAATGCTCATGATTTTATCTCTCACTCCTTTGTTTTTCTTGAAATAAACACTGAAGCCAGAAGCTAAGAAGAATCTTTCAGAAAGTATGATTTCTGAAAATGAATAAGAAAGCACAAAAGATTTAGATCAAGGACTTTTAGTTAAATGATTAGGCTTACTTATCGTTAAATAACAAACTTATCAGCTTTCTTTTTCAATACAGATCAAAAAATTAAAGATTTGATAGTATTCATAACATATTATTGTATCATGCATGGTGAAAACAGAAGGAATTAAGCTAAGGATCGTACTTTTTGAATTTCTATCTTGAGTTTACTTAAGTCTATAGAAATTTACTTAATTCAAACAATTGTAGTTTAATTAATGCATAATGCACAAGAGTAAAGAGCTTGACTGAGACCTACCGAGACAGAGCCACGTATAAATATCAGGTATTACCTTTACGTCATATAATAATTAACTCACCAATTGTGGACTAATGGAACTTACTAGCCAAAAATTATCATTCATGCCCATTCCTCTCTAAACTGTTTAGCTCCCTAACATTGATCTTTTGTAGCCAGAATGCAAGAAGATAGTGGCTGCTGGAGAACCCGTCGATGTTTCAGACATTGACAAGCAACTTCTTAGTACACCCTACTTCCTGCGCCTTTTCTTCAGTCTTTATTATACACTGGCAAATCGTATATTTCCGATTATTTAGGGACTCAAAGTCACAGGTATTCCACGAACGAAGAAACGAATATTTTCGCTTTTTTCAACACCAATCTCAAAAATACCATTTTCAGACAAATAGGTACATTAATATAAAAGAAATTGTTCATTTCGGCTCAATTTCAAAAATTCTATGAAGAAGTTAGCTACTCTTTGGCCTACAAAACTTCCCTTCTGCCCTACTTCATGAACCTTCTCTCTGAAAACACCAACTTTATCGCCATAGAGAGACTCACCAGCTTCTATAGGACTATGTGCAGTTAGCAATACATTCTATACATCCCTATGCAGCTCTACTATCTGTATGGAGGCTCCCTGTTTACTATATAATCAAAACTATTCAAATAAAAAGCTACCAACTTGATATAATCATTAGGCAGAGTATTAGCTAACTCCTAAACGCTAATAACCCGAAATATCTAGCAGTTTAAAAACAATAAAGAGAGAAAGTTAGTACTTGATGAGTCTTTGAAGGTTGTAATGCTATCAAAAAACAAGGAGAGTTTAGTAGAAATTATCTAAAATATGACCACTAATATTTTTAATGGAAGATAGTATCTCAACAAAGAATAGTTTCTTTATCAAATACAATCAAAGCCACTTGACCCCTTACTTAGCATCTTCATACTTTTCTTAAGGTCTGAATATGTCATGTTTTAGGAGAGAGTCTTCCAAAATGCGTTAACTATCAGAAGTGAAACTACCTCAAACAACTTTTACACAAGTGAAATGAACAAATTACTCAACAAGTGCCCATTCAATGGTGATGAACGCTGCAACTGCAAGAAATGCCAATGTGTTCGTAGGAATCGTTAGAGTGCAAAGATCAACCAGTAAAAGAAAAGAAATGCAGTTGAGCAAGTGGATATTTTGAAAAAACGTGTTGAGGAGTTAGAAGGAAGAGAGAAGAAGTTCTAAAAAGAAATGGCTGAGCTTCGCGAAGAGAATTTGATGCTGAAAACTCTTTTGAAATAAATAAGACTAAACCCTTCAATGAAGTCAATCATGATGGAAGCCATTTAGCCCATTAGCAAAGTTCTCAACAACGAACTTTGAGAAATGATCAGCTTCAATTAATTATTTAAAGCAAAACTATTTAACCCCAGCTCATTTGATTTGAAGATAATTAATTTCTAAATAGAATTCGATTAGAACATGTATAGGAATCTCGGAGCGACTGGACTGCTTTAGCAAACTGAATCCCAACACAAAGACGCAGTGATTACTGCTCTTAAAAAGGAACTTTTCGAACTTAAAGACCTTGAGCATGACTTTTTGAGACTAAATGATTAAATTGCTCATATTTAGTCCAAATACTCTTTGCTGCTTGATGAAAAGGAGAGAGCTGAAAATTAGCATAAGTAACTTAATATTTATTTAGAATCAAAATCGATGTCAACAAAAAAGCCATTCATGATTTGAGAGGCGAAATCGATAATCTGAAAATACAGATTCACAAAGTTAGTGCACAAATTGAAGATACTAACAGAGAGAATACTACTTTAAAGAGGATGTGCTAAAACAGGGAACTTGAAATCTCCAATTTGGTGAACTCGAATCGGTAGCTAGAAAAGGCAAACTAGCTCCAGCAATAGGAAAACAAGAATTTATCCATCAATCTAAAGCAACTCAAATAAGAGAGAACAAAGAATGAAAATTAATGTGAAAGATTGAACAAATTGCTAGATGAGAGTCTTTCGACCTTAAAGCAACTAGAAAAAGAGGCAAGACAACTCTAGTCTAGCAATTGTAAGCTAGAAAACGTACTTCAGCAAGCTGAAAAGGATCATTAACAGCTTTTGTAAGAACTCAAGAACAAAGAGACTACTGTAGCTGCCACAAACAAGAAGATTGAACAACTGGATGAGGAAGAAGGATAGCTCAAAGACAAAATCGGAAAACTTTAGAGATAATGCTAAAAGAGTAAAGCTGAATATCAATAGCTCTGCCAAGCCCTAGAAAACGCAACAAACAAAAACAAAGATCTTGGAGGGAAACTCAAAAATATTGAATCATCAGTGCGAGTGACTGAAAGCGAACTGGACCAATCAACCATTAAAAGAGAAAACTTGAGAAAAGACCACTTAGAACTTGCCAACTAAAACAAAATCTTTAACAATGACATTGACAAATGCCTTTTGAGCATTCTAGAATATGAACGCATAAACAAGGACTTGCAAAAAGAAATCGAAAACTATATCTAGTGTGACGAAGAGGCCAGAAACATGCTCAATAGGAAAGAGGCAATGAGGAGCTTATTGGACCAGGTATCAAACAAACTCCACAAAACTGAAGAGCAAATCGCTCATCTCCGTTGATCTGCATCTCAATATGATTATTACCCAAATAGAACTCAGGATTTCTATTGAGAAACCTTTGGAGTATAGATTGAAGATATTGCTTTTATCACAGATATTCAACATCACTAAACACGTGCAATAATTTAGCTATCTCTATAGATGTAAAGTTCCTGGTCGTTGAGCTTTATCTTCTGTCCTCCAAACTCTGGCAAGAGAACATTATCTCCAACTTTTACAACAGTTGGAATGAGCGTGCCTTGAGTGTTATGGACTCCAGGTCCAGCTTAAACAACAACTCCGTAGGTGGCTGAATCAGGTTTACTAACGATGATCCCTGAAGCAGTTTTAGTTTGGGGCTAGAGCTTGCGAATAACAATTCTGTTGAGCAAGGGAAGTATCTTCTTGAAAGATGACATTATTTATTATTATGAGTGATAGTTGGATGACTATTTTTAAAGTTAAATCTATTGCCTCTAAATGAAATGCTATTTGGACGCTAAATAGCTTTGCTTGTCTTTATGTGATTGACAAAATGTTATTCCCCTCCAAGACGTTTAAAATTTCTTCTTTAATCAGGAATGCTAAAACTTTAGATGATTAAAATTTAAGAGCTATATTCAAAGCTTAAAATATCAGGCATTAAAAGTGCGAGCTAGATATTAAGGTTAAAGGTAAAGTGTTTGACCAACCCGCGTAGCTCAGTCGGTAGAGCGTTAGCCTTTTAAGTTAATGGTCGAGGGTTCGAGCCCCTTCGCGGGTGCTTTTTTATCAAAACCAATAATCAAGTCGCAAATAATCAGCAAATAGTATTTTTGTGCTCAACAGAGAGAATCAATTACTTGAAAAAACCCTTCCCTCATTAGCAAATATTGAAACTACAAAAAAGATGATTATGAAAGGATTGTTTGAAATAAGTAAATTAAAGAAAGTTGACTATTTTGTCAATCTGCAAATTATTGAGTCCCAAATGATCTAATAAAGAATAGCTCTTATCAATCTAATCAAGAGTTTATCAGCTTAGAAATAAAACTTTCGTTTGGCTTGATCCTTACTGAACTGAATGAGTTAAATGGCTGGAAAGAGTTACTTTAGAACATCTTTTTCTCCCCTTTTTCTGCTCGCTCTTACTTGATAGTGATTTGGTCCAAACCAATCAAACTTTTGTCATCACAAGGAAATTTCAATGAGCTGTTTAGAGAAAAGTGGCCACTGTTGTACATAGGCTGGTGTCCGGAACTCCTAAAGAAAGAGTTAGACTATCCAAAAAGAGAATCAGACCTTTGGCTATTTAAAAAGTATTGCTGCAGATAAGGCATTTAGGGCCCCATCACCACACATCCTTAGAATTCTCCTATTTTTTGAAGAAAGTTATTCTGCTAAAGGCTGTGCTTAGGCTAAGTTTTTATCTTATTGCTTTAAAGTTCAGTTTTCTCTTTCTTTTTAGGTCTTCCTCTCTTTCTTTTGGTTTATTAAGGAGATTAATAAATATCCACAGATTACACAAACTCAATTTAATTATTTTCAAGCTAAATTTTTTACTGCTTTTTAACCTAATTTCCTATCCTCACACTTTTTTTGTCTTTTTCACCCATTTATTCGTTGATTCTACGCAATATCAAATTAACAGCTTCAATTTAACTTACACTTTTTCCCTGCATCTCCTTGTTCATTAAAGCCTTGTATCTATTTTTAATCATGTGCTCAGTTCTTGCATTGTTAAGAAGAGGAATCAGCCTTGCCCATTTGGTTCCATGAGATTTGACTTACTGGAACAAGATTCGATCCTATTACTTTGTCCATTATCCTTTTTTGATTTAGTTGTTTAGGTGATTTTGCCATCTTTCTCTGCACTGTTTGGGGGTCTTAAAATACTCGCCTCCTGATCTAAAATAAAAATCCTTTGCAATTTAGTTCCATTCTCCCTTCTAATGCTTCCTAAGTCAAAACAACGTTACTAGTAGGTGAGTTTAAGGAGCTAATCTTCGTTAGGCTTCCAAATGGTTCTGCCTCTAGTTTTGATGATGGTAAGGAGCTGGTACTTAAGGAAAAGAGGATCTTTATCCCAAAACACATGACTTATGTGTTTCCAGTGTTTTTCATTATCAACTAATTTCACAGCGTCAAGTAATTTGAGATGAATATAACAAACAATAAACCAAATATAGAGTCTCCTCTAATTTTAGTGCCAGCCGCAAGACAAGGGTTAAAGCAAATGGTTTAGATACCTGAATAAATTCGAGTTTACCTTTGTTACAATTATTTATAGATAAGAGAGGCATGCTAAAGGGAGAAGAGATGAAGTCGATAAATTTTGATATCATACTCTTTTACGACTTACTTGATGAATTTGTCATACTGATTGGCACTTTGAAATTGATTCACCACCTCAGAAAACAATTACTGCATCAGCTCACTCCGGAAATATATTATAATTATCACATCAACCCAACAAAATCATATCGCTGTATAACATACCTTTATAAAGCACTTTACCGTTTTTTCCAAACATCGCCTCAAGTCCAGATTTTTGGCGATAGCTAGTAATAAAATCAATCTTATTTAATCATTGTCCTGAGTGTGACGATATCGTTTATGTATATAGGAGAGACAGCTGCAACTAACTCGCCTTTCGCCAGCTCACCATCCTTAAAAGCTATTCCCCAAGATTGTCCGTTCCTAAAATACTACAAAGTTCCCTCTATCATGTCTATTGCCACTCCTATAATGTCTCCGGGTTGCAATTGAGTACCATATTTAGGTCCTGTAGAGTTACTATTGTGTCTTGTTTAGCCGTTGTAGATTCCCCAGCCGTTGACTGTATCAGAGAAAGCTTCTTATAGATTGAGAGGGGTTGGTCTACACACGCCGATTTTGATGAGAGTTCCTTTGTTGATGAAAACCTCATAGTAATACTTTCCCCCAGCATAAAAAATCTAAGTTCCGATTGTGGTTTTGAAACTGCTGCCTTCTTTGGAAGTGCAGACCAAACATTATTAATCCAATTAGAGCTTGGAACTAGTTTTGGCAGGATTCCAGGAAAAAAGAGCTTAGTTATGGTTCAGTTACGAGCATCAAAGCCATCCGGGGGATTTATCATGACTAAGTTATCCTCCTTGAGGGCCATTTAGAGTAACTTCGAGAACTGAAAATATTATAATTTTAAACGTTTTGAACATTCAACGCAATTCACAAAGACTAATCATCTTGGCATATACATTTCGAAGATATTTGCCTCACTCTTTGATAAACTTTTCAGTGCAGCTAAACATCCTCTTTAGTATACAGCAAGGCCTTACGTTTTAGCTATATTTGATATCGTTTATCTCTAGCTTTGAGATTCTTCTATAAGAATCACATTTCCTTTTCTTTCCGCACTGTCTAAAGGTATGAATCGAAATGTAAGCAATTTAGAAAGCCATTTGGATTTGCTTAACTTTATGCGTAGCCCTACCAACGTTGTTATTTTCATTCAAAGGGTCAATGATGACCAACTTTGGTGTCAAATCCTAGGTTAATTCATATTTACGATAAGTCCATTAGGTTAGTTATAACGACTCACACATCCAGTGTAGTTTTGCCAGTTAATCTTATCTTTATCGAAGACTTGAATGCATTTCATGACGTAATTCATCTTAAATCCATAGAATTTAAGAAAACCTATCAACAAATCCGCAACCAACAGCTTTTACCCCTCTTTTTCTATTCTGAACTCTTGTTGAATAAAAGCCACTATCATTAGAATGAGACCGTAGCTGCTTATTCCTCCTAAATAAGGTGCACTTAAATTGGAAATATAGATGAATTTCTTTAAGACGAAGATAAGAGACTCAAGCTGAGGATATTATTCTATCTAATAGAAAAAGTACTGAGATATTGCTTTATTAGGTTCACTGATTGAAGTCCGTTGTGAGTGTTGTCTTGATAGGTGAAGTCAATCTTCTTTCTCCAATACTTCTCAGAGCAAGTCACCTTTATAATTGGTACTGTGGCTGTTTTAATAAATTTGACGCTTTCAATATACTCCTTCATTTACTCCTGCAGCAGAATGTATTCAATAGTCTCAAGCAGCTTGATAGGGTTAGCTTGTTCCTATAAGTTCTCAGAAGTTATGGCAATATCAATATCTGATTACTGGAGGCAAAGCTCGGTTCGAAAAGAGCCAAAAACTTCAAGATTTATCTGAAGAGGTCTGCTAAGCTTTTATTTCAATTTGTTGATGAGTTCGTTGAAGTGCCCTTTGTATTGTCTATTCTCTTCCTTGATCGCCTAAACTTAAAGCTTGATCTATTCCTCCAAATAGTACCTTAACTCATCACTTCTCATGATTCCTGTTCTCTTTTGCTTCTCCTGACCCTCTTTCTTCTGCTTCTTTTCATAACGATAATACTTCTATTTCTCATTTACATAGTTTTAGTAGATTTTATTTGCCTCTTTTTGAATTGACAACTAATCCTAAGAATTTTGAATATTAATAACCATTTTCTAACGAGAAGCCTAGTTGAGTCCTTCTGTGTTGTACTGCTTTAAGTTTTAACCTGGACCCATCGAAGATTTTACTTTATGTTACGATCTTCTCACAGTTTATTTGGGCTAAATCTTCTTCTAAAGAGACTTTATCAATTACTAGATATTGTCTTGGTATTCCTTTGGCAATCTGTCAATAAATGTCTTGCCGCTTATGTCTTTAACATAAGGATTACATTTTGTCCTCTATAAGTACAATTGAATGAACTCCTAGACTAGTTTTATATCTTTCTTGTTGATCTTTGTAGGCAATTCAAATAGTTCTTTACATTATCTGTCAAATCTTCCGAAACCATTTTTCAAAATTTCGTAAGCAGGCAAAAGCATGTCTTTTTGTAAAGCCTGCAAACAAACATAATTGCGTTTGTGAGATCCTTCGTATTATTATTAAAGTTCAGGAATTATATGCTTGAAATTTGAGAGCTAATGGATTACCCCTACTATGTTGTCAATATGATTTTTGCCTTAGAGAGCAAAACTTATCAGTTGATTGATGCTATAAAGTTTAAGTCCCACCTTTAGGCTGGAGAAGAGATTGAGAAGTTATCTAACATCATTGACTTTGGCATTGTAGTAAAGATCTTCCAAAAGTCTTCTCCGCTAAGCAATTTAAATGTGAAGTATATTCTTATCAAAGCTGAGTGATGAACAATTTACTTAGCAAAGAAGGTAATATACTGGATCAAATACTTTTTGAGATTTTAATGCTGGTAGACAGCAAGAAAAAGGTTACTGATGTCGTTGATGTCTAGTTTGATCTTTTATTATTGTACTATTCTCCTAAATTACTCAAAACTGTTCTTTAATAGCTTGTTTCTCAGCGCAAAGAGTTATGAAGTTGACATGACTATTCAAATATTAAATATCAATAATAATATCCTCAGTTTCCTCATAATTTGATTGAAGAATGCTTGAAAATTGATTCAGTTCCTATTTTACAGTCTTAGATTTGTCAACAAATTTTTTTTTTGCTTAATTAAACAAAAGGAAGCTTCTAACTCCTCAATTTCGTGTACTATCTATTAGATTATCAATATAGAGGACAAAAGGAGGATGTAAAGTATGCATATTTAATGATTATGTCCTATTTTTTCTTTCTCTTGAATTCATTTTTCAATTAATATGATAGATAATCAACAAGTAGCATTCACCTGCCTATCATTAGGTTGGATTGCATGGCTTAGTTTTAAAGCTGTAACTTTCGCAGATTAGATTCTATCTACTTCCATCTTTGGTCCTTTATTTTTGCTTCTCTTTTTAAGCAGCTTTTCCCTAAAACTTCATTTACATTGTTGGTTATCCTAGTTTGTATCTTTAGCTGATGATAATAATCGTTTTTCTCTCTCTATAACTCTCTTGACCTTTAGATTAGCATGTTATTCTAGATGATTAGTTGCTCAAGATTGCTTTTCATAAGGTAATATTGCTCTAAAAGTTATTTTTTCTAATAATCAGTGTTTTCTATTGAGTTTGTTACGCTTTATAGGTATTTTTCAGCTGAAATTCTCTTTTGTTATTCATTTTGTAAAGAATCTTCAAGACTTTTGACCTTTTCTGTGTATTTCTTTGCAATTTTTTATTGGTTGGCTAGCTCCTTTTCCAATTTTACTATACCTTAGTACATTTCTTAGCATTAAACTTGATAATTTTTCAATTTTTCTTCACTAATCTTAACTGCATATTAGAGTTATTTGATTTTGCTTTAATGCCCAGAACATAGTTCTTATCTATTATCTTATGTTTGGGAGCTAACTTCAATTTTAGGCAAAAACTAAGGTAAATCTGTGATAGAAAAGCTGGTTTGAAGGCATTATGAGACAGTTGGTTGGTTGTTCTGTGCGATTCTGTGCTGCAATTGATGCAAAGATTGTCTTAAAGCTTAATTCTCTGTAGAGATTAAACTGAGGTGATGATGCAGGGTTTAGATCTATTTAGTTTTTGACTAATTCTATCTCTAAAGGCACAAAGTATATTAATGGAGAAGGGAAAGCTTAGCTTATAAGTGTTCGTTATAATTCATTTAATAATAAATCATAATCAATCTGAAGAAAAATTAAAAAGCATTCAAAACAATTTCTATCGAATCTTTTAGATGATATGTTACAGCTAAGCCAAGGTTAGCTGTTGGCATATCTAGCTCTTCTTTTGTTGTATATTGATTTCATGTATTCGGCCTAGTAGTCTCTACTTTTATGGCTCTAACAAGCTTTATTTGAGCTTATAGGTTTCAAATAAATTGTAAGCACTGTTTTTGTTGCCACTTTATATCAATAGATCATAGTAGTTCATGAACAAAGTTCTCGTCAAAAGCTATTTTTTTCTTAGAATTTCAAAGATTTTCTATTTTAATCGTTTTTTTCTCATTTGATCACTAATCTACAATGCCAGCTAAGGCTTGAAAGCTCCGATTTTTTAGCAAAATTTGTCTATATTGGTTTCTAAGATAAGAATCAATATATTTTATTGAGTTAATAAGTCTTTGATTCCTAATTAAATTTTAAACCTATGAGCATAAATCTAAATTTAACACTAATCTAAAAGTACAACTGCAGCCTGGTACTAATTGGGATTTTATTTTACAAAAAATTCTTGCATCCCTTTTAATTTTTTGATTTGATTGACTATTAGCTAATACCTTTGTATGCGATAATTGACATTCGTATCAAAATCTAGTATAGCCTTGATTGTTCTTAAGGCTTAGTATAGAAAATCGAATCCTTTTTCTTGCTACTTTACTTAGATTTAGAATTTTTCTAAATTGAACTCATTCAAAAAACGCTAAAGCCATTCGAGCTACTGAATAGATTTGGTCATAAATAATTCTTACCTTATTTCCTGTTTAGAGCTAAATTAAAGGCCGTATGTGTAAGCTATGCTAGTATATCTTTAGTTAAGCCCCCCTTTTAAGAACTTTGTCTGGCATTATAAAATCTACAGTTCGGTTAGGATCTGCCATACTTTGATCCAGGCTATCTATAGTATGTCTGTGTTGGCAAAGTAGGACCCAAGGGCTTACATGTAAACATTGCAGACTGCTTTTGTGATTTTTTTTAGATCAGCAATACTATTTAATTCAGATCCTTCATTATAGATATTTGTTATTTTGATGATATTAAAGAATTTCATTAGAGAAAATTGAGGCTTTGAAGAATTGTAAGGTATTTAAAGCTCAGATTACCTAAACTTTTTTATATTAGGATTTTTCTCTTTTAGCTATAGCTAAAACTAAACAAACTACTTGCCAATTCTTTTAACGAGATGTCCCCAAATTTATTCTTCATCCCTCCTTAATTATTACTTAAGATTCTGAACACTCCAAACTCTTTAAAACATATTAGCTAATTAATTAATGATGCTTTTGGCTTCAGAAAATTTATTTCTGATTTCCTTAATCAAAAGATCGTGAGTCTAATCTTTAAATTAAAGAGTGGGATTAAAGCTGGAGTAATTATTGTTGATTTTAGGATGAATCTAATCGGAAATCCAGTGCTGGTTTTAATTGATTTCGTTTATTATCATGCCTTTATTCTTAATGTCAAAGTAGTTTATCAAGCCTTTAGTAAAGATGTGATTCAAAAGCAAGTAAATTTCATTTCTTGAGCAAGGGTTTGGAGACCTGCTTAATCTATACTTATACTAAATTTTCTCAATGTTTTACTCCTAGCTAAAGAACTATCTTAGTTTTTTTATTTACTATCTCACTCGACCTCTGTTTTTTTCTTCACAAAAAGTAATCAACAAGCTCAAACTTTAAAACAAATTTATATTTGTTGGCAAGTCTTTGAATATTTTTAAGTAAAACTGAAGCATCTAAACTACAGGAATGCACTACTTATTCAAAACGTCTTATTCTTTCAAGACAAGTATAAACTTGGAATATTTGCTGTTAGCAAATATCTCTTTGAGAAAGTAGCCAATTATGAGCATTTTTTCCGGACTTTTCTCATAAATCTCATAAAGATGAGGAGCATCTACCAAAAGCTAGTTTTCATTCAAACTGTAAATGTTAGGTATCTCAGTATGTGAAGAAAAGTTATGCTTTATCGTACTTGATTTAATATGAATCCTATCCTTAGACTCAACCCTGTCATCTTATTTTACTAGTTCCTTGTCTCTAAGCCAATAGCTCGCAACTGATTTGCCTGTTTTTGCACCTAATAGCACAATTGAATTTCTTTTCTTTATTTTCTTGGCTAAATATCTCGAATAAACAATAATGTCATAGTTTGTTAGCTTTTCAGGTAATTAGACTGTAAATTAATGTTTACTTTGCTCGTCTTTTTTCTTGTTTTTATACTTTTCAGTAAACAAGGCCTAAATTTCTTTAGCAGTCTTTGCTTTTCTTTGGGTCGATAAAATCCGCTAAAAAACAAGATCGGTGAATAGGAGAAAAGTATTGGCTTCCATCTATTGATTTCTTATTTGCTAGTCTACCCTCCAGCTAAGTCCCATCATCTAAAGTTGATCCTTCTTTTTTCTATACTATTCCTTCCTACTTCTTTTATGTAGCCTAATAAGTTCTCTACAGATTTCTATTGCTTTTTGATATTTCCTCTAGTTTTCGCTGTATTTCAAGTAAGCTTCAAAAAAAATTAGCTGCTAAGATTCTGGAGACTTCAAAATCTTTGGTTTCAGCCACTAATATATTTTCTACATATATTAAGGTATTTTCAAATCTTTGAATAAATCTTCGAGGTTAGCAAACTTGTTATTGTTCAGCTATAAGATTTTAATTGATAGTTCATGAAGAAGTCTTTCAAGTTATTGGTTTAAATTTCGAATGCTTTTGAATAACTCTTAATTGTGTTAAAAATTATACTGTATTTAGTGTATTATCTTTATATTGGCTAAATTTTTGAGGCTCTACAACATGTATTCTAAGCAATGCTGGTTTGATCCCTGTTCTTTGTATTTTTAAGCTCCCATCTTATAAAACTTTAGGGAAATTTCGAAAAGCAATTGGATTTCTTCCAGCTTACAGCCTTAGCTATTCAAAAACTTTATAATTTACTTGATTTGCTAGATTTAGAGCTTATTCTGGTTGATATGTTAGCTATTGGCATTCTTGCAAAATAACTAGACTATCTAAAATTCTCTATAATCAAAAATGTTCATGATCTGGATATACTCTTTTAAGTAAAGTTGAAAAGAATGTTCTGCATTTTATTCAATTTCGCTGATGTACATGAAGTGATCTATCCTTTCTGATAAGATCTCCTTTATTCTGAGCATGATGTAATGTGACTATTCAGTGAGGGCAAACGATTAGATTATGAAATTGAAAGATTTTATGAAAAAACCCTTCAAATATTGAAAGTAGTTGATTTTTTTTTAATCCTAGTTTCTGTCATCTTCAAAGCGGATTTAAAATGTTATTTTATTCAGGTTGATGATATTTTGGAGGACTAAAATTGGACTGTGAGAAATGAAAATTTAGCCTTCTCCAATCTTTTAAATGTAATCTCTTTAGCTTTCTTTTTCTTCTTCATTCTAAATAAGATTCTCAAGATAAAACTCTTTAAGCCTATCGTAAATGTCCTCATATTACTCATATTCACAAGTATTAGTAATCGGGCTCTTCAAGTATTCTTCAATAAACTTTGAAAGCAATTACTGAACGGTTTTGTAATGAAGTATCTTTTAATCAAGCTATCTTTTTAAGTTTGTTTGCTGCTAATTTGAAAGCTGCAAGAACTACTCTGAGTAGGGGAATTTAAGAAACTCAGATATCGATTACAGTTGGCAAGCTTTCCATTAACGCCTATCTAATTCTATCAAAAAACTGCAAGGCTAAGCCGATTAGTTGAATCTTGCCTTAGAAAATATTTCTACTCTTTTATTCTCAATGATACTATTTAGCATCATTTCAATGTAAGGATATATCTCCTTAAATTTCTCATATTCCTTCAGCTATTTCAAAAAAAAGAGCTTTTAAACCAGTAATTTGCAGTAGTAAGTCTTCATCAGTTGTTCCTTTCCTTTTTACACGGGAACTGATGTCACCAATAAAGAAACCGAGCTAAATAGGTTTTGGAGCTGTTCTTCCGTCATCTAGCTACATCTAAACAACTTGATAAACATATTCATGAGATTTACCATTTTAGCCGAATCGTTAGCCTTAAAACCTTAGTTAGTAATGACCAAGACAAATCTAGCTTTTTTGGAAAACTTCAAGAACACATCGTAAATGAAGCTTACCATCATAACATGTATCTCAGTACGCTGATCCATCCTTCCTGGCATATCAATAAGGCCTAGTTAATGAGACAAGGGGATTATATTTGGAATGAGAGTTACTGATTTGTATCCTTTCTTTACTTAAGCAAGATTACTGTAGCTGACATTCTGATTCAGGATTTAGTAAAATGGATCCATTTCCTACCCAGTTGCCAAGAGCTGTTTATGATCGACTATCCAATTAAATGTGGTGGATTTGCCGCTCCTAGTTTAGCCAATTAGAAAAATGTTCTATTGCTTCATATCTTTGGCTAGTTTAAGAGCATCTCTCATTAAGGTGAAAAGGGTTTTTTATTTATTAAGATTATCAGGTTTCGTCATATTACTTGAATCTGACATTTTATGTGTTTATTAAGAACAGCAAATAGGAACTTATAATTATATTGAACTTTTTATGATTGTTTCTTAAAAAATAAGTTCTTGATAAAGACAATTTTTTGGACAATCATTATTGTTTGAGTTGAATTGCCTCAGGTTCAACTTACTGAGAACGACTTAGTAATTATTGCAACATTAGTTCATCCATATTGAGGTCATCATCTTTCTTAATTGGCGGTGCTTGTCTTTTACCAGTATTTTGAACTAAATTAAGCAGTATTTACTCGGTTTTTGTTGAATCGTATTGATAATTGGTAGAGGTTGAGGTTGAGGTACTGGCTGTATCTATGAAACCTGATTTACGATTTAATTGAATAAAAATTTGATTCTTTCGGGACTGAGATGATGTGGCTCAATTGTAATCTTTTCTATCACGTTTTCATAAGCTTTTTCGATTCTTAACGTCTTATGTTTTACGTCTTTATTTTCTTTTTTCACAGCTTCCGTAACTTTGTAAAAAGTTTCATTAGGACATCCCCATCTTGAAATAAATCCTTTTTTTTCTAAAAACTAGACTTTGATGTCATAAATTGATAGCTGTCTGAGAGCTTTTTTATAGTGAATTTCATCTTTACTATTGAATCCTGGGTTTTTATGCCTTTATTCTTAGAGTTTTTCCCATATTTTTACACAGATCGTTTCCCACATTTCCTGATATACTAAAGGAATCTGTTAGTTAGTTAAGACATTTTTAGCCTAGGTATAAACCGTTTTACTTAGACAGGTACAGTATAGTCTGGAAGTATTCCTTTAATTGCATTTTCCAGCATTTACAAAATTTATTTCTGCCCCTGTTGGATTTTCTCATCTTTTTTGTATTTCTATAGACTTGCTGCGTATTAGCCTTTGTTTACTACAAACTTTGAGAGTATCGAATCTTCTCTAATATCATATATCTTTGCAAGCTCTGATCGATAGAATAATTAAAGTTCTTATTGAGAATGACTTGTTTTAGGTTTGAGTTTGATTCCTTCTACAAAAGTGGTGCAAAATGCTAAGACTTGATACTTTATCTATTGCAGTATTTTTCTGGTTTTTTCCAGTGATAAATACTGAGAGGTTTATGTTTTTCGATTTGAAAGATAGTTAACTAACCAATAAGTGATTCCTAGCCCTGCTGCAATTGATAAATAAAGTAGAATCTTTCTATCCTTATTCTTGTCCATATATTGATTGTTAATTTAATCAATAGCAAAGTTGCCAAAAATTTATTTTAATCTTCATTAGTGAACTCTTAATCTGAGGAGAAACTACATCAAGAGGTTTGCAAAAAGATCATAAATAGATCTTAATTATAAGATATCTAAACTTAGACATAAATCTCACTTGATCATTCATTCTGATAGCTTTACAATTCTGCAGCTTACCTTTTCCATATTTTCCATTCATTATTAAGCCAGCTCCAGTTTAGGCTACGACCCCATATCTTTTATACCTATTTGACTGCATTTTGCTATTGGTTTTCATACAAAGGAATGCAAAGCAATTGCAAATAGATTTGATTTGCGATTCTGCTGTTCGCAAAAAATGCTACAATTTAGGTTCCAAAGCTTATCTTTGAAAATTTCCCATCTATTTCCTTGAATACCTCAATGTTTTAAAATATATCCTTATCAATATTCTTCAAAATAGTTAAATCTTTGCTGGCTAGCTTGATTTCTTCTACTTTTGTGAAATTGTTGCTAAATTTTCCAAGGTTTTTACTCAAGTTGGGATAAAAACTTTCACATTGCTAGACTATTCTACTAATACATTTCTGTACCCTAGTAATTAGACTTCTTTCAGTTTGCTAATTCTTGAAATTGGAAGTTTCCTTGAGCAAAGTTTTCATCTTTTGAATAGGTAAATGATCATTCTGTTTTTACACATTTTTTGATGTGATTTTGATTTGAGGATGTTTGTCTTTGCAATGCTTATAAAGTGCAGGATATGAAAGATATTCCTTGGAGCACTATGTACATTTTAAGGTTTATTTGCCTGTCTTTTTAGCCTAGTCACGAGAAATCCTTTTTCTTTTGCCATTCTCACTTTCTTAATCTTTGCCTGTAAACTATCTAGGCTATGGCTCCCATTAGTCGTTTTACCTACTCATCTCAAAATTATAATATCTCTTGAATAATTTAACATAAGCTATAAAAGCCAATAAAGTCAACAGAAAAACTATGTCAACATAAATATATTTTTTCAGTCATTTTGGCTGATTATGTCATAAACTTACTTCATTCACGAGATTTAATAATTTTATTTATCATAATTCTTATAAGTCTTAAAAAAGGTTTTGTGAGACTTTAGATTTGTTTCTTTTTGCGTCTTTTTGATTTGAAAAAGATTGGTTATGCTATTACTCACGTTCTTAGCTTATCTGCGGCATCTATTTGACTTCTTTTTGAGCAGTATTTCCACCAACTCTTTTGCTATTATTCATCTGATCCTTAGAATTTGAACTAAACCTAGTCTCCAAATAAGGATTCTTTATATTATCAGCCTAATTAACTTCATTTTTTTGTGAAAATCTAGTCATCAAAGGAATATCTTTTTTAGATAGCTACTTTTATTCGTTGTTTTGCTTGACTGTTTGCGCTAACATCGAATTACTTCTATTTGAAAGCTATTTTGCTTGGTTTCTATTGCTAACCTTTGTCATTATAAGTGGGGATTCCTACCTGACTGACATTTATTTTCCATAATTTTTCATTCTATCATTCTTGTTTTCAGCAATAGGTTTTATTTAAGCTCTTGATGACTGATGGAAAAGTATTTCCTTCTCTAATGATTTCTATAATTCTTTGTTTTAAAAGAGAACATTTTAAAGAGGGTCATTTGCTACTTCCATCTATTTTCTGCTTCCTTTTATAAGCTAATCTTAAGAATCCTCAGCGTTGCTGACTTTATTTGTACTTACTTATAGCTCATACATTTTCTTCACCATTTACCCTTCCCTTGAGTTCTTCCAATTATAGATTATTAACACTATGCTGATGATCAGTAGAATTAGACCTAGAATCGAAAAGAAGGAGACAAAGTAGGCGAAAAAGTATGAGGTAAAGAATGTACCTAATCCAAATATTTGGGATAAAATAGCTAAAATGTAGAATAGCAGAGTTGATCGTTGGTAGTAAAAGAAGTTCTGCATGTTGAGGAAATAAATGAGAAGCAAGATAACGCAAAGTAGAGCAAATAGATAAGGCTAGTACTAATAAAACACAATAGCTGACAAAGATACCAGGATTTTGAAGATTATT
>Ga0316217_10002669_pt1 | contig 21202 bp, 32 predicted proteins | sample 1anoAmetaG_FD_203633 | JGI IMG/M metagenome (GOLD analysis project Ga0316217, IMG submission 203633) | Freshwater microbial communities from Trout Bog Lake, Wisconsin, USA - 1anoA | ecosystem: Environmental > Aquatic > Freshwater > Lake > Hypolimnion/Profundal zone | place: USA: Wisconsin...
TTTTTCGTCACATTTTGGTCAATACTTCGTTCAGAAGTTGGCCCAACCCTCGAACAAATTTCATCAAAATTTCATCAAAATTTCATCAAATTTTATCTAAATTTTGTCAATTTTTCGTCAATAATTCATTCAGGTACTCTACTACTCCACTCTTACTTAAGTTTAGTTATTTTTTAAATATTCCATTCAACAAAAATTATGTATATCCCATTTTTCCTCTGTTTTATGGATCATTTTCAATTTATTTTATTTTATTTTAGCCACATCTTAAACATTCAATCCCCCTCCTCCATTTTCTTGCCCTCCATCTAATTTTACTGATCCTAAATTCTGTCGATTTCATTTCACGTTCTAAGTTTTTAAGCTTGTCCTACTAATTAAAATCTATAAACAGATTTATATTATATCGCTTCATATCAAGTACACCTTCGTGGGCTATATCAAAGCTGCTTGTGAGCGTATCATATCAAAGTAGTTCTCAGTGGAGATCTACTAAAACGTTCCTAGACCTGGTTTCTGAAAACTGGCTATATCTTCTGAGCCGAGCCGAAGTTTAAACTATTTGCTGATGATCTAGTTGCCTGAATGGGCCTGAATTGTAAAGGTTCCGTATGGCTTATTCTCCTGATCATGGGTGAGGAAGGCATCGACGGCATCGACGGCACAGTACAAGGAGAATAATTGAAGTTTATCTTAATGGCCTGTTTCGAGATCTATCTCTCAGGCTTGATTTCCTTCATGCTGCGACTAGAGGAGAAAAACACTGACTTAGAGTCGTCAGTCTGTGCAACAGTCTAAAGGTTAGCCATGCTCTGAATCCGCTGTTTTAGAAAAGAGGCTTAGTTGAGCTAGAAAGGGTTGTAGCTCTTTGAAATTTGAGAGCATTCATTCTTTATTGAGAGGCTATGAGGCTCTTTCATCTGGATTTGTGATAACATGCTGTTAGAAGACCCAAATGAGTCACGAATCAGGTCATTGGGGTGCGGTTCGGGCAGACTTTGAGCATAGTAGTGTTGGTTTGGTGTGGTTTGGGACGGGAGCTAGTAGGTTCTTTAGAATAGCAAGATTTCCTTCTGGTTGTTGGGCAAGTGGTAGATGATTTCCTTTTTGAGCCAGTTCTGCGGCTAGAACTTGACTGAGTAGGAGTAGACTGAGGGGCTAATTTTGAGCTGCCTCTGCTTGTTCTGCTGGTAATGCTGGAATGCGCTGTCAAATGCGCTTTCCTCGCTGGGTGACCCCAGCTGGCTGAACCTCAAAGGGTTTTCCTAGAACCTGCGGTAGTTGAGGCCGAACTCATTGGGCTCAATGTACTCTGAGTTTTTGTGGGAGTTCTTGGGAATTTTGAAAACGTAGTTACTGCTCTATATTTCTTTCTGCTTCCTGCTCTTGTTGGATGCCATCTGCTGCGTGAAGTAGCTGTACTTGCGATCCTTGAGCTTGACCTGGCTTTCGTTTTCCACTGAGGTCTCTGCCTGCACATCACTGTGCTCGCTCTCGGCATCCGGATGTGTGGACTCCCTCTGGCTGCTCTGCCTCTCCTCTATCCTTTCCAGTGGCCCCTGCGTGATGAGGCTGGTGCGCATTTTGGTCTGCGGGTGGAGTTCCTCCTTGACGACTACCAGGCTGCTGTAGGAGCTGGCTTTGTCGTCAGGATGTGGGGCGTTGGGCTGCTGGGGGAGGGAGTCGTGACGATGCAGCTTGTTGCTGAAGTCCTTGTATTCTATGATTTCTGAAGCCGATATTTTCCTATCCTTCCTGCGCTAGGCCAGGTGCTGGTAGGGCTCGATGGTTGTGGAGCCCTTCATCTCGGGCTTGACTATTTTCTTTTCGTTGTCCTGGGCGTCGATGATGTCCTGGAAGGTATTCTTCTTGGGCTCTGGCTCGAACTTGGTGTCTGCGCAGCTCTAGACGTCATTCAGGTCGTAGAACTCTGAAAGCACTTTGGGCTTGGTCATGAGTTTCTGGCTCTGCAAGTGCAACAAATCTGCGTAGCCCACTGCTTACCTCGGTACTGCACAACCTCCAGGTCGCCTCCGAAGCTGTTCTTGTGGCTCTTCTTGCGGAACTTCACCTAGCTGTTCTTGAATTTGGGCGTGCTCTGGTCAGACTGAATCCATCGGTGCTTACGTGCTAGGGTAGGAGCAGCAGGCCGGACTCCCCTGAACGTACTGACTAAATGTCTACGCGCGACTGCGCTAGATCCTCTTTCTGCTATGTGGTGGCTACGAAGTAGTAGTGGCCTTCCTTGAAGATGTGGAAACGGTTGTTGGAGCCCAGCTGCAGCACCTCGCTCTGCTCCTCCCGGCGCACTACGTTGAGGTCGATGTTGAACTTGGAAACCAGCTGCTGGAAAGCGTCCCTCTAGTCGTCCTACTAGATAGAGTTCCTAAGCATGATTACTCCTGCATCTGTGAAGAGCGGCTCCTTAGTTATATACTCCTCCAGCCGCACACCCTCCCCTATCTACTGGAAGTACCTGAGGCTCTTCTCCAGCATCTCCTTGGCTTCTGAGAAGTTGGCCCTGCCTTCGTCGGTGACTCTGAAAATGTTGGGCTTGTAGAACTGCTCCCTGATGAGGGTGTTGAGGTGAGGGTAGTACTTCTTCTCCTAGACCCCGATCAGCAGGAGCACGTAGAAGAAGGCGCGGAAGGAAGCATGGGGGTCTTTGCCGATGAACTTGACGTCTCTGCCTTCCTGGTCCAGCAGTGATTTGATGAGGTCCTGGGCAGTGAAGGTGGTGATGGGGGACTACTCCTGCAGTATTTGGAAGTGCTTCAGGCAAGGCCCTTCCAGCTGCTACAGCTACGCCTAGAGCTAGTCGATGTCTTCCTCGTCAAACGAGTCACATTCGTGCAGGCCTATATTGGCTATCATTGTTAATTATATTCTCACAGCTGCAGCTTCCAACCACCCATTCCACCCATTCCATCCACTTCAGTTCCCTTTTTTCTACCCAAAGCTATTAATCAGGATTATCCAACCCTAGAGTCTTATTCAAGCAGAGAATGCTTTGTTAATTTAGAATGCCCTATTGAATGAGGTAAGGGTGTGGAGTAGTAAATATGATGGTGGCATATAATGATATCATAGTAGGGTGATGAAAAAGGATGAGGAGTCGTTACTGCGGATGAACTTCTTGCTGCAGGCTGCTAGGCTCTACCAAGCCAGCTATCCCGACTACAGCTGCCACTTCATCTACGACTTCGTGCAAATTTCAGAGAAGAAAATGATCCGCATGTAGCCATGGCCCTATCCAGTGACAAAAGAATCAAGAAAAAAATAGATAGGAAGAAGTTTGCTTTCAGAAAAGCACCACACCTTTCTTCCTTCCTCTAGCACCCACCAAAGCCACACCAATCCTAAATCCAGCCACCCCACTCCTAAAACCAGCACCATAAAGAGTAGCAGCATAAAGAGTACCATAAAGAGTAGCAGCAGTATAAAGAGTAGCAGCAGTATAAAGAGTAGCAGAGACTCAAAGAAAGCTAAGTAAGGCAGGCCTAAGAGAAGCCACAATGAGCATACAAATGATATTTCTAATGCCTTTGACTGCTATAGAATGACGCATAATCCAAGCATGCTGGATTCAGTGCGAGAGCTGAGATTATTCGAATCAAGACCACTCGAAGTAGATAAGTAGCCACTCTTAGGTGGATAAATGGGCACCCTTAAGTGGACAAGTATAAGTGGACAAGTACAAGTGGACAAGTATAAGTGGACAAGTATAAGTGGACAAGTATAAGTGGTTAAGCAGGGTTGTTTTAGAGGGCTGTGTGTTATATATATGAAGAATATCATTGAGAGTGTGCTAGTGAAGCACTTGGGCAAGTACATTTAGGGACTCAAGAACAGTCTGGACATAGGGCTGCTGGACGGGTAGGTCACCATCTAGAACGTGTCTCTCAAAGCGTCTTTCATCAACGAGCTGGGGCTGCCCTTCACCCTGAGGTTCAGCCACATTGAGAAGATCCACATCGAGATCCCCTGGACCAACCTCAAGGACAAGAGCACGGCGATAACAGTGAGAGGTATATACGCGTTGTTCAGCATAAACTACCAGGAGGGCGAGTAGGAGATGAATCCTGAGGAAGTGCTCAAGGGCATGCTGGAGCGCATCCGTCTGGAGATGAAGAAGAAGTGGAGACACTCGGCCAAGGACGAGACCTTCGCCGAAAAGAACCTCATCAGGATCGTCGACAACGCAGTCCTCAACATTAATAACATACACCTGCGCTTCGAGAGCTACAAACGCAACTGGGACTACTCACTCGGAGTACTCATCGACAACATCAACTCCCACACCGTCGACCACCACCACCAGAAAACCTTCTACACCCGCTCCTTCTCCAAAAAGTAGACCAACAAGCCCTTACACAAGCTCCTCACCATCGACACCTGCTAGCTCTACTTCAACGACAACGAGCACGTCTTCATCATCAACTAATAACCGACCAACCGAGCTCTACTGCTGAAAATGATGGCACACCCCTTTGCATACAAGGACAGAGACAAACCACTCCCCCCCTCTTCTGGCAAAAGGAAGTCCGATAAAAGCAGTGAGGAAATCAAGAGTTACCAAGGGTATGAGCTGAAGAAGGTGGCAGATGTGGCGCTGGAGGCGATGGGAACACAGAAGTTCGCAGAGGACATGAGGTACATTGTGGAGCTGAACGTCAATGTCTCTAAAATTGACATCAACCTGAGTGACAGGCAGCTCAGCCAGCTCGTCTTCATGATCCAGCACTTCTACGACTTCGCCCTCAACCTTGACAAAAACGGAGGCAAGACCTTCCTCTTCGATGAGGACACCAAGAGGGCCTACCGCGCTGTCATCACCAAGATCGCCCGCGACTAAAAGATCAGCCGCCAGGAGTCCAACCAGATCGAAAGCATCATCTACTCGGTGCCCACCTCACTCTTGGAGGACATCAATGACTAGGTCATCAACGAAGTGCGCATCTAGAGAGAGGTCAAGAAGATAAGCAAAGTTTCCAATGCTTAGAAAAGCAAGCAGATGATGGAGGACCTGATTGTGAAGAAGGAGAAGCTGACTGCGATGTAGGGAGTTGACCTCTTCAAGGAGGTCATACTCAACGCCAAAGTGGACCGGATGGTCACTTCCCTCTACAACTCCAGCGGCAAGAGCACTGAGAAGTTCTCGGAGTTCGGACTCTACAACATAGTGCTGTAGTGCGTAATGGACCTCAACTGGTTCATCCAGCTCAGCTGCAGGTTCAACAAGCAGCTCTTCAAGTTCAGAGGCAAAGAAATCACAGCCGACCTCTACGACCTCAAACTGCCCTGGCTGCACCTCTCCGCAGAAATCATGAAGGACCAGCTCAAGAAGATACAGGTCTCTCTCCAGAAGAAAGAGTACATCTTCGACCAGCATGTGCTCAACGCACTCATCGACTGGGTTTCCCTCATCCGCGTCAAGCCCTCACTCCTCAACTACATTGAGGAGATGATGAACTACAGCATCGACATCACTCGAGTCATGATGCAGTTCATGTTCCACAAAGGACGGCAGCTCCAGATGTCTTTCTCCTTGCCCATAGTCACCATCAACCTCGACGCTGCCTCCAGCATCAGAGTGGACTTCGGCCACTTTTTCGGCAAAAACTCATAGAAAAACGACCAGTACCTGATGCAGTACATGGAGCCCATCCAAATCCACACTAACGGCAAGCAAATCTTCTAGATTGGCTTGGGCACAGTGGTGACGATGCAGGAAAAGACCAAGCAGGCTGACTACGAGCAGGTCATTTTCAGCATTCCCTTGGTCCAGGTAACCAATGTGTAAGAAATCATCCGCCTAATCTATGCCTTCCGCACCTCTGGGGCCTTGAGCATCATCAAGAAGTACACGGAGCTTGATCTGCTGGACAAGGAGCAGGAATAAGAACTCGAGGGGGAATTTTATCTGAATAAGATCAAGCCCAGGCTTAACATGAAACTATCAAGGACAGAGCTAGTGTTCAGTCCAGTGTAGTGTATTTAGAATGTTCCTGACCAGCGCATAAGCTTGGTGAGGACCAAGATCTACAAGCTCATCAGCAACGGGCGTTACTTCATTGTCTTCAAAGAGGAAGTGGACCGACTCGTCAACATCGTAGAGGCCAGCTCGCAAAAAGCCATGAGCACTATCTTCTACAAACTCAAGGACTACATCCACCTCATCAGCACCTCCTTCCAGTGGCACAAATACCACATCAAACCCTACCAAGAACTCATCACCACCCTTGAGGAAATCCAAGACACCAACCTCACTAACAACATCCTCATGGTACTCACTCTCAGTGCCTAAAACATGTCATTATAGTTCAGCCAAGACTCCCACCTCAAAATGAACAAAGTGGCTGCCACCATAGTCTACAACGAATTCAACACTGAAGCCTCAGTGGAACTGGCCAAGGTCGACCTGATCGTCGAGAGTGAGAAGGTGATATACGATGCTAGTTTCAAGGGGAGATACGAATATCTGCAGTCGATGGTGATCTAGTTGGAAGTGCTGAAACTAGGCTACGAGATAAAGCTGCACAAGACCCTCTCCAATATCATCAAAGTGGTCTCCCAATACGAACTGCTCATCTTCGACTTGAGATCCAAGCGCAACAAAAAAGTGTACCTGGTCTAGTAGGACGAGTAGCGACTGAGCTAGATAAAATTCCAAAGCAGCAGGACTGACAACCTCTTCAAGTTTTTGCTCTAGAGGAAGTTCACCATCTAAACCACCAACATTCACGGCACCATCCTCGGCTACTGCAACAAACTCAACTACATCAAGCTCGACATCGAGAAGTACCGCAATGAGCCCCACCCAAGACTCCAAGCCGAACTCAGAGGAATCATACTTCTCAGCATGATTGAGCTGCCACTCATTTCCCTTAAGCACACTTCTACTCTCCTCTAACTCCAAATCGACTCCATCAACGCCGAAATCGACCTTGCAGTGCTCATCTACGAGCTAATCAAAGGAGAAGGCAGTCTCATCCTCAAGCAATTCGTCAAAGCCTACAGAGATAGGCAGATTGTTAAGCACTAGAAATCGAGGTAGTCATTGAAGGACAACTAGAGTGTTAAGTCTTAGCAAAGCTAGAAAGTGATTGAGGACAAAATGGAGAGCTACCTCTCACAGAGGTCTTTCATTCTGAGTGTTTCGTACATCAGGATTCAGTTTTCGATGACGGGACAACTGTGCCTGGGGTTTCTATGCAAGAATGTGCAGTTGTAGAAGGGCAGGCTTTCCTGGGATGGCCTGATCTTCTTGCTCAACAAAGAGTGCATTTCCATAAACGAAAACAATGCGATCCTCAAATGGAGCTAGTCCACAGTCGACTTTGTGATGACCAACGTCAAGCTGAAGTTGAACAGCAAGGAGGTCATCTTCCTGTTCAACTAGCTCTTCAAAATCTACACCTTCGTCAAGAGGAGCAACTTTGATTTGCTGCGACTTGTCGAAGAAGAAATAGCCCACCCCGACTAAAAGGGCAGGGTCCTCCAGCAGGTCCACACTCACTACAATGTCCGCATTTAGGAGTTTTAGCTCATCTACGAATGTGCTGACCACAACCCTCTCTTCTCCATCCGCATGAAGCCCATTTTCCTGACCAGTGACGGCCATATCAACACAATCAATTTGTCCCTTTGGCACCTCAATCGCTCACTGAAGCTGTACTAGCCCGTGCTTGAGCCTTTCGAGCTGAAAGTAATAGAGAAACCCGAGAGCAACCAACTGGATCTCCTGTTTTAGAACCTGTACGTAGTAGTGACTCAGGAGCTGGCAGTGGACATCCTGGAAGAACTGAAGCTTCTCAAGCAGCTCAAGAAAGAGCTGGAGAAGGACGAGAGCAACTAGCTTTAACAAATGACCGAGGAAGAAGTCAAGTTTATCAAGAGAAACCTGTTCAGCTAGCACTACGAAGAGTACACTAGACCTCTCTTCGAAAAGACCGTCGAGTACAGCTTCACCCTTAAGATCAAAAGCTACCTGAATTGCCAGTGCCTGGTGGAGGTCACCTGCGGCCGCGCCCAGAAACAGATACTCCATTACCAGCACAACCCCATCAAGGAGGGCAGTCTGCACTCCATCAACATCGCCCAGAAGACCAGCTACACTTCCTCCTACGAACTCATAGAGCGCTACCAGAAAATCAACCTCAAGATATGTCTGCTCAACCACTTCTACGCCACTTCCCCAATCCACTGCTCCTTCCTGCTCTACGACAAAGACAACCACTACATCACCCCAGTCACCATCGTGGACACCAATGGCCAGGAAACCAGGTCCCACCTTGCAGTAAGTGTCCAGTACTCCGAGGGAGTCTATCTTGTTGACATCATGTCCATGTACACCATCAAGAATGAAACCAATCTCACCCTCTTTTTCAGGTACTCAGACATGTTTTCCATCAACAAGTTCACCCTCAACAACGGAGAGTCCATTCCCCTGGCTCTCTGGGTTGTTGAGTCCATCAACTTCGGGTTGGAGGAAGGCGATTATTGCCACTTGCTTCGCCTGAGAGCAGAGTAATCGATTGAATAGCCCGGACATTATGAACTAACTATGGCCAAAGATGATAACGTGAACGTGAAGTTGATAATTCATAAAGAGCGGATAAGCCATGAGAACAGAACAGCTCCTAAGTTCAAATTTCTTAAAGTAAAGGCATCATAGCAGGGAGTCGAGCCTGAGCATATTTAGCATGAGTAGGTTAAGAAGGAAAAGTAGCTCTAGCCCAGTAAGTAAGAAAAAACAAATCAAGGGGAGTGTTTTGTTTATCGCATCCTGCCTGGACTACTTATCAAAAACCATCTCCTGTTCCCCCTCAAACTCAATGATACCATTTTCGAACACTAATAGCTACAAGAGCTCAACTTCATCTACGAGGACAAAGCCAAGCAGAAGGAGTACCTCAAGTTGGGCTTGGGAGACGGCACCATCCACGAGATCTTCCTGCCCGCCATAGATGAAGAGGTCAATGTGAATCTGAAGCTGGTGGATGAAAACTTCGTGGTACTGTACCTACAGATGAGGAAGAACCGATTGAGTCAGCGAGTGCTGCACCTCTACGCATAGGTGTAGCTCATCATGAATGTCCACAATAGTTTTGTGCCTATCCTCAAAACCAACATCTACAACCACTACTTCATCATGAGGAAGGAAGTCAAGAACAGCTTCTCCGACAAACTCCATCCCTCCCCCGTCCTCAAAGACAGATTCGTCTTCAGGACCTACCACTACCTACTTAGTCTAGAGGAAAAGTACATTTCTGCAAAACTCCACGACTGCACTTCCAACTAGATCATCCTCTACCACTCCGACTACGACACTGACCTGCGGTTCAGCTCATCCTAGAGCCAAGAGGAAGAGTTCGTTTTCGCCGTGAGCTACAACACCAAGATAATCTAGTTGTAGAGCTGCCAGGAAGGCAGAAAACCAGATATACTCGAATGCAACTACACCTACATCATGCCCAAGTACTACCTGATCAACCGCTCTGAGGACAGCTTCGTGGTCGAGGGCAGCACCATAATACGCAGTGGCGAAAAGGTAGCCCTGGACAGAATCAAAAACGTTGAAATAATTGTAAGAGACCAGCTTTAATTCAAGTACATGCCCAAAGAGTTCGACGACTCCAACTGCATCCTTTTCATCAGAGGAAAGGAAGAACCACAAGAAGCACCCAGCTAGCACCAAGAAAACCAAGGAAGGAGCAAAGTCGCACACAACTTCGCCTCCAACCACACCAAACAAAAACATCATCTGGAAGGCATTTCCGAGCTAAGCGAGAAGGAAGAGTCTAGGCCCTAGTAACTGGAACTCATTTAAGAGTAGCCTTAAGTCGGCTTGAGGAAAAGCAGAATTGAGGCAGAACTGCATAATGCGCAGGAGGAATAGAAGGCAAAGCAGAAGATGATCAAGAAAGCTTTGGATTGGCAAAGAAAGGAGACCGGAGATGATGAAAAGCTCTAGAATAAGGAGGAGCCAGTATAGGAGTAGGCAGTAGAGGGCGAAGATGACTAGTAGGCAATCTTCACCAATAAAGCTCATAAGCTAAGGATGTAGGACATGATTATCTTCGCGTTGAGCAAAAGAGTGTGCGACTATAACACCATCAGCTATGAAATACACGAGTGGCACGAGTGGCTGCGTGTCAAAAACGAGCTCACTTGTCCCATAGTACTCAGAGTCAAGATAAATGAAGAAGCCTGCGGGGAAGAGGTGATACCCAGCCTCCAGACAGGCAGAATCATTTCTGGACTCTCAGACAAACTAGAGATAAGCTTGGTCTTAAACGCAGAAGAAGTGATTCTGGATCGGTACAACTTGAATGAAAGACTGAACCACAACATTTTCCTAGAAGATTGTGAGTTCAAGGAAATTGTGCTCAAGGAGTACAAGGTAAAGCTAGGCAGGTACTTGGTGATTGAGAGTCCCAGTGAGAAAAGGGACAAAAACATTTATAAGGCAGTGAACTCAATAAACCTGCAGATCTGCAAAATCTCAATATCCTTGGTGCTGCATGAAGAAAAGAGCAGGAGTGAGCTCATCAGAGTCAACATCATCCACCCCAAGCTCATGCTGCTCCATTACAAGAACGGGCTTTACATGTTTCACTTGAAGTTCGACCAGATACTCGCAATGTGCAAACGAGTGCCCTTTCTCGTCTTGAAGGACTTCGAAGGCTACCTCGAGGGCTTTAAGGGCGAATTCGTAGAACGAGTCTCAATCGACCTCAAGGAAACCCTCCAGATCAGCCTCACCGACGAAATGATTGCCACCTTCATGGGCCAGCTCTAGATTTTCTAAAAGCACATCCCCAAGGAGTCGCTGCTGTAGAGCGAAGAGGTGATTATGCAGTAAGAAGAGACATACCACATAAACTCGGTGGGGATCAGCCCGATCTAGATAAAGCTGTGTCTGAAGAAGGTGCTTTCAGAGATGAGCGAGTACCAGACCAGACTGCTCAGCAAGATCTCTCTCAGCATGATTGAAATCGAAGACGCCAGCATCACCCTCTCGCCCATCGAAATCAATGAGCCCATCAAGCAGAAACACATCAACGGCATCTCCAAGATGTATACCATGTAGGCCTTCGTGGGAGTAGCCTCGGGCTTGAACATCCTGGGCAACCCTTCGCAGTTCATGAGCGAGTTCGAGGCCGGACGCAACAGGGGAGGAGTGATCCCAGTGGTTTCCTCGATGGTGGCTGGCATCAGCAACAGTCTCAGCAAAATCATCGGGACCATTGGCAGTGGCTTCAGCGAACTCACCTTCGACCGGGACTTCATTCGCAACAGAATCAGGGACAAGAACACCCGAGCAGAAAGCTTCGGAATGGGTCTCAAAATAGGAATGAAAGAGCTTGCCCTGAGCATCAAGGACGGAATCCTGGGCCTGATCTACCAGCCCATCCAGGGCCACCAGGAAGAGGGAGGCATCGGCGTGATCAAGGGCACCATCTTCGGCATAACTGGCCTGGTCACCAAGCCAGTGTCAGGCATCTTCCTGGCCATCTCCAAGACCATCGAAGGCATCAACTCCACCATCACCAACATGGACTACGACAGCCTCACCGGCAAAGAACTCATCATGCGCCCCCTCTACCACAAATTCAAGATGGTGCGCCCATACAGAAGCGAGGACGAACTGGCATACAACATCCTGCTGAACTGGTACGACTACAGAGACGTATAGCTGGTGGGCAGCTACCTGCTCTAGAGTGATGAGGGAGACAGCGTCACCTAGCTCCTCATCCTAACCTGCTCAGAACTGCTCCTCATTGACCTGAACGAGAAGGAGGTGGTGATGAAGCTGAGGATGGAGTAGCTGTTGGCCACTGGCAAGTTCCTGGAGGGAGTCGTGCTCTACTTCCAGGATAGCACAGAGCAGGACAGCCAGGACGAGCTCGTGTTCCGATTGAGCAGAGACAACGCGGCCAGAGAAAACCTATACTGGACCCTCAAATCCTTCATTAGCCTGTACGCCCAGTGCTGATCAACTATCCTAAGTTATTGCACCATCATGATTACCTCATTATAGACGATTATACTCAATGCAATCACTTTAACCATTTACATCATGCCTAAATCAGCATAACGTTAAACCACAATTGCTGGAAAACCCTAACGTTAAATCACCATAGCGTTAAATCATCCAATCATCAACTGCACACCATTACAGCATACGCCACCACAGCATCAACTACATTGATGCTATGTCAATGCAAGTAATACTGCAACTATTAGTCCATCTTAAATAAACCTGCAATACAATTACATTCACACCGCATGTCTCACAGTCCTGCCCTTATTTCATCAGACACTCCAAACTGCGCGACCCAGTTAGCCAATCTATGGATTACCAACAACCCACTCACTATCTTTCTTCTCTCCCTCACCTTCGCCCTCATCGCAGCCCTTACCTTTCTCTTCGTTTAGCTGTCAGTCATCGCCCCCACTCGCAACAAACTGAACAGACTCAACCAAAATGACAATTTGGCGGGAGCTTCTGCCGCTATAAGTGGGCCCTCCGGAAGGCTGATATGTCCTGTTCCAGACGCCTCATCTAGTTATGTGAGCCCGAAAGCAAGAGCAAGAGGTGCTTTAGCGTCTCATTTGAGGAGAGTGTGCAGCTGATGCAAATTCTGATTGTATATAGATATCAATTTGCAGATAGGCATGGTAGTATCAATTGATGAGGGTTTATGTAGTAATTCCAAAGGGTTGAAGCGATATATTGTAGATGCAAGTGGATGGAAGTTTGGGATCTATTTGTTGGGTTGTTGTGAGTTGCATCAGATTCTGGTCAGTGTATTAATCAGCATTTATTACGATTCATAATAGCCTATCAGTTTCATGCAATATAAAAGAATCATGAATAAGATAAAATGAGATAAACATATCTCAGAAATTTGTGCGATCCATCTGTGACATAAGTTGATATAATTTGGTTGAACTCCCATTGTATCCACTTATTTGAAGCAGGGCAGGTTATATTTTATCCACTTTTGTAGATGCAGGGCACTCAGGATTGGCTGCTCTGACCCATCCTTGGCCAGTAGTTTCACGGATATTGTTATATGCTATATTGAGATGATTGTTCTAGGATCATGGCCATTGTTGGCATCCTCCAATCAACCTGCCACTCATGCAGGCACCATTTGAGCAGCAGCTGCCACTGCCTGGGAGCCTGAGTTTTGCAGACTCCACCTCTGTGCTACTGCGATGACCACTACGTCACCCAGCAATAAAACTCTGAGGATAAACATCATGCGTATATAAGAATAATGTATATTGTGGAGAAGATCAAGAAAATCATAGCCATAGAAAAGGTACGCTACAGGAAGAAGGGACTCTTCAACACCGTCCTCAGCCTGGTCCTGCTTTTCGGACTCATGAAGCTGGCACTGCTGGTCGGGGAGGCCGTGTGGCCCGACCACATCTAAGACAAGCGCAGATTTGTGTTCATCTGGGCATTCATCATCCACACCGTCATCCAGTTCGTCAGCTTCTTCCTCTACCTGCCTGGCTACCTCGGGCTCAGTGCTTTCCACAAGGCCCAGGAAATCAACACCCGCTCGAGCTGGCCCTGGGAGCGCAAGGACTGGAAGGAAGTGCTAACCAAGAGCGTGAAGAACTTCGTCCTGAACCAGCTGCTGCTGTACCCCCTCATGGTCTACTTCAACAGGGCCAACAATCGCTTCACCGACTTCCCCACCATGACCGAGGTTATCCCGCAGTATGTCATGATCTACTTCACCGAGGACTTCTTCTCCTACTGGTCTCACCGCATCCTGCACCACCCCAAGCTCTACAAGATACACAAAAAGCACCACTAGTACGACAAGGTGTTCTCGCTGGTGTTCGAGTACACTAACCCGATCGAGTTCGTCCTGCACAGCATCGTAGTTATTGCTTAACCCAGCTGCCCTCCAGCCTGGCCTTCACCATTGTGGGCAAGATAACCCAGTTGCACTGCTACACCTTTTTCCTGTGGATCATCTGGAAAGTGATGATCAGCACTGAGGGCCACTCGGGCTACGAGATCCCCTGGAGTCCCATGCGCGCATTGCCCCTCATCTCGGGCGCCTCCTTCCACGAACACCACCACAGCAGCAACGTGGGCAACTACTCGGGCAGCTGCATCCTGTGGGACGTGATGCTGGAGACAGGTGACACCTACTTCTAGAACTACCTCAAATCCAAAGACCAGTGACCCAAATACCACTCATCCCAATACATCTCAGATCCACCCATAAATATTAATCCACCTATTCATCAGCACAGCTTTGCCTAGACTATGTTGTATGTTGATCGGGACGGGCTGGCGGGTTTGGGAAAGGCTCAGCCCTTTTATAGCTTTAGTAGGTTATTTATCGATTGAGCGGTAGAATATAAATCAAGCTAGTAAATAAACTCATAGAATCAGTATATATTAGGTAAATCGAGTAACTTTATTAAACTCACCAATAGTAATTATTTACCAGCTTTGATGGCTTTGGGAGGAGCGGCTGCGACCGGCTAAAATGGCCACAACTATGAATCTGGATTATCAGTTTGGGCTTAAGTTGAGTTTCTCAAAAAGCTATTAATAAAATCAAAATGAATATAGTTGACAGACTGAGAAAGGTCTATGAGGTCTAAAGCCACCGCTACCAGAAGAAAGGCGCCGTGCGGGTGCTGGCAGGATTCCTGCTCATCTTCGCCATCATGAAGGCCGGCATCACCCTCGGCTACTGCCTCTACCCAGAAAACATCTAGCACACCACGCTCTGGTTTGTCGCCACCGCAAGCGCAGTCCACACTGGCTCGGCAGTCCTCAGCTTCCTGATCTACCTGCCTGGGTACTTGGGCCTCAGCAGTTTCCACTAAAGATACATGACCAACAAAAGGGCCAGCTGGCCGTGGCAAAGGGAGAACTGGGGCTAGACTCTCAGGAAGACAGTGTCCAACCTGTTCCTGAACCAGATGGTGATCTTCCCGCCGATGGTTGCGATTTCCGCCAGCCGGTACAGGTTCGGCAAGGACGATGGGTTCCCCAGCTTGTTGTTGCTGTTTGGACAGGTGATGCTGATGTACTTCATCTAGGACTTTATCACGTACTGGAACCATCGCTTCCTGCACACCTACCCCACCCTCTACCGGGTCATCCACAAGCAGCACCACGAGTATGACAAAGTCCACTCCTTCGCCTACTAGTACACCCATCCCGTTTAGTTCATGCTCATCTCCATTGTAAGTCAAGCCATATCTAGATCCCCTCTTCAATAGCTCTGTTGCTGGCAGCTGTGGTCTTCGGGCAGCTACACGCCTTCAGCGCCTTGTTCTGGATCTTCTGGAAGTCGACGGTGTCACTTGAGGAGCACTCAGGGTTCCAGTTCCCCTGGAGCATCACCCAAATCATCCCACTGAACACGGGGTCTTCCTACCACGACCACCACCACAGCAACAACGTGGGCAACTATGCCGGCAGCTGCTACTTCTGGGACGTCGTGCTTGGCACTGCCGACGATTATTTCAAGGTCTACCTGAAGGACAAAAAAGTGTGATCTACCATTTATTTCCCCATCCTTACCAATTCTTCATTTTACTAACAGGCTATCCGTTCATAATATCTTCAACCAGTTTTGCCCTCTAGGTTTGCATCCGCAGTCAATCCACTGTTATAAAGATGGTTATGTATTTTATTTATGCTCATCGCCCCCGAACCCCAAAGCATCGACGAGTGGAAGCACTCCCTTAACACCTACTAGCGCAGCAAACGCACCAAGCGTCCCTTCGGCAAGGCCCCTCCCCAGCCGCAGCCCAACCTCAAGCCCCAAGTCCAGCAGAAGGAGATGAGGTTCAACCCCGTCCTCCAGAGTTTCAGGGACGAACGCGAAATGTCCAGGACCATCGAGCACGAGTAGATCCAGAGGGCCAACTAGCAACTCAAGCACATCGTAGATTTGGATGGACGCAGAAAAACAATTACTAGCACAACGTAGATTACGACATCATCAACTTCGCCCCTGCCCTCGCCCTCCCTCCCCGCTACAACTCACTCTCCCTACCCCCCGATACTCGCAAGAAGGAGTACAAGGACCCCACCTACTACCCCTTTAACATTATCGATGGCACCAACTACGACGACCAATACCTCAACAACCGCAGCCTCAGGCACCAGAAGTACTACCAACGCAAAATACACCCCCACACCAACCCCTACAACATCATCAGCGGCACCTACTCCAATGTAATTGACTAGACCAGAGATGAGGGCAGCCTGGACACCAGCTCCTTACGCCACTCCATAGCAAGCCAACAATACGACCCCATCTATGGCAGATTCTGCAACCCTGAAGATGAGCAAAAGTACCAAAGGAAAATCAGACAATCATAATAGCCCACCAAACTCCCACCTTCCTACCTCAACAGGTAATCACTCACTCTCGGCTAGACTGCTCCCGCTTCACCCATCGTCCAAAACCTAGACGCCAAGAAGGAAAAGGCTAAGTAGAGGTATAAGCTGCGCTATCGATTGTAAGATGAGCAGCAGACACGGGGCCGTTTTGAGGCAGACCTCAAAGAAGTGATGGCTAAGAATCGAGTCCATGAAGGCCGCATCTAGCAAGAAAGGGCGAGAGAATTCAATATACTCAACTCCAAACAGTACGAAGAAAAGAGAGCTTAAACCCTTTTCGGCAAGTAAATCACAGGCAGGGTCTATGACCTTCGCCCCTATGCGCAAAAGCAAACCAACCGCTCACCCATCAAGCACTCTGGTTTTACAACAGCTTAATAATCATGATTTTGATCCAGTTTTAAGTATTTAGTCACTATCAGAATGTTTTGTATAAGTTAAAAATCATTTTGCTCCTTTGTCAGCCAAAAACTTAGCTGGAGCCTTGTTTCTTTACTTGGTCAGTGCTTTCTAAATCTCTGCAGGTTTTATCTTCGTCTCTTCAGAAGGGAAGTAGAAGGGCTCAATAGTTTTGGCTAGCAGCTTTTTCCAATCCAGACCTTCAAAATAGATGTGCTTCTTGAGCTATTAATAGCCTCCTCCGATCCTATGCTGGGGGCTTTTACTAAGCATCTTTTCAATAAAGGACTTGCTACTTTTCGGGCAGCTCCTTGGATATTTTACACTTTAGTTAATGACCTATTAGTAGATAGTAAAGGGGTCTTCAGAGTTTTAGCCAAAAGGTAGCTTCCCACAGAGGAGTTCATAAGCAATCACGCCTAATGACCACAAATCAGCTGGAAAGCTATAGCCTTTGCCTACAATGATCTCTGGAGCTATGTAATGTGGAGTTCCAATAATCGTGCTTGTTCTAAACCTTCTCTAAATCTTCAACTTTTTCGCAGTCCCCATGTCCACAAGGGTTAAGTAGCCATCGCCCCCCATCATTAGGTTTTAAGGCTTGAGATCTCTGTAGATGATGCGGTGATTGTGCATGTGCTCCATCATGAGGAGTATTTGGGAGACTAGAAACCTGGTGTTTTCAGAAGTGAAGCAAACTACCTTGGTGATAACGTCAAACAAGTCTTCTCCCTCGATGAAGTCCATAATGAAATAGATGAAGTTGCTGTCCTTGATTAGCTTGTAGAAGCTCACGATAAACCCATTCTTAGGAACAGTCCTTAGGATCTCTTATTCGTTCATGATGTACTGGATTATTTGAGACTTTTAGACGTAGAGTCTATCCAAAACTTTGATTGCGTAGATTTTGCTAGTTTTGGTATTCCAGCAGGCGTAAACCTTGCCGAAATTCCCTTCTCTCAGTTTGCGGACTACATAGAAATCGCTGATTTGCATTCTTTTTTCGAGCCCACTCTGCTCAGGCTTATTGATGGAAGTGGCCTCCTATCTCTTTTGGTTCATCGAGAGGGCAATGGGACTGGGAGCTTACTAAAAGTCATACAGTATCTTGCCGATGATTCCGTCCTCTACCCCGATTAAATCTTACTTAATCTTGATGGACTTTTTGTTTTAGCTGATTTATGTGAGCTCAATCACCGAATTGGCTTGAAATGAAAGGGAACTTCCTTTGAGTGCTGAGTTAAGAGTGATGTAGACGCAGTCTTTGTGCTAGCCTTTTTTGAGTGCCACTTCTCCCTTTTTATAGTTGGCAAATTAGATGTTCTCCGCAGCTGCTTTAAGCTTCTAAGAGTCTAGGATGTCTGTAAGTTTGGATTCAGCCAGGACTCTCCAGACCACGTTTTTCAAGATAATATTTTTCAAGCTATCCCCCAAGCTAGTTTTGATATTCTAGCGACTCATGGAGATGATTTTGCATCTGGTCTTGGCCACAAGTGTATAGGCCCTGACGCCCCCTTCAAAGATGGAATTCTAGCCGAAGCAGTCCATGGCTTGCAGTTCCTGATTCTTTTATTTGATCTTCACAGTGCCTTCCTTGATAACGTAGAAGGAGTTGGCATCATCGCCTTGGTTAAATATGACTTGTTCCTGTTCGTATGTCTCAGTGAGGCAGCAGCTAGCGATGGCATTCTTTTGGTCTTAGGTCAAGTCCTTGAAAAAAGAAAGAACTTCCAAAAATTTTTTGTTCTCCTTCTCATAGATTTGGTTGATATCGTCCATGACTTTCTTGAAGGTAGAGCGGCTGATGATTGCCAATTAGCAGTCTGTTACAGCGAACACCGAAGCCGAACGAGGAGCATTATAAATAATTCCCAAATCCCCAAAGGAATCTCCGTAAGCTAAACTTCTTTTTTTTTAGCCATTAATGAACACCTAACAAACTCCTTAGAGGATGATGTAATAGGCTCCGCTTTTGTCGCCCTGCTTGAAGATGTAGGTGTCGCGATGGGCAATACAAGACCTCATTTCCTTGATGAAGCACTCAACTTCGTTCTCGCTGAGCTGGGAAAATATAAAATGTTTTTTGAGGGCTTTCTGGATCTAGCTGTAATCCGTGGGCCTGATGGTAACTTATTCGTCACACTAGACGTTGTCGCAGTTTTAATTGATCTCATTACTGACCAGCAGCGCGTTCTTTCCCCTCCTTTTCTAATTCACTTCTTTCTAACTAACGCAACCTTTACTTCTGATGATCTAGAGGGTATCGATTTGCCTTTCACCTCGACTGTCTCCACGTCTATCTCGTTGCTTAGCTCTTCCAAAGCGTTTTTGGCAGCATTACATTGACAACCACCCATATATTCTATTTAGAATTATTGCAACTTAGAATAGAAAAATATCTCATGAGCCAGAAACTAAGACAACCAATTTTGAAATTTCCATACCTTAAACAACCCAAAACCTTTAGCGACAGGGAAATCCATAAAAACGCAAAAAATAAGTGTAATTTATTTCTGGAACTTTCATTGAAACCCAACTTGTTCTAATTTATGGTGTGAACCATCTTTTTGTGGTTTTTAGGCACCAACCATGCTCAATAAAAGATTTAGCAAAACCTATGAATTGAAGATAATACTGAAAGAATTTCTGGTTTGGCCTCACTAAAGTAAATCTTTTAAAGGTATGGATTAAAAAAATAAAATTCTTCTGCAGAGCCAATTTAAAAAGGGGCTCTTTGAATCTCAGAAAATGGCTTTTTAGTACGAAATCATGTTTATTTTGTTGGCTAAAACGGGTTTTCAAACTTTTGCTTTAAATTGTGAAATTCTTCTGTTTGAATTTTCAGTGAAAGATCTAATTAATTTGTTATATAGCAAGTTGTTGTAAAATTAAGAGTGAAAGTGTGCAGATTATATAGTTGCTTACTTCTTTTTGGGCCATGGCAAAAACATTCAAGATATTGAATTGGTTGCAAGCATAAACTTACTTCTTAGAAAAGCTAATTGTGTTTAAAGCTATGAAAAATTGAATATTACTTACAAATAATCAAAATCGCAAGTTCACTCTTTCATTTAGCGAATCCTTTTATTTATGAGAGCTGCCTCGTAATGACTCAAAACCTCAATAGCCCTCACTTGGGTTCTGATATTTTCTGTCATCTCTATCAAATTCTTTCTTATCCTCTTTGTATCTTTCCTCTCTGAAGAACTACTCCCAACAGCATGCCCTTTTCTCAACTGGCTAAAGTGCTCATTCATTCTTTACTTACTCAAACTGTTGAGTTTTCTAATAGATCGATTCATGGTTAAAATGCACTTCAGGTCTGTCTTTCGATCCTAAGGGTTGAAAGAAGCTATTTGACTCTTGGCTTTTGCCACATACTCACTAGCCTTCTTTTCGTAGGCTAATGATTGCATTTGTTCCGGTTTCGAAGTGTAAGTAATGTTTGGTCTGATGATGCTAGTGGCATGGATTTCCTTCACTGACTTAGATTAGGCACTATCAGCGTTGATGGACCTATCCAAGTGCATGCTGAGTTTTTACTAGTTCATGGACTGTTGCCTGCTTCTGAGCACAAAATTCATGAATTTAGATGACTTGCCGTTTTTTTCGCGAATTTGCTCCAACTAGGCCTAGTATTGTGCGTCTTCAATAAACTTTAAGCGTCCTAGCATATCTTTGGGAATAGGCTGGAAGCCAGTTAGAGGGGTTCGTAGCTAAGTTGTGCTTTTGGACACATTTACTTTTAACTTGCGGTTCAAATCCTTTACGAAAGCTTACATTCGAACCTTTTCTTTCTTATTCTTGGCCACAATGTCTTCCGGCCCATCAAATCGCGTGAATTTTACGACTTAAGGAGTGTTGGACAATCGTGGCTAGTGATTGATCTTTGATGGGGGAGGAGAGGGGTTATGTGTTGGCTGCAGTAGAGTTTGCTAGAAAGAAGCTACTTTCTGTGTGAGGATTGAGTTACCTGATGCAGAGCATACTTAGAGTAATACTAATTGGGGAACAATTTTTTGAAATCCTCCTCTTCGAGATGGGCAATCTCTCGCTCCATTTTCGACACCATTTTCATTAATTTTATTATAGCATATTCAAACACCTGCCTTTATACTTTATCATCAAGTTTGATCCCAGTTTTAGCTGTATAATTAATAAGATGGACGAACAGATAATCCTGAGGTCCACTCAAGTTCCCATCAGTTACAAGCGCAACCTCGAAAACACTTTCAAACAATACAGAAGAAAACAGATCATTTCTATCTTGAGAACAAATAACAGAGCAAATCGAACTTACAAAACAATCACTTAGTTGATATCGTTAGTACAATAAGAACCTCTTTTCCAACCTTTTGCCAATAACTTCAAAGTCATCAGTGAAGTTTGCCAACA
>Ga0316217_10002670_pt1 | contig 21198 bp, 10 predicted proteins | sample 1anoAmetaG_FD_203633 | JGI IMG/M metagenome (GOLD analysis project Ga0316217, IMG submission 203633) | Freshwater microbial communities from Trout Bog Lake, Wisconsin, USA - 1anoA | ecosystem: Environmental > Aquatic > Freshwater > Lake > Hypolimnion/Profundal zone | place: USA: Wisconsin...
CTATTTTAGGTTTTTTATTGAATGAATCAATTTTCTAAACGCAAAAGTATTGGCTTAAGGAGAATATGAAGGTTTATATGAAGAATCTAACAATAAAAGGGCCTAAAATTTGTGTTAGATAGGGTTTTCATTAATCCTGTAAATAAATTGGTTATAAAATGAGTCTGTTAGAGCAACTCGCTCTCTACTCCTGCAAATTCGATAGTTTGTTCTCCTAACTATCCTCTAGTACAAATAACGCCTCTCTGAATGCAATTAGTCAGCAGCCTGCCAGTTTTACTCCCCGAACTATCAATAGCAACAGGAGTATATATACCGGCCCTGACTACAGCACAATCAAAAAACAGTAGATTTAGCGAGCTAGTAAATAGGCAAGTCAGTCGAAAATTGAGAATGAAAAGATGATGAGAAAATACAGCAGATTGAATTGGATGGTGAGTACGGTGGAAAATAAAGTCAGAAAAATAAAGTATGAGTTTATGATATATCTGTCGAATTTTGGCAAGAATGTGCCTTCGTAGCAATCCAAACAGAACAAGTAAACATATCAGTCATCATCTGCAATCACTGAGAACGTATCCAAGGAACAAGTGAACTTGACAAAATTGGAAAAGTCGCTGAATCTGCTCTAACTTAAGATACATTCTATGTACAAGTGGGCTTTTTGTCTTATCCAAAGTAAGAATAAACACAAAAATATGAAGATGGAATTAGCATGTCAACTTTAGGCTAAAAGCTCAAAATAATCATTAAAGCCAGCAAAGAATATACAGCTGTTAGGCTTTAGAGGAGGCAGTAATAGCATAAAAGCCTAGTAAGCTTTCAAAGAGATCACGGTGTAACAACAAAGATAATAACCTACAAATATCAAAAGTTTTGCACAAGTCAGATAACTCGAAAACCCTGACTCACGTATTTTTGAATTTAATAAGATGACTACATCAATATTTTTGTCTCAGAGGCCTTCTTCAAAATTTCGATTCAAAAAGAGGGGCTGGTGAAAAATAGCTTTTTAAACGGATAAACTTAGAGCATAAACAAATCTGAGTTAAAAACTTAATCTCAATTTGAAGTTACTACAGCACAAATGAGCCCAAAAAGTCCAAAAAGTAGAAGAAGACCTTCGCAAGCAACTGCTTTGGCTGGAATGTTCTCATAAAGTTTATAGATAACCTAGGAAGAGTATTAAAAGATCCGATCATCACGAAAAAGCATCCTTAAAGAAAAAAATAAGTAATTCTAAGCCGAAGATATTCCAATCTAAGAATTGTAGCTTGAATCAAAAGCCTCTCTTATGTTATAGAAGAAGTAAACAAAGTTCGACGAAAGGGAATAGTTTTTACCTAGAAACCGGATAAGACATCGGATCGGAACATTCGCTAGCATAGATGAACAATATGCTAACTAGATTACAAAATACCTATAATTCAAGAAGGTCATTGAGAAAAGAAGAGAATCAACAATCAAATAGATCTAGTACAGTCAGCATCTTATTGCTAAGTTAATAAATTCCTTCAAGGTTAAGCAAGCTCATTAAATTGTCAAAAACAATAATAAAACATAAAGATCCAAGAATAATAAAAACAAATCGCATCACAAAAGTTGCTCCACTCAAAGAAAATCATCGGAGAAGAGATTCACATAAAGAGATGATTCCAAAACCCATCTCTGCTCACTCATAGATCAGCAAAATCTGCCGACGGAAAAGAACACATATGTTACTGACCTTTTTTCTCAGTAAACATCGTTGAAGACGATTGATGTTTACTGTAACTATATTAAAGAAAAGAAAATGATGGAAACATACAGGCAGACACCAAATAAATCAAAAGAGAAAAATAAGACTCAGATGAAAGAAAAATTGTCTAAGAGTAAGGTTAAAAGTAATAATAATAAAGACAAAAATCTTGCTTAGATTTGCAAGAATCTGAACAGAAAAGAGCCCAGAATCTAACTTAGAATATAATTGGGCAAAAGTAAAGCTTTTTATAGGCCTTAGAAAGTAGTTATAGATAAAACTCCAATATAGTTGAAGTCAGCAAACAAAAAGAAATCTTCTAAGCACTGATCTTACATTTTTTGCTTAACATTACTAACTGAAAATACTGCTAGATTGTATCTATTTCGCATAGTGGTCATATTTAGGCTCAAAATAATAGCCTTCTAACTTTTAATTATTTAGGACCATTTCTTTGATGTATAAAGATGGTCGAGTGTTGAAATAATAAGGTGATTCACATTACTGGTATGTTGTTAATTGGGAGTTATAATAGCTTTGATGAAATAAGGTAGTGCAGAGGACGAAATCGACAAGGATTACGAATACATTCAAACCATAGGAACAGGAGCGTTTGGCTATATTATGAGTTTGCGCAGCAGAGAAGACGGGCGCATTTACGCATGCAAAATAGAAAAAAACCATGGCAAAGTAACTCTGTCTCCATGCAGAAAATCATCCTAGTCGAAAAGGAGTTCCAGATTATGCTTTAGCTCATGCATACTGAACATTTTCCGCAAGTCTATACCTTGCAAAAGCTTCCTAAAAACTCATACATAGTCATGTAAAAGCTTGATTACAACCTTGAAGACCTTTTCTTACAGTGCAAAAGAAAGTTTTCCCTGCAGACTGTCGCCCTTATTATCGACCAGACTGTGCAGACGTTGAGAGAATTGCATGAGCATGCTTATCTTCATCGTGATCTGAAGCCGTAAAACTTTATGGTGAAGATGGGCAGTCACCACATAAAGTTGATAGATTTCGGTCTAGCTGACTCTCTGACTGTGCGGAAGGCCAGCACCCTTATCGGTAACGTCCGTTTTTGCTCGCGATAGGCACATTTTGGCAACTCGTCCAAAAAAGATGACCTAGAATCACTGATGATATTGCTGTACTATATCGTGACTAGCTCTGTGCCTTGGCAGGAAGCAACCAAGGAGCAGATCTAGATGGAGATCAATCGCAAAGCAGACACCTCAGCCTAAATCGACACTCCCATTCTAAAGGCTAAGTATCAGTTTCTAGATAATCTGGACTTCCCCTCGACTAATAACCTTATCAAGAACACTTTCTATCAGTAGTTTGCTCTTATCATTAAATATGCCTTTGATCTGAGGTCACAGGTTGAGCCCAACTACGCTTGGCTAGAGAGCCGATGCAAAAGACTGTTACTCCTCAGCGGTACTAGGAGAGGCAACTGCTTCCAGTGGTGCCAGAGCAACTGTCCACTCAGCCGCAAGGAAGAACTGTGGGACATTTTCTCTGCTCCTTCCTGATTTTCATAGACTCAGCTTATTATAGGCTTCGTGATCTCTCAAAGAGCAGAACGATTATTATCTCCAGTAAATTTTGCAGATGAATTGAGTCTTTCTCCAGAATTACAATATTAGATTTTTCGCAATTTCAAATGCTTTTAGAGATTTATAATCTTATAAACAAATTTTGTAGTGGCTCACCATGAATTAGGCGAATGAAAAAATCTAAATAAAGCTAGGAACCTAGCTTAAAATAAGTAAATTTTTATCTTAGCCAGGTCGAAAAGGCATCGGTGCAAAAGGATGCCAACAAATCGTGATCGCCTATCGAGATCTTCGAGTCCTTAATATGAGTACAACAGTTCCGATATAGACTTTAACAACATTTCAGATGAAGGGTGCAGTCACTTAGCCAGAGCTAAGTGGCACAACTTGAAGCAAATTTATTTAGGTATTGGGTTTTTAACAAAGGTGGAAATCAAATTGGAAATCAAGGTCTCAAATAGCTCACGCTATCTCGGTGGGTTAACCTCTAAAAGTTATCGCTGAGTAATTCTAATTTTATGTAGTGGATAACTTAGTAGGATCAATAGGATGCAAATATTTACCATCAACGAACTGGCCTCAACTTAAATAGTTAATTCTCAGTAATTAGAATTTTACCTAGTTCTAAACACGATTGAAGATTAGGGATGCAGGTACTTAGCCGCTGCTCCTTGGAAAAAGCTTTAAAGCTTATCCCTAAGTAAATGAAAAGAGATTTAGGTCATAATAACATCGGAAATGAAGGCTGCAGACACTTAGTGACTGCCAACTGGCCGAGTTTAATCTCAATCAACCTCGGTAAGAAATAGTTAAATCAGACAGCACCCGCATCGAAGAGTAGGGATCAAAGCATCTGACCTTGACTCATTTCAAAAAATTGGGCCAATTATCAGTGAGTAATTATATTTGTACTTAGAGGAATGCCAATTTGGGTTTAAGAAATTTGCGCCTCTCACTTTCAAAGTGGAGCATCGATTAAATTATATGAATAAATAATAATTAATTATTGTTCTGCCATCTATTCGTTTGAATGTTATCAGTTCTATCATGAAGTTCAAATTGCCAATTTCGAATACAAATTTTCAGTACTTAAGTAAGGTAATTATTGCCAAACAACAACCTGTAATCATCTAAATCAACCCGATCTCAATCATAATTTGCGATTTAAGTTTATAATTCAACTCTAAAGCCTCAGAAAAGAAACCAGGTTCCATTACTTGCATGCACTATCAACGCGAGATCTAAAATGGAAAGAACTATAGGTGGGTGAGCGAAGCCAACTTTGTGAATCTGATTAAAAGCTAACTATTGAGTCTATCTACTGATGTAAAGCCATTTCAAGCTTCTCCAATAGGTAATCACCAAACTCTTGCGCCATTAATTACTGATCTTATTATTTCTTATTTCTCACTTTTTTACTCAGGTTGAGTTATTTTAGACCCTTTTCTATTAGCTTTTGTTAACTAGTGGCACCCCTCATCGCCAACTTAATTGCCACTTTGCTTATTATTTGAATACTGAGGTAATCATTTTTGAGGCACCTCCACTAAGCTTTCGTTAGATGCCTGCCTCTTTCATATTCATTGCTAAATCTATACTTAAGTGGCTATAGTAAGATTTTATTTAAAATAAATATGTGAAATCATGCTGCCTTACTTACTGCAGTTGCTGATATTACGCCATTGACGATGTTACCCACGAAGTAGATTACGTCGTTGGGAGCGATAGTTTGAGTTTTGTTGGTGCAGTCTCCCCAAGTCAAAATGTGGCCTGAGTTAAGTTTGGCTCCAGAACTTATCAAAGCGGAAACAGCAACTGTACCAGAGATAACTGGGTAGGTTTGTTGAGTGCAGCCTTGGAAGATGTAGGTTGAGGATCCTTTAAGGATGTCGAGAGAAGAGGCGCCTTGGGCGTAGGCAATAGCAGTAGCCTTGTCAGCTGCTTCCTTGGCTGCCTGGGCGACGAATAAGTTGTTATTAGCCTGGGTAAGGTTGAAGTTGGCAGCTCCCAAATCAGCTTTAGCTTGGTTTGCTTGGGCTCTCAAATCTCCAACAGCGCTGTTTGCGTCTTCAAGGGCGTGTTGAGCAGCAGTAAGAGCTGCATCAGCAACGTTCAGGTTGACCTGGGCATCATCATTGGCTTGAGTAGCGAGATCAACGTTGTTTTTGGCGTTGGTGGCTTGTTGGTTTGCTTCTTGGAGTTTGGCATTGGCAGCATCAAGGGCGGCTTTTGCAGCTTGGACGTTGTTCCAGGCAATGGTGTTGGCATTTTGAGCATCTTTGTAGGCAGCCAAAGCATTGGTGTAGTCGGTTTGAGCCTGAGAAAGTTCATTTTGAGCTTTAATGAAAGCGGCATTAGCATCGGCGAAGACTTTTGCGGCAGCATCAAATGCAGCTTGGGCAGCAGCTAAGGCGGCTTTAGCAGCATTGAGGTTGTCAACTGCATTGTTGTAGGCAGTTTGAGCAATGTTCAGAGTGTTGTTGGCTGTGTTAAGGTTAGCCTGGGCAATGTGAGAGGTCTGGACTGATTGGTCGTAAAGGGCTTGTGCTGCAGCAACAGTATTTTCAGCGGCATTTTCTTGGCTGTTGGCTAAGTTGAGGGCCAATTGGGTTTTAGCCTGAGCAGCTTGGGCAGCTTGAGCAGCATCCTTTGCAGCAGCCACAACTCCAGCAGCATTAGTAACTGCATTGTCAGCGGCGATTTGTTGGCTCTCAACTTGGCTTAGATCGTAAACAACTGGGACACTGCGGTCAGGAACGGGAATGATATTGTTGGCTGAATGAAGAAATAAATACTTTTGATAAGTGTTCCGGGTTGGACGTTGAGGGTATAGAAGCTCTGGGCATTCTGTCCCTTAGCGTCTCCAGCTGAAGCTGAGAAGCTATAGCTTCCGACGTCTGAAATGGTACCCTTGATGAGGCCACTGTTGTCTCCTGAGAGTCCTGCGGGAAGATTCTTATAGTTCCAGGTGATGGGTGCTACTCCATTGTTGCTGTTGAGCTGGATTGAGATCTTGTCTCCGCTTCTGTAGACCCAGGTGTCAGCAGCGGCTTGAATGATGAGGTTGACAACTGCTTTTGATTGGGCATTGGATGCAGCAGTGTTGGGGCCGTTAGCGACGCTAATCACTACTCTCTCTGAGCCTGTATTATTGCCATCAGCGTCACTGAAATTGACTGAAAACTTGAAGGTTCCAGTGATGTTAGGAGTACCAGAGACGACACCGTCGTTGCTACCAGTGAAGAAAGAGGGAAGGTTAGAGAAAGTGTATGTAGGGTAGCTGATGCCTCTGACTCTGAACCTGACTTCGTAGTACTGTTAGTAGAAAGCGGTGGGGGGGAAGGGTGGAGAGAGGAATACATCCTGAGAATGGGCTAGGTGGAGGTTGGCTGCGAGCAGCACGAGGAGCGTAAGATATTTAAACATTTATTATATGATTGCAGCAAAACTTATCGAAATTAAACTAATTCAGCGCATCTCAAAATATAATCAGAGTTGCCCAGCAATAAATAATTTTAATTACTCCAGAAAACTGAGTTATTTCCTCGTCTTTGGAGCCAATCAAAATGTTCTTCTCTTAACATTCCCGAGAAGGCCAATTTTCGCTTTTTTTTGATTTTTCACTACATATCCCTCGGAACATCTGAGCCTGGGCATCTTCGTACATCCATCTCAAATAACCACTCATTTCAAAAACCTTTGGACAAGACTCAGTAGTTTTTATCGCGAGATACCTAACTTGATGATGAAGATGTGGGTTTCGCCGGACTGTCATAAAATAAAGAGGTTGAAGTTGTGTAACAGTTTAATAAATGAGGAGTTTTCCTTCTATTGTATTTCATGCTTATATTAACAATTTTATTTTGCCAATAAACCAAGCCCTAAAATTTAGACTATTCGTTTATTCCTATTTTAACTAAGGGTTAATTTGAAGATAGGGCACAAAATAGATGTATAGTCCGTCGATTAAACATTAAACTTATGTTTGGTTATTAGGAAAAAAATATTCTACCACTTAGCATCTGCTTTCTTTTATTTTAGTCCAACTTCCATATAATAACTAAAGTCCATACTTGTGTGATTTATCTCAAGGCATAATCAAAAGCAGGATGGTCCATTTCATCAATTTGCGATGCATTATTTCCCTAAAAGTGTTTGTGGGTCAAAGTAAATTGATAATGAGAGACTAATTATCAACAATATCTCAGAATAGTTGTTCAAATAGCTTTATTGATTAAGAGCTAAAAGTGACAAAGTTAGCAAGAAGAGCATTAGAGGATATTTAATCAGTAACGCTGCGGAATTTCTACACCAAAGGGAGAGAAAGATCAAGGTAGACCAGCTTAGATTCAATAGCTAATATCTTTTGAATAAGCAATATGTATTTATTCTAATACTTTATTGTATCTAAAGTTTTTAGTTCTAGAATTGATGCAATGAATAAACCTAAAAAAGTCCACTCAATAATAGTTCACTTTTTTGACGTTCTTTCTCACTTCGTCTTCCTCTTTCAGATACTTTTTGAAATTCTGCACCTTCTTGTTTAGCAACTCATACATCTTCAGCTTCTTCTTGATCACTCCCTCAAGTTTTTCTACATAGGAATCTACGTCATAGTCCATAAATCCTATCCCTTGGATGGCAGAAATGAGTTCGCTTTCTTGGGTAAGCAACTTTGCGTCTTCTTTTATGGCGGCCATATGTGTTGCGAAAACTTCTTACTGCTCTTAAAGTACGGAGCTTACTTTTTCTTGGAAGGCAAAGAACTCTTATTTGTTTTAGCCTCTCATGGTTCTTTTCATTGCGCTTACATCTTCTTTTACTTTTTTGTTTTTCTGCTACTTCACCACGTCCTCAATTTATATCTCCTCTTCAATTTTGTAGGTTTACTTTGGTGGAGTTTGCTTCGGATTAACGATTGGTTTTTTAATGGAGTTCGCCCTTGACTTTTCTTTGAGAGAAATCGTTTATTTTTATTTATTAGTTTATTTGGGTTCTTCTCTGGGGACGGACGGCTCTTCTCGTTTGTTATTCTGCACAGCAGGTACAACTTTGGGGGGCATTTTGTTTTGTGAATTCTTGGGCTATAAGATTTGTTTCATATTTTGTTGACTTGGTGGCTGGACACTTTTGATTGGATTGTTATTCTGGTTGCTCTCTTATTTTTTTATATTTTTGACACTTTCAATCTTTTGTATGTTTTATCTTCCTTGCTACTTTTTTGATTAGCTATGAGTTTTTACTTAAATGCTATTTTTTGCCTCAGGTTTATTTTCGCTTTCGTAGTTTTTTCGATTATTTTCAATAATTTCGTTGTATTTTTTGCTCAATTACGTTTGATCTTTCAGCCTTTCAGCATATCTCAAAGTATTTAAGCTATGATCTGCAGAAGAGCTTCCTGGTGAAATACACGCAATCATAACGATTTTACTGGTTTGGTGTTTGTTGATGAAAGAGTCTCTTAAAATGAGAGTGAGTTTGGAAGCTCTGAAAGGAACATGATCAGCCTTATCATCCATAGCTCTAATGCACTCTTTCAATGCCAAAAGACTTCGTAAAGTAATTAGTACCTTTTGTTGATTTAGGCCCCTTCCATCCGTCTCTGCCGATCATTACTTTGGGTATCTTGCGCTCTTTCACTTCCAGCAAGGTCTACAAGCACCAATTTGCCATAGTATTCCTCACTACTTTTCTTTATTTGTATCTTTATGAAAAACTATATACCTGGCAAATTGCATGGGATCTTGAACTAGTGTCATTAGCTACTGTCGCATGAGTGGTACGATATGAGTTTGCTAGTTCCATTATCTGCAATAATTCCTTTGCGTTTTCAGCAGTTTTTTAAATTAAGCCAGGAATTTGTATACTTCCGTTTTTGTCCTACATAATGTTCAGTATCGTTTTATCGTTCAATAAATCTAAGCATCTCCCTCCGTATATTTCAAAGTAGCTGACTATGATCGTAAAGTTCTTTTTTGCGATCTCATATAGTTCGTTGACTATCTGGTCTTGAATTCCATTCATCGTGAAGGTTTTGCCTGAGCCAGTCTGGCCATATGCGAAGCAGGTGACTATGCCTTGTTTGGCGAGCAGTGGAAGCAAAGGTTTGATGGCAAAGTGGTAAATATCCTCGTTGGCCTATATCACAGAATAAGTTACTTATTCTTCATTGAAGGTATTGTCGAAGGTAAAGGTATGATCCTCGACGTACTTCGTGATACCATCGACCTTGTACTTTGGTTAGTGTATTTTGATTTGGGGATTCGCGCAAGAAATCGAATCTATTTCTCCACTTTGCTCTTACTTTTTGAAGATAGGCCGCTTGCGCACACAAACAGAAAGCTGAGTGATATGAGTTTTACTTTGAGATCTGCGCTTGAAATGTGTGGGGAGAGCATTTTCTCGCGGAATTTGTTTTTTTCGATCATCAATTCAAAATCAATATCTACGTTTTTGCCACTCTGGGCATTGATGATCTTTTTCTCCTCCTTTTCTCTTTTCGCCTACTACATTTTGAGTCTCCTCTCCTCTCGGTTTTTTTATATTTTTTTGATTTCCTACAGATGGGCGTTGCCTTTCTTATCGCTGACCTTCATAAGTAATTTCTTTAAAATATTTAAAGTATAACGAGTAAGAATCATAGCTCAAAGGCCAAAATGCATCTATTTTGAATATTTATCATTTTTCTGAATGTTTGTCTGAAATCGATCAAAGTATATCATTCATAGACTAAGGATTGATGAATTGACCTAAAAATTGTTAGCCTAAGCTTATTTTATCCATATATGCTTTATCTACAATAAATCCAGAAACTTTATGCGAAACTCTAGTTAAATTTAATTGATACTCATACAAATAGCCTTTATACACATCAATAACAGCACTTGAAAAGCAAAGATGGCTAAAATATAAAACCAAACACATAGAAACAAAGACAATTTTCTGACAAACCCTCTTTGATATTTTTGCGCTGATTAACACGTCCTCATTTCGAATTTTTTGGCATTATCTTTTAAATATAGATTAATAATAAGTGTGGATATGAATTTGAAGTATTTCCTCGCCTTGCTGATTGTGGGATTGGCTCAGTAAGAACAGCAGCAGAGTACTTTCATATAAACGTAGCTCAGGCTTAGATTGTGCAAAGGCGCTAGCAGTAGATCAGAAGTCAAAATAATATGACTTATACCAATATCCGCTCCTATACCTTTGTCTGTGGGAGATTCGACGATTTCGTTCTCAAGCCCCAACTGGAGCATTAAATCAAGTTTGAAATGCACGTCTATTGGAAGCAAGATAACGTCTATGTATCTGCAGAGTATAGAGAAGGCTAAGAAATAAGAGTTATAGTTTATGAGGACAACCAAAAGGTGCTCTTCGACAGGCAGTTCTATGTCACCACTGGATTTACCTTTTCGGCCAAAAAAGGGTCCACATACACCGTCAGATTCCTATCGGCTGGTAAAGTTACAAAGCTTGTTTCGATGCTGAATTCCTCACCGATGCAAGTGAGTGAAAACGTGGCGACAAAGTAGCACATCAATAGTGCGCAACAGAAGGTAGACACAATCGGCAACTAGCTAAGAGTATTTGTAACTTAATTCAGGCGTTACTGACGATATCCCAAAGGAACTTTCTAATGAAGGAGCAGGTCTCAAACAAAATCCTATCTAATACTAAGAACTACATGGTATATCAATTTGTTGAGGCTTTTCTTCTAATTGGTGTGGCAATTGTCCAGGTCAAATATCTCACCGAGTTGCTCAAGGGAGGCAGCATTGTATGATGGCATCCCTTCTATTTAATAGCTCAAAACACCCATCCAAAACTGACTTATATTCATTCAATATCACATCATTCATCATTCTCCTGAGTACAGTACTTCCCGCATCCGTTTTAAGGCTTGTTTAAGGCAGAATAGCTCACTGCTCTAACGGCCTGCATGATTGACTTTCGGACTGTTCCTGTAATCGCCTAGAAGGGAGTTGATAGTATTGTTTCTGGATAGCTGATTGTCGATTTCGTTGGTTTTTGACGGTTATATATGCGAAATGGCGAGTTTCGATAGGGATACCTCGTCGTTTATTGACTGAGCTTGTCTGATTTTGGAAAAGGCCTCTTTGTTGGTTATTTTTTTGTCGATTTTGACGAAATCCTGCTTGAACTTCTATATTTCCTTTTCTTTCTGCTCCAAGCAGTCTCTCAGCTAAGTAATCGCAGAATTCTCAAAAGAAATATGATGCTTTAGGAGTTGACTAATTGAAAAGTCCCATTCGATTTTGAGTTCTTTGAGTTGCCTTGCGAAGTAGTCGATGGTTCTTTTCAAAGAATTCGTCAAAAATTTCAGTTATCTTGCAATATCTTTGACCGGCAAAGCCTTGGGTTTGGATCCTACTCCAGCATCTTTCGAAGGCTGATTGACAACCCTCGGCGTGCTCAATTAATCTTTGTAAGAATCAAATCGAAAAAGAGGATCGCGTACCGGAAGCTGTATATCCAAACTTTTTCTAACCTACGCTTTATCACTTCTCTTGCTGAGTACACTTACGTCAAAGGGTTGATCTCTATTCCTGGCGGTGAATTGGAAGAGAGTGTTGCGTTTATCAGGAGAGGATGGTTTGGGCTGGAATTTGAAGCGGTTGTAGCCTGAACTTAGGCTGGAGTGGTTGCTGCCCACTGAATCATTGAGGGAGTCGGCTGAATCTTTGCGGGCGTGATGTATCTATTTCCAGTATTTGGCTGTCGGATTCTTAATCATTTAAATAAAATGAATACTATAATCGAAACTCACTATCAGTAGTGCTAAAGAGGGGATAGATTCTTCTGATTTCCTGAGTTGAGGTGTTTAGCGTTGTTAGAACTGATATGCCGTGTGGTGTTAATGTTTATAGATGAAATTTATTCTACCATATTATCACAATTAATCAGCTTTCGTAATGATTATCTAGATGCATTAATTTTATTTTATTTGATGCATTAGTTCGAAATTTATGGGTATCAGCAACTATCATGAGAGACTATAACGCTACGCACAGCCGCAATTAGGGTGCTGTCCATCAGGCAAAAGAAAGATCCTCCTCTCTTCCACTGAGAACTCATGCGGTTCATGTCTCCAAAGCAAGCAAATGTATTGCCGCCCAGCACCCACTTAGAATGATCATCTTGCTCTGTCCATGCCACTCCATTAAGATTCAAATTTACAGCATTGAGGACTTGATAGGTCTTTGAGCACCAAGCCTTCTCAATTGGTCTTCCCCAAGTTTAGGCGATAAGAGGCGAGACAGCGAGATAAGAGGTCAGTCCGTCTTCGAAGATGCTGCCATTGACCTTGTCGTTCTTAAAGATGGTTTTAATGGTGTAGCCCAAAGCTGAATTCAGGTCGTGCTTGTTGAATAAATTTGTGGCTTGAGTAAACAGACTTTTCGACAGTTTATAAATATTTTGAGTGGCTGAACTGTTCGTTATGATACTTTAGTAGACAAAAGGCCATGTAATCAGCATATAACTAACTAAATCTTATAGCTATTTTAGAGTCAGGGAAAAGCAGGCTAAGTGTTGGCCATAGACATTTTGGGAAGCACCGATGACTGGATTTACTTTTCCGTTGGCGAATTCTGGGTATTTGGGGATGGAATGGTCTAGGAAAAATCCTTTGGAAGTTGATAAACTGTAGGCGATTAATCCCTTGGCGTGAGCACTGGATGAGCTAGTCTCACCTGAAGGTTTTTCATCGTTCCAGGCGACGTGTTGCAGATTCTGACTATTGATTTGATCAAAAGTTTTGGTGAGGGGTGTAGTGCCGAGATCGACTTTTGCATCAGAGTAGATAAATTTGCCAGTCTTCATAGTGGAGTCGTAGTAGCCGTAGCCTGTCTTTCCTATTTTGGGAGGAACCTTGAAGATCACCCACCACTGTACGGCTTCTCCAGTGGCTTTGACGCAGGTCTGCCCAAGCGCAACGCAAGCTAGAGCCAAAAACGCTACTAAAATTCTCATCATTTTATTGTAGTGTAACCAATAAAGTTGATATAGATTCCTTGGTAGAATTATCATGATAATATTGTTTTAGTCCTTCAGAGCAGTGTAAAAACCCAAGAAGAATATACACATCTTTTCATGGCTATCCAATTTGTATCTTATCAGTAGGTTCTGATTTTTCAAGAATTACCTTTTCGTTTTGGTTTTTTTAAATTTTTTTCAACAGAGGCTCAGATAACAACAAAGGAGTCCCTTTCATCGAATTATTAGTCTCGGCTTTGATTGATGGTACGCTACTCTTTAACAACTATAAAGTATGAAGATCCAAAATTTTGATACTTTGGTCTTTGGTCGCCACAATCAGATGATGCTAAAGATAAAAGCAAAAAGTTTCTATTTTGGAGCTCAAGCTATAGAGCTGAGCGTAGTGGTTCTGCGCATTTATTGGATTGTTGCCCGGCTTGAGATGGTGGGCATCAATAATGATGAGGGCATCGTGACGTTGGTTATAAATTGCCATACGCTAGTCCTTGTAGTTGAGGTTGAGGTAGTCGATAGAGTAGTTGAGGGTAATTTATGTGTGATCAGTAAAACAGATCTTCTCTTATCTTTGAAGGAGGCATCTCTTGATGGTGATTTTGCTGCCTTTGAAGTTGAAAAGTATCAACTAATTACTGTTCTTCATCATCTTGAACATCACTTTTCCTTGGTTGTAGATCAGCTGTTACTAAACTTCAAGCTGCTTTCCCACGTGCCTTATTAGTAAATCGACACTTGCTTTTCTGGAGACAGAGCATAGCAGCGTTTTTTAGTCCCAGTATCTGTTCTCGTGGATACGTTCGAATCTTTTTTATCTTTTTCCTATACAGCACTCCAACTAGTTCTCCATGATATGGCTGATAAGCTGGATACTAGAATTAGTTTGCAGCATAAGTAGCTCATCTTTAGCCACTTACTTGGTCAAATGAGAGACGTATTGTAGCTTGATCGGACTGAATTCGTACCCAAACATCTTCTATATCTCGCCTTTGATAGATGCAAACTAAAAGCTAATATTCAATATCTGCTCTTGGAAGTGAATCAGCTTCATAAGCCGATCCTCATACACGTCATAGAGTTGAATCTTATTGCACTAGGTAATCAAAGCCAGCACTCCTTCTTCGGAAGGATGGCAGACAGCCTTTTTTATTGTGAATTTTTTTGAAAATTTCCAGAACTAGTTTATTTGGTGGCTCGACTCATCAAGAGGAGTGAAGCAGCGGATGGCTGAGTCTTTGAGCAGGGCAAACACATTTCTTGGATCCTGTTCCGAGTAGAAAAAGCTTTGCACGGCCGCAGTTAGAAATTTGACTGAGTATACAAACTTGACGTCGGTAGTAGTACTCCCAATCGACCAAATCGAAAGATTATGATCAGTAGAGATCACGTACAATCTGTTTTAGTGTCTATAGATCCAGTAGATTTCCTTGTAGTGTTTACTGCTATGCCACACTTCGTACTGATCATTCTGCTAGTTCTCATTGTCGTATTCATAGGAGTAGGGTTTTATCTTTAGATAGTTGCCTTCTTATACCTTTTAGATCATTATCGTCACTATTTCTCCTAGCTTTCCTGTGACTATTACTTGCTTCTAGGATAGCAGCTTAATGCTCAAGGATGCTTTTTGGTTGTTCTTGAGTTTTTAAGTGAATTTGTTAGGATAGTGCCAGTTGATTTCAAACCGTTTGAGATCATCTGCTATTTCCTCTATTTTCTTCTTGTGCTCAAGCGGGAATTACTTATGAAGGTTAAGCTTGAAGATGGTGATGAAATGGGACTCATTTAATTTAGTGAGAAAGCAGAAATAAATCTCCTGGCCCTTCTGTATATGATCAGCTGAGAAAATGGTATGGCCTTGGCTAAGTTCCACCACTTTTTATAGCACAGTGAAGTCCCTATTGAAGATGAGTATGGTTCCTCTTGTGAATATTGCTAGGTGATGGTTCTAGATGGAATAAATAATCTTGAGAATGCTGGACTTGGCTTTGATTTCAATTGGTATGAGGTCTTTTGAGGTTTGTTAGAAGAAGAATCTTGCGAGTGTTCCATCTTTATTGCAGAGAACGGCTCGAGATTTGTCTTCTTACTAATAGGGATGAATATACTAGGCGATGAAGTTATTCAGAGGTCTCAGAGAATCGAACGCCATCGTATGCTTATCTATGAGCACGAGATAAGGCTGGTTGATGGCAACAAGTAAGGACTATTAGTTGGACGAAATCGCATTTATTTTGATATCTTTGTGGTTGATCTGATGCTGGATGGCGATCTGCCTGAGACAGAGTTCATGGTCGACTCGTTTTTATGACAGATCGTAGCGATAGAGAAGGTAGTTGGAGCAGTAGTAGAGGTATTCTTTGCAGAAGTGGAGACATTGGGGTTTGTACCAGTTAGGTGAAAAACTGTATATCATCTACAGATATTATAAAGTTGCTACCCTGAATTTGAGCCTTTTTAACAGATCATATTTATAGTTAGCTTAATCAGTTTTGTAGAAAAATATTATTATTGAGTGGGAGCATCTCAATCTATGTATCCGATCGAAACGCAGCCTCGCTGTGCTCTCCATGTGCTGATTGTAGATCCGTTCCTGCTTTAGGAAGGGTCGCGGATATAGCGACTGCTTCTCTATTGTTTTGCGATCACACTGTTCCTCTTTTTCTGCCAATCTCCTTGGCTTATCGTGAAATATTTGCTCATGGCTAGTTTGGCCTTGTGTTTATGCTGAGATTAGCTCCCTTCCCATTTGCTGATGCCCATCATGCCTGACCTTGCCCTCTTTTTGCCTCTCTCGCTTTCCTGTTGCTGCTCCTTGATTGAGACAGCATCGTCCGGCTTTTTTGATTGGTTGATGGTGTGCTTGGTTGAGAAATTATTGGGATTGTTCATGGTCTTTTCCATATCGTCGGGCAAGAGGGATTGAGCAGCTTCATCTGCATCCTAGATATTCATAATTTGGAGTATGTTTTGGTTGGGCTCTTGAGAAATGAGCTTCCTAATGGCGATGGTGTTGGTATGCTTCCTGTTTCTCATATTCTGGTAGAGTGCAAAGAAGTTGTTGTTGCTGGTCAGCCCTTAGATCGCATAGTCCTTGGGCGGCAGTCTATACTTGATGTGCCTACGCGGTACTTCGCTGATTTAGAGTTCCATGATCTCCTGCAGGTATATATTGCCGAGATCGTTCATTATCCACTTTATTTTGATGTGGTCAATATAGATGCGGGAAGTCATGCTCAAGTAGTGGACTAGTTTGTAGGTCATCAGGTCTACGTACTAGCGAGGGCTCTTTAGCATCAGTTCTTACGTTAGTTCCTAGATTGTCTATAGATCGATGTAGCCTTAGTCGTATTTGCTCATTCCTCCGATCATCACCAATACCTCATTTTCGGCTCTTCTGTCCACTCGGCTTCCGATCGATTGTTCGTTGAGTGAGTATTGTGAGAAATAGATAGCTTCGGCCTCAAGTTTGTACTTGATGTAGGACTGCACGAAGACAATCTCACTCTGTAGTTTGTTACAGGGTTGTAGAGAGAAGACTTAGAGCTGGATTTGGTTGAAGAGCTGGCAGTTGCCGTCGGTATACTTGACAATACAGAAGGGTTCCTTTTCGTTCATCTTGTGCTCCTATATCTGCTGTATCTAGTATTTCTGGTTTTTGTGCAGGATGTAGCGCTTGAACTGGAATTTGTTCTCCTGCACTTTCTTGATGTTGCTCATGCCGTCGTGGAAGTGGGAGGGCACGAATCTTTCGAAGTAGGCCACGTGCATAAATTCCGGCTAGATTGTTTCCACCATTTTCTTATTGAAGTTTAGCTCCAGCATATACTTGTACTATTTGCGCAGGCGGACCATGGTGGCGAAGAGAGATTTCAAAGGAGTGGTGCCTGAGAGTTTTATTAACCGACCGTCTTTGCGACTAGTTTGAAAGGTCTAAAGACTTTATTTCTCGACGAACAAGATATCTGGGATGTTTAGTTTGAGAGTTTTGGCTCCACTCAAGCACAGTGCGTCTAATAGCCGCTTTAGCCAATGAGTTGAAGCCTTGCTTACAGTTTTGAAGAGATTGCAGTCCTCAGCCTACATCACCGTCGTCTTTTTCTTGAAGCATAGGTTGCAGTTGCAGGCATTATGGTTGGTCAGAAAATTGTGAGGGTCGATAGTGTTTTAAAGATCGTTGATTGCGAAGGGACTGACCTCTTGGGAAAAGCTGGTATTAGCGTTATTATTATGCTTGCGGCCGGTGTTGTTCCTTAGTAAGGTCATTAAAATTATTATTAGAGCATAGGTTTGAAGTTTTATGGATAAAACCGAGCAAGAGCATATGGTAAAGGGGAAGAGTTTGGTTTCTTCGGGCAAATATGGTAAACAATGGCTATAGCTTAAAATTAGACTACTTTATACTTTGATGATTGGTCTAAATTGAATAAAAAGGCATCACAATTGTTATTGTTGGCTACCGGGTTGCTGTTTCTAGAGTTGTGATACCTAACATCTTAAATTGATAATATAATATTTCTTTCTATATGAGCAACTACTCCTACTTATTCAAGCTGATCATCATCGGAGATACCAGTACGTTCAGGCTGATCTAGGCGTTGGAAAGAGCTGCATTCTGCTGAATTTTATCGAAAAGAAGTTCAAATTCGACCACGACACAACCATTGGAGTCTAGTTCGGATCCAAGATAATCACCCTGCCCTCGCATTCCGTCAAACTCCAGATCTGGGATACAGTAAATATCAAATAATCAAGGCAGGCCAAGAAACTTTTAAGTCGATTACTCGCTCTTACTACAGGGGATCCATTGGTGTCATCCTTGCCTATGACATCACAAATCGTGAGTCCTTTAGCAATATCAACAAATGGCTGGATGAGACCAAATCTTACGCCAATGACAAGATCACTACTTTTTTGGTGGGCAACAAATCCGACCTTGAAACCAGGTACTTTATTCGCTACTTAGACGCTCGGTAACCTATGACGAAGGCTTCAATTTGGCAAAAAAGAATGGAATGCTGTTTATGGAATGTTCAGCCAAAACAGGACAAAACATCGAAGGCATTTTCGGACAGCTATCCTAAGCAATCGTAGAAAAGATAGAAAGAAAAGAAATCGATCCAAAAAACGAGTCAATTGGCATTAAGCTGGGGACGATGAGCAACAACTAAGTGAGTAGGCAAAAGGGGTGCTGCTGAAAGATCCGTCTATTCTTTATATTAGATTTCTACTGCTTCTATTGTAACTAAACACACACTCTAGTTCCATTCGTTAATTAGCCACACTTATAACAATGATTAATCAATAGGCTCAGCAAATCCTTCATATAAGAAGGTAATAGATAGCATTCAGTTGCAAGTTTATAAATCAAATGGCCTAGCTTAAAAATTTTGAATTAACTTGATTGGCTTATATTTGGGCATCAACAACTCACACTCCTGCCAATCTGCTTTTTGATCTTATACTTAAGCTTTTATCTGAAAAGAGCCATAAATTCAATTATCGAATACCTTATTATATCAAATGATCAGATTGATATCATTTATACTGAAAGAATAGCTGGTGCTCAGCAAGCAAACAACGCCACTTCAACTTGTAGACGCATTGCATAAGAAAAAAGGAGAGAAGCCTAGCTTAGTTGGTCTTTGAGGTGATTCGATTTATAAAGATTTTAATTAATGAGTTAGGTTTAAGATAGTGGTCTCAAGAACTATAAGACCATCATCATTGGCAGGTCAACAGTCGGCAAAAGTACCCTACTCATTCGCTATGTCGATGGAGAGTTCAACCCTCAGAAGCCCACCATCGGAATCGATTACCGCTTCAAAAAGGTCACCCATCAAACCACTGATTTCAACCTTGAACTATGGGATTCGGCCGGACAGGAAAGATACCGAACTATAGTCTACAACTATTTTGCTCTATCAAAAGCAGGAGTGATAGTCTTCGACCTCACAAATGAAGACTCACTGAATGATGCCAAAAATTGGCTGCAGCAGCTGGTGAATCATTGCGGCAACTAGATCCCGAAAATCCTGCTGGGGAACAAATCCGACCTGCTGACCCCAACAGAGCAGAATTAGAAGTTGGAGAAATACAAATAGAGAATTCAGGAATTGAAGAAGGAGTACAACTGCGAGTTTTTCATGGTGAGTGCCAAGACAGGAGAAGGCGTGAATGATGCCTTCAACTACTTAGTCGCACAGATCTACGCCAAAAATAGGGCCACTGTCCCCGAACCAGTGAAACCTCCCGGCTTCAAGCTCAAATCAACATTGGTTGAAGACAGCAGGATCGAGGGGAAGAAGAAAAAGTAGAAGTGCTGTTGAATGATTTGAAGTTTGTATTTTGATGTTATACTCCTATTAATGCCAAACGGCTGCTCGAGGCTTATTCTATCTGGAATGAAGTAGCAAATAAACTCTTCATTTGTTTAGACTAATTATGCTAACCTTAATATGATGATTAGTTTGATCATAATAAACCAAAATGATGATATACTTTACTCGAAAATGGCTGAATTAAGTTCACTCTGCTGGTGAACCACTCATACGTCCTATCATACGCAAAATGATGAGTTTGATTATGATCTAGAAGGATCATTCATTACTGTTTAAACATTTTGAACAGCATTCGCCAATATTTTGCAAAACTCTCTGGAACTTTCATCTTGTTCACCACCTTCAGTCCCTTCAGCCGCTACTCTTTCTCAACAGATATCTACATATAAATTCGGTTTAAGAGTGCAGACCGTCTATCAGTCCCATTTCCATTGCCAGTTCAGGCCTCAAGCTACCTCCCTGCATCCAACGATACTCACTATTCTACTTATTTTTGGCTCTCAACCGATTCTAGCGGTTGGCTATCACTTGCCTTTTTAACTAATTAGCCAAGTCCTGCACTATCTTCTAGCATTTGGGAACATCATTGACCTGATAGGCGTCCAAAAAGATGTCGATTTGTTTGGTATTGCCTATGGACTCGAAGCCGATATTGTGCTTTTGGTTTAACTATTTCGTTGAGTAATACTGCATAGCGTAGCCGAAGTCTCCAATGACTGAGAGATTATCTGATGTTAGTAACAAATAACGGGCGTAGCATTATGTCGCAGATGTGAGGATGAGGTTAGCGCTGTTCAGACAAAACTATTCCGCAAAGGCGTAGACCGGAACGCTGCAACAGTTCGGATATACCTTTGCTTTTGGATGAGTTGCAGTGAGGCCGCGATGTTTTTAGCGACAGACAGTGAGCCTCCGTAAGAGTTGATGATGACGATGAGTGCTTGCGTCCTCTGGGGATCTATTTTGGGAAAGTTGGCGATAAAATGTTGCTATCTGTGTGAGCGCAGATGTACAGCTTGGTGTCGATGGGCCCTTCTATTTTGATTTTGACTACTCTTTTGTTTGTCCTAAGCAATCGGGCAAACATGGTTTAACTATATTAAATGAGATAGAAATTTAACGCAAAATAACTACTAGCCAATAGTCATCCGCCAGATATCCCGAAACTTTGCCTCATCTATTTGTGTGGTAGAATTTGATTGAGAGATGGATGATGTGTTGTTCCATTCATGTATGCTAGCAGTTGATCCTATTGGTTGTATACATCGTGATAAAGGAGTTATATTGTGTGATTATGGAAATTTAAGGGTAGCAGAAGCCAGTTCTTTCCAAAACATCACTTCAAATTATCAGATATACTAATCACAACTATTGTATCGAGGAGTATATTCTGCTGGCCTTGTTTTTAGACACAAAGTTCTTGTCAATGTAGCTCTTGAGGGTTGGGTACTTCTCTTCGATTTCGTTCTCATTGCTGATATCCCAAATTTTAACGTAAAGTTACAAATAGGAGAAAGCCCTGCTCACAGACTCATCCGATTCTTTC
>Ga0316217_10002671_pt1 | contig 21197 bp, 24 predicted proteins | sample 1anoAmetaG_FD_203633 | JGI IMG/M metagenome (GOLD analysis project Ga0316217, IMG submission 203633) | Freshwater microbial communities from Trout Bog Lake, Wisconsin, USA - 1anoA | ecosystem: Environmental > Aquatic > Freshwater > Lake > Hypolimnion/Profundal zone | place: USA: Wisconsin...
CTCCCATTCTTTGCGTTTCTAGTATTCTCTCCTCGCCAGTTAATTTCGGGCAGTGGACTCGCCCTGACTATTTCGTTGCTTTTAGAGTTGTTTCATCGGTGAATTAGACTTGCCAGAGTTCATTTGGAGTGAGGGGTTGGTTTCTGAGCTGCTGGGATTGCTTTTTTCGCTGTTTTGGTGCTCCAGTTTCATCAGGCCAACGGGGGAATAAATTTAAGTGGAATTGTAGCGGGGGCTGGATTTGTCCAGCGAGGAAGCTGATTGCTCACTATTCTTGCGGCTACCCTGCTCCAGCCTTTTCAATATGCTGAGTCGGCTGTTTTAGGGGTTGGGCGGGGGAGGCAGGTCATGGTTGAATATGAGCTGGTGGATGGGAGAGGATTTGGGGGTGTATTTCTTCTTACCGGTGGGCTACTAGAAGCCGTACTCACCATACACTGGGTACTGCAAACGGGGACTAATGGGACTGAGGTGTCTTTGGATTGGCTTCATTATTTTATTAACCGAAGATTGCGCACTAACACATCTGGTCTTATTGAAGGCTTATTTGATGCAAATCACATCCTTACAAGTGCACTAATTCTGAGAGAATATCGTGCCGGCTTGGAAATAGATGATTTAGATTTGTTGAGAAAAATGAAGAAATCACAGGTTATGTAATATTTCCAGCTACCGAAACCACCTACTATTTGCATTCTCGTTGAAAATAACCATTGGCTTAATATTACGCTGAATATGAGCATCTAAGTGTTCATAGGCAGCTTCCTATGACCACTTACATTACCTCAATTCAGCAGAAAGATGCTTGTAAATACAACTATTCCTGCTTGACTGAAAAGCAGGAACTGACATATCTTAGCACTGCAACTAACTCAGCATCTGGCCATATCCATAGTTGCACTTAATAATCCAATGCTCTGGTGATTGGTATATTGGTTCTTTTTCTTTAATTCAGAGTATCTAAAAGATCAAAGTTCTCTGATGTGTTTGGCGTACTCCATCTTCTGCACGATTCTGCGGTTCTCCTCCAGGTTGCCCTTGAGCTTTTTGGCCACATGCAGCACATCTGACACACAGATCTTTATGAAGAACAGCACAAACATCGCCACCAGCAGCGCCAGCATTGTCTGCCCCAAAGGCTAGATGTACGCGTGCTAGAATTGGTCTGAATAAACCACGAAATACCTCTGCCTTGGGTCATAACTATCAGTATCTCCATGAGGATGATGGATATGAGCAAAAGAAGGTTGACCTTTCTGAACTTGCTGCGGTGTTTCATGAAGTCGTAGTACTACCTGGCTGCATTGACGCAGAGTAGACCCACCAGCCATACCCTACCTACGCACAGGAAGTGACTGGGAGGCACCTGCCACACGTATTTCAGGAAGAAGAGGGTCAAGTCGTTGGTTTGGAACTGAATAACACACTCTGTACCATTACGATGAAGAGGACCATCTTGAGGAATGGAAGCAGGGTGGTGAAGGTTTTGGTTTAGAGGTGTCTAAGATTCCAACTTTTGCAAAAGAGTTTGAAGTTTTCCCAGTGAGAGTAGGGGAGGGGGGCTGACCTGAGACTCCAGCGATAGCGATCTAGTCCGAATCGATCAATGACCCAGAACCCGCAGATGATGCCCAAAAGATTGCAGCCAAAGATGTCAATGATGATATGGTCCCACCAGCACTCCTTGAAATTATTGAGAACGTTCCGCAGACTGTATTCTATCATTTCGAAGGAGACGGAGGCGAAGAAGATGAGTTTGAGGTCACGGCAGATCAGAGTTTTGAAGAACCAGCCCAGGAAGTGGGCGAGTGCGAAAAGATCGAAGCAGGAGTGGTAGAGAGTGCTGTGGTCGATCTGGCAGCTCTGTCCGTAGCTGACTTCCTCGTAGTTGACAAAGGAGAGGGAAGGGTCGATGTAGGTTCCAATCAATTCCATCGACTTTTCGCGAGTCTACTTTTAAACTCAGTTACCTGAAAAGCCATGAAAATGAGGCCTGTGAGGTAGAAAAAGCTGATTCCTGCGATGCTGCTCCAAAGGGGGGAGAGTGGCCCTTCGATTGGCGCTTTCGGCAGCAAGGCGCAGCCAAGGCCCGCACTGGCTATGAGCCCGAAGAGGAGAGTGCTTGGTTATGATGGGGCTACATTCTAACAGTTTCGGGTTTGGGATGCGAGATAAGTATAGTGACAAATAGAGAGATAAGGCAAAAGGCGATAATGTGCCGGATTCGAAACCTCTTCAATATTTTGTTTTGGGGGTCGGGAATGCGATCAACGTACATAATATGACCACAGGTGGCGAAAATATAAATATTTATATTAGTGGTTTAAACTCTTGAGTAGAAAGGTCAAAAAGAGGCGAATTGCGTGCTGGCTATCCCACTCCTCGGACAAGCAGCAGATCCAACCAACCAGAAATCATGGGAAATGGATCATTTTGAAGCCATGGGTTATCACAAATCCACTGAATTGATTCACCATTGAGATCTAACTTTATTCTCACTCTTTTTTAGTCTCATAGCCAACGCTGCCTATATTGAGGTTGTCTAAGCTATTATAGAAAATCAATAATAGTCACAGATACAGGTCTTGAATAAGATCTGCTTAGGATTAGTACTGCCAGTAGTTCGATAGTTTGAACCACCTTTGGTTCACTTCCCGCACGTCGCCACTCCCTAACACCTACTTCAACAGATATCGCTAGAGTTACACCAGTTCGCGGTCCTAGCCCCCGCGGAAGGGCATAACTGGCACGCCGTTGTTGTTTTGGACCATATACCCCTATGGCTTGCTGTCAATGATCACTGTGTCTCTGCCACTCCGATCGAACATGCGCAGATCTTTGCCCAGGAACTCACCTCCCATAACTAAGCAATGCTATCTGCTCAGAAGATGGCTGATGTATTTCCCTTCTTCGTCGATGACCTCAATGATAGCCTTGGCGATGTGGGGTTCAAATCTTGTGAAGGCGATGATTTCGAAGTGTTGGGAGACCTTTTTCAAGAAGCTCAAGGCATAAGGTCTTAGAGTGATGTAGCCTTTGAAATGGCCACAGTCTACTACGAAATCCTGTTAGCTCTGCCTCTAAGATCTCCACGCCAGCAAAGTATCTTCAAGTTCAATCATGATGGTCTTACTGGCATAATGTTTGGAGCTGCGTTCGAGGTGGACCTTGCGACTCTACAGCTCGAAAATAGAAGGGATGGGTAGAGATAGTCCGGCCCTCATAACAATCATACTTTCGCTGAGATGCTTCCTGGCGGCCGGGTTTGAACCGTTGAGGCTGTTTATCAGTGCCCCTACGTAGTAATCCTTTGCTCTTTTGGCGTTGAGTGCAGCCATCTTGAAAAAAGCCTGTGAATCGATATTCATGGTGCTTTCGTCCTCCTCATTGCAGGTGAACAGCTTGAGCTGAGGCATGAGGGCAGGTTGGATGGGTTTCTCCTTTTTTTTGCTTGAGGCCTCAAGCAAAATGCGCGCATTGTTGAGCTTTTCCTGGAGCTATCGGAGGTTGTGCTTGATGTTTGCAGGTTTGGTTTGCTTGCACTCGTGCTTGCGGGGAGAGCCGCCTTCATAGGCAGACATGTCACTCAGGCGCATCGTCAGCGGTCCGGAATACTCCATGCCTGCGGACATTCTAGAGAAGTGGAGGGAGTTGAGGTTGCAGCTACCATCCAGTGGCTCCACTGCCTTGTTTCTTCTATGTTGGAACAAACGCTCCATTGATAATACTAAACAATAATTATCAAATTCCCTCAATCGCACCTCACCCATAACCAAACAACTCCAGACCCAGATTAGAATAGAATGATGGAATGAGATATGAGATGGATCAGCCGCCGAATATCTCGGCAACGGTATCTATGAAGGTGCTGAAAGTGAGGGTATGAGTATTGAGAGAGGATATCTTCTGCATGATCTGTTCTATGGAATTCGGGAAGGGTTATCTCTAAGGTTTCTCGGCTGCAAAGAAACGGATGAACTTTAGCACCTACTACTTAGGGACTGTCCGCACTTCTTTCCCAAAGTACTTCTTTGCACTGCTCTAAACCTCGGCTCTGGTTTTGGGATCAATGATGACCTTTCTAGATCTGCGCATTTCTTCCAGCTGCAGATTTTCGAAGTAGTGGGTGCAGTACTAGACGATGTTGGAGGGTTGGTCGCGAAGTATTGCTTTGATGAGTTTGTCCAGAACCAGAGGCAGTTCTTGAGGTAGAGGGATAGAGTCGAGGTATCGACTGGCCATATTATAACGCCTAATCTCAAATTTTATAACTTCATTCAACCAACGGTTCAATAGACCAACATCCTCTAGCCAATTATTTAAGAATTGGCCTAGTCCAAATCAGTGGCTGGCTACTTCTATGGATTCCCTCATTGAATATGCATACAATCACTATCCACATTATCATACAAATTATCACTTGATTCCTGCAAGAAAATTAATCTTTCAAATCAAAGCCAATCAATTCATACAACCTACTAGTCCTCTGTGACTTCAAAGTTTGCTCACAAGGTTTGCCTTGTATGTTGAGAAGTAGGCTGGTGTGAGATAGGGATGGGTGATGAGTATAAGAAAAAAGACATCAGTGGATGATGAGAATGCGTTTGCCGAACTTGCTGTTGCGCAGATGTAGCAATTTGGCTTTGATTTGGCTTAGAGACATATTCTCAAAGCTGCAGTCCAACACGGACACGTCTTCGTTGTTCCGCAGACTGCTTACTCTCTATTTTTGCTTCAGCCGTGGTAGAAACACAGAGCTATCTCGAGAGAGTCTTTAGCGCTTGTATTCCAAACTTTGCTCCGTTTTATGGCGATAGCGCAGAGAATTGAGGCGTTTGAGTCTATGCCCTTCCTTCTCCGCTTCCTTTTGATGTTCAGGCTAGGGCAAACCGGGGTGCTCCTTCCTGAGCTTGAGCTTGGGCGTCAGTTACATCAGATCATCCTATTTGTGAGATTTGGTGAGTATTTTGAAAACTTTGTCTTAGAACTATCTGCGGCTGGCAGCTTTGCCATCCTCCTCCTCACTATCCGAATCATCGCAAGGATTTGCTGATTTAGGGCTTGACTCGTTGCGCATCAAAGTCAGCAGTTCATTCAGCAACCCTTTTTCCTTTTCCTTTTCTTTCTCCTTTTCACAGCTAATCAGCTTAAGGAACTGGGCCACACTTTAGCAAATGTCCCCTCCTACTTTCATCATCTCCCTCTAATTTATCCTTCTTCCATTGTACACTCCGAACGAGCTCTAGATGGTGTAGCTGTACTGGAAGCCAAACTTGGAGAAGAACATCGATCTTGCACAGTACTTCTTCTGAGGCGAAATCTCGTAATTGGACTGAGGTAAACTGAAGTTTTCATTCTTTTTGCTCATCATAAAGGGCAGCAAACGGCTCAACTCATGAAGCTCTGAGTTCTTGTGGTGAGGTGGGCCATAGGCAAAAACATTCTGTTCTGAGGAATGCCCATGGAAGTCAATAAATATCTTTACCTTCTTGGCAAACTCCTTCCTCCTCTTCTTGAAGTAGCGCATGATTCCCATGATTTCAGGGAAGAGCTCACCCCTGTGCGTCTCTTAATCAATGTACCAATGGCGGTTGAAATCATACCCTAGCATTCCAGTCCGGTTGTTGCCCATTACCACTCCATCGATGTTTATCATCGGCACTAGGATCCAATAGATGTTGGAACTGTCTATATCCACTAGTTTATTGGCGAAACCTTAGATCAGCCATGAGCCGACACTTTCTCCAGGGTGCTGCCTTGCGAAAACTACAACCACTGCTTTGCTGTTTTATAGTTCGTTCAAAATGTAGCCGTTAATGGGATGCCCCAAAACAGTTTTGGACAGTGTTGTTTTATGGAAAGGGCTGAATTTAAATAACTTTTAGCATCTCTGTAAGGAATAGGAGGGTTGACTACAAAACTCGACTTAGTCGTTGTCGAAATTGAACTCGAAGCTGAAGTGTAACTCGTAATATTGTTAGTCTTCTGACCCACTGTTCTCTTGGTACCTGACTTCAGTTTACAGCTGCTGATAAGACCCACCCTAGGCTTTGGCAGAGCGATAGTAGGGTCTTAGGCCACTTCTATAGAGCATGTTCTTTTTGGCGAAATTTTTGAGGACAAAGTTGGCGCATTTGATGTTCTTGTTTTTGACCTTGAAACAGAACCACTGGAAATGGGTGCTGGTGTTGGTGTCAGGCCTGATATACAAAGAATAGTTCTTATAGTCTTCGGAAATGGCATACTCCAGATTCCCACCCTAGTAGCTTGAGTTAAACTCCAAACCCTTCCTATTCGCATTGCCGAATTACTTATACAGTGGATAGACGATGTTGCTGCGGTGTCTGGAGTGGAAGCGTTCGTCCAGCTCCTTCTTGAGATCCGGGTTAATAAATACTGAGGAGTCGTAGATTGGGGAGATGGTGAGGAGTTTGAGGGGATGAGAGTACATTTTGGGTTTGTATTTGGTGGCAGTGAAGGTGGGGATATAAGCTAGCTATTCGAACTCAGTCTGGCTCTAGCAGGCGAAGCCTTCCTCCTCTTGCATTATATTATAACCACAGCTAACTATCAACCTTCAAGTTACTATATACCCTCTCCGCATCAGCCCAAAACAGCCATCCCTTCACACAAACTGAGAGCGATATGCCCTAGCTTTGCGTGGCAACTCTCACAAATCACTAAACATCGCTTTTTATCAAGATTCAATCGATTTCAAGTGATGCAATCACAATAGAGCCATAAATCACTTTCGCTGAGATTTTGATTGTGTTTCAATGGTTCCTGCGTTGCGACAGGTAGATTTATGTGAGTTCTTTGCTTGATTTGAGCTCTTTTATCAGCCAGCAAAGGCTGCGCTTCTTTGAACTTTCTGCGTTCAATAAACAGTGGTTTTTTTCAATAACCTTTTTCTCTAAATCTTGCTTGTCCAAAGGTTAAATCAACAAAGTTGACATCCTTCTTGACAACTCTCCTCCCGAATCGATTGTTGCCTTTTCTCTCCTTCTGTCTTGTTTATCACTTCTATCTTTTTACCCATAGAAGTGCAGTACAGATCCATTCAAAGCTCCATACCTACCTTGGGTGTTGTGAGAATCCTTAGAAGGCTGGCTCAACTCTAGACTTTGATAGGAGACCTTCAAGGCTAGCTTCTTTGAACGTGATGTATGCTACAAATTGTGTGCGATGCGTGGCAAACGAATAGTTAACCGATGTTTTAGCTCATCCACTTTTGCAATTTGACTGTCTTGCTTTGTACTTTTCTCCTGGGTGATAGATTTGGTGACTTCGGCAGGGATCCAAGGGCCAAGCTCACTGGGATTATTATTTTTATTGATTTTGAGCATAGCATTATAACCAAGCCATCGCCCCAAATGATCATATTAGTAAATATGCACAAAATAAAGTTCTCAACCCTGAATCAGTCATACTGGCGGGTACTGCCCTTCAGCTCCTTGGGCCCATGCGCATAGGAACACTGGTCCTTGTACTTGCAGACGCCCGTCTCCATGTAGTTCTTGCACAATTTGGTCTTGTATTTGGCGTTTTTGGTGATGTCTTCTTCATGCCTGAACTCACAATGGTCTCCCTTCTTGCATTCGTTGTTGAGATAGTACCTGCACACTCCTTCTCTCTCCAGTTTGAAGAAATCGTCCATCTCGCTCTCGCAGCAGATATTGAGTTTGAGGGTTGGCTCCTTGATTGTAAGGATAGAAAGGATGGACCCTTCGAGCTCCCTTGAGATATAATTCTGGCTCCTCATTCAAAAATATTTAATACAGAGTATAACTTGGCAGCATGTATAACACGGCTGTAATACCTAATACAAAGAGTATCAGTTAATTGATTCTTTGAAAAAATCGGAAAAAGATAGGATTGGGCATTCCTGGATAACACTCAATTATATTATCTAGCTTCTAAGAGCAACCTGATAATTAGATGATGGTTTAGCTCATTTAGTTTTGAAGTTCGACTGTCTTTGATGGCGCTGCTTTCCTCAGCGATCAGTTTAATAACTTCTGAAACGACTCAAGGTACAAAATCGCTCTAATTATCTTTTTATGTTAAATCTTTGGAGCGTATTCAAATTTATTCGAACAATTGATTTGATAATTTGGGTGGGCTATCATGATTTTTCTTATTTTTCTTATTCTTTTTTTGGAGGGTATTTCTTTTCGAATTCTTCGTCACTCAATGGCTTCCATTGGCTCTCAAACTCTTAATCTGTCCATTTGCCTTCATCGACCTTTTTTAGGTAAGAAACAATCAGTTAGTCTGTAATTGCTTTTTTTTAGACTTCAACGTTGTCAATAACAGAGTTGATATTTAGGCTATCCAGCAGCTTATAAGCCATTTCTTTATCTCCTTTTTAGAGAAACTAGCGAGCCATCTTTACCACAGATTATGCTCCTTCCAATCTGTTTTAGATCTTTTGAACTCCATCTAGAACATAATCATTGAAATGTCGAGCTTTTTATGACATGAAACGACAGTCGAGAGACTCCTCTATCAGTTTTTACAGCTAATCTTTTTCAATTTTTCCCATTATAGCTTGAATTCCCAGTTCTAGTGCTATTACAACACCAGCTCCTGCTGCGAGTCCTACCACCTCTCCTGCTGTCCATCCTGCAATACGCCCAATCACGTTGTTTTCAACCCAGCTTGGAAATCTCAGGATGAAGGCTCTTCTAGTCCAGTTTTAGCCTTGCTATAGTGCAAATCTGGCGAAAAAGCGCCTCATATAAATATTTCTTACAAGTCTTGCCACTAGTTTTGATACTGCCTCCGATACTACCTTCGACGTTATATGATAAGCATAGATCGATAAAACCAACTATAGCAAAAATTTTGGTATTTTGAATCCTAAACTATTAGCAAAATGTTAAACTGGTACCTCTTCAGTTTGATGACTTATCTTCTCAATAAGTTATTTCAGCTTAGCTTTGAGAGCTTAGTTCTCTGTAATTGCGGCCATTTGAATAATTTTTTCCAGCAGCTATTTAAAAAGATTTAGCCTATCTTTTACCTGAATGACAAGAGTATCAATTTTGCTACTAGTCTCAACAATTCGACGGAAGTTTTAGTCCATTTGCGCTGCAAGTGTTTTGAGTCTGCCTTTACGGTTTTAATTGTCAGGAAAGAACATCAAAATAATATTATAGATAAGTTTTGCCAAATTGTCGAGCATTTAAGATCAAAACCGATGTCATTCAAAAAAATACCCAAATTACCGCAGTCTATTCAAAATAGTACCTCTGTTCGCAAAAAGGCTTTGGCTTGGCTTCTTTTACTTATTTTTTCGAGTGATCAGATGAGTGAGCCGTGACATAAGGGGTTCAATTCCAATCGAGGGCTGTTTTTAAATTCATATGAAAAGTTTCTAAAAATCTATGCAAAAGCTTAGCGAAGATTGCTTTTGGCACAATGCAAAGCCTTGTGAATCTTCTTTCACATGATATTGCTTCTTTTCAACCTTATAATTAATAAGTTATGACTGAACGTACCCATCAGGTATATGGAAAGTTAATCAGTACAAAAATGGACTCAGCTTAGATAGCACGCAAAATCAAAGCAGACTATGTTGCAATCACTCGAGTTGACGATGCGCAAAACTTCTATGCTTGGTTTAAGACCGCAGTTCGCCTTTCAACGGTGAGAAACAATCTTAAATGTAAGGACATCTTTCTTTGCTACTCAAATAAACGCTAGGAGTTGCTGGAAAGTCAAGGAGTTGAAGTATATGGCCGAATAACTTAAGCTGGAATGCGGCATCAAAAGCGGACTTAGCCAAACCATAATGTTTAATGCTTGATGAAAAACAAAGAAAATGAAATAGTTGAGTGGTCTAGTGAGCAGATGCAACTCCTAGTACCTTCCCTGGACTTCTAGGAAGATTTTAACCTGACCCCTTATTTTTATAACTTTTGAGAATGATATTTTTAAATACTCATCCCACTAATTCTCAGATCACTCAAAAAATATGCTAAGTAACACTTGCCAAACCCTGTGAGCTACTATCTGCACACTCATTCTCTCTTCAGTTTGAAGAATTCCTGTATTTCGCTCTCACAGTAAATGTTGAGTTGGAGAGTTGACTCTTAAATGGAAATGATAGAAGAATGGTAGCTTAGAGTTCCCTCGAGATATGATTGTGGCTCCTCATTCAAGAATAATTAGCACAGGAATAGGTTTAATACAAACAGTCGTCAAATACACAGTCTTATCATTTATATGCTTAATAGTGTCACTTCATACACTCAGTAGTATCATTTTTTGTCAAAAATTTTGTGGCTGGCCACCCCCTGGATATCCAGCCTCTGCTCGCACTTGAACTACAGACATTATCGAATGAAGGCTTTGCTGTCGTCTGAGACGATCCCTTTCTGAGTGTTCGGGAAATTCACACTGCTCGCCTTCAGCATTATGCCTTCTTTCAGGATACGCAACTGACTCATTGCGTTCCCAAAGGGCTTTTCCCCATAGAGCATCTCGAAGTATATCACTCCAATGCTCCACACATCGACTTTAGGGCTGATCAATGTTTTTTCTTCAGTAAAGCACTCCGGAGGCAAATACCAATAAGTGCCAACACCTTGAGAGGTCAGCTAGATGGTTTCCTACTTAGTGATTTTGCAAAGCCCGAAATCAGTTATTTTGACGATGCCCTTGTGGAAGAGGATGTTCTGAGGCTTGAGGTCGTAGTGAATGACCTTGTCGGGGAGCTAATGCAGGTAGCGGATAGCACTGATTACCTGCCTTATTATCAGTTTGGCCTCTTTTTAGGGTATCTTCTTGTACTTCTTCAGGTAGAAAGACAGGTCAGGACCCTCGCAAAACTCCAGCACAGTGCAGAAAGAATTGGGATCTATTTAGACTGTGTCATAAAGTCTCACGATGTTGGGATGGCTCAGCATCTTGTGCACACTGTTCTATCTTACAGCATGTTTCACGTAGTTGTCCTTTGCCTGTGTGTTCCATTTGGGGTTGAATTCGTGTATCTTCACTGCAACTTCCTTCAGTTCCTCAGTGTCGTAGCCTTTGTAGACCTAACTGAAGCCTCCACGGCCAAGTAAGCCAAGGAGCTGGTATTTGCGGATGGCAGGCCAGTTTTGTGAGCCCATGAGGACGAACTTTCCGTACTTGGAGTTGTCCTACTCGTAAAGTAGTCTGTATTCTTTGATGTGGGCTGCTTTTTCTTCTTAGAGTCGTTTGAGCATTTCCTCGCAGTAGGACTCTTCGCGAGAGAGATAGTAGGTCTGGCTGTTGAGGGTTACCTTCCATTCCTCGTTTTCTTACTGGTCCTTCCCACGACGTGCCTGCCTCTTCGTTTTGTCCAGAGCATCTTTGGATTTTCTGATCTCCTACAACTTTCTTTTGTAGTACTTCACTTCGCTGCCGTCAACCCATAATTCGGAGTTGCCCTTCTCAGTATGGAAAGTGCGGTACTCTCCTAACCTCTCCTTATTATTGGAGACCCTCAGCCTGAGTTCATTTTTTCTGAGTCTATGGAGCTAAATGGTCGATTAGATTATTTAGCTTCTGAAGGCAGTCAACAGCTCCTATCTCTCTCTTATAGGTGATTTGCAGCTTAGAGGCACTGAAGGCAGAGGATTGCTGATTTAGAGGGGGATGGGAGCAGGGGAGACCTCTTCTTGGGGAGGAGGAGGTGAAGATTTCCTGACTTTGAAGTAATCTGTGATTTTTCGGTTAGCTTTGATTTCCTCTTCTGAGAGACGGATGTGTTAGAGTTGCTCCAAGGGCTGAGGATTCTCTTCCTACTGCTGCTCTAGCAACTTGAAGAGAGGCCTTACCACTTTTTTGGAATCTGTGCTCTTTATACTCTTTAGGGACTACTAATTGTTAAGGTTGGCCGCCTTGCTGGGCCTGCGCATACGGTTCTATAACAAACGTATACGCTAAAGCTCCTAGGGTTGCATAGCGCCAAAAATCAATTATAATTTGTAAATTGTGACATCACAAAGTCCAACACAACTAATCCCATCATTTTTCTTTCTGATTTGTTCATAAAACTCAAAAAGCTTATAATATCATTCGTTTTCTTTGCTCTTATCATCTTTGTTCTTGTTTTTGCCTCTGCAGCGAGTCCATACGGCCTTAGCGATCGCTATAACGATGATCAGCAATATCAGGGCCTCCATGGCAATCATGTAGATTTTTTAGCCATAGAAAGTGCCAAAAAGAGGCATTTGAAGTATCTCGACGTAGTAAACAAGTGAGAGATAGGTTGAGAGAGGGTCGAAGTACTGAGGAAAGGCCCACAGAGACTGGATAGAAATGGCGCAGGAAGCAAGCAGCATAAGGTTGCAGTTAAACAGGAGAGAGTTCATATAGGTCTTATTGACGATCATGGGATGCACCTTGAGTAGGTAGGGTATTCTGATCCCAAACACACAGCTGCCCTTAACCAAACAGATCTGCATATACAGCACCATCACTCCGTACAGCAGAGTTGCCAGGAATCCTGCGCCACTGTTCGAGAGGGAGGAAAACCATTGATCCATGAATGAGAAGAGGGGCTAACCGTTGAGGCTTATTGATGCAAGCATCTGTAGGAACCAAATTAGTGAAATTATTGTGCTGAGGATCCCGAAGATTAGAGCCACTGCGTAGACCACTGGGTGGCCTGTTTTACGTTATAGCTCATTGCTGAACCATCCGTAGTCTTACTAAAGTTTTGCTATCTTGCCTTTGTAGTTATCGAAAAGTTCCTCGAATTTGGATTCAGCCCTTTTTTTGCTGAACCAACCCCCCTCAAATTGCCTCAACTCTTCTTCCTGAGTTTTAAGTTTTTCTCCTTAACTAATCAACTAAGCGCTTGTGGTCTCTAACTCTGCCTTCTTAGCGAAAGCTTGCTCAGTGGTGAGTTCTTTGGGCTCGTTGGCAAAGTAGGCAATCAGGTCAAAGGGCAAATAAAAAAGTCCAATTGCGCCATTGAAAACAAGCAGAATCCAGCCCACAAAGCTCAGTATCAGCAAAATGTAGAGTGAGGCGTTGATTCTGAACTGTACCCCTTCAATGGTGAAGACCCCCAGCCAGATGTAGCTGATGAAGATGAAAGCGACCCATATCGCTGCGATTATGAGTGCAAACAGGAAGGACCAGAGGATGCGGCGTGACATTGGTTAGTTTTAGTCTGATTCATAGAGGAACATTGCGAAGGGGTTCAGGAAAGCCACCAAGACGAAGATGATGGGGTAGAGGATGTAGTAGACTAAGTAGTAGGTGCTTTCCGGGTCTGCTCCGTCCACCCCCTGGTCTAGGGGCAGCAGGAGCATTTGTCCCCAGGCCAAGGTTTGGGAGAGGATGACCAGTATCTTGGGGAAGACCTCATTGCCCACCCCTCTCTCCTAGGCTACGTAGAACAGAGCTTACGGTGGCAGTAGACGGTGAAGAGGTAGATGCTGACTGCGATGATTATGATGCCCACAACGATAGGCACAATGATGGCCAGGATGTTCGCCATATCTATCAATTTCCCTCAGTAATTATAATCTATAAGATTCGAAGCAGCCCAACCCAACTCAACCAAACTCAAAGTGATAAAGGAGCCTTCACACTCACACTCACTTGAAGAGTAGGAGTAGGTGAATGAAATATGAGGATCTGCAGTATTGTAGTTCAAATATCAGATAATGTAGGGTCAGAGCTACTCTCCTTCGTTGTTGAGCAGCAGCCGCCGGTATTTGTAGTATTAGAAGCGGCCTCTTTTGCCAGGTATGGACACACTCGGCCCGTTTTGCTCTTCTTTCTCGCGGAGGTTGTAAGTGAAGGTTTTGCGGAAGTGAGGGTCTGACAGATCCATCACTACTCTGTTGCGGTTCACAGCTTCTCTCTTTATGTTGCGGTCTTCGTTCCACTTGCCAGTGACCAGTTCCACGAAATTGAGCCTTGGAGGAAGCACAAATCTTAGTTTGTCGTCCTTGCTTTTGGTTCTGGGAGTCTGGGAGCAGAAGCTGAAGTTGATTACTTTGGCAGTGCTGACTTTCTTATCTTCATAGCTACTGATCTTTTCCTTGGAGGCTGTGGGTTTGCGGATGTTGATGGCCCTCCTACCGCGAAAGACCTCTTCTGAGTCTCCCTAAGGTTGGGGTGGGACTGTTGGTTCCTCAGCCAACTCACTGATCTCAATTTTGATGTCTTCTGTGGTTTTGCGTGTGACTTTGGACTTCAACCTCATCTTGCATCTGGAGACTGACCCGCACTTGCCTCCCTTTATCATCTGAATCAAGTAGTTAGCCTGGGCAGGGGACAAGTCATCCTCATTGCCCTCGTTATCTGAACTGCCCTCACTCATCTAGTCGTCACTTTTTTTCTACCTCTACTTGGTTTACTATGCCTGTTTGATTTCTTAGAAAAGATGACGGATTTTCTCGTTCTCCATTGCAGCAAAGATGCACACTTTCTAGGTGCCTTTGGATGGCGATTTGCTCTTGCCGTTTTTAGCAGAAACTCTTTTGGTTTGCTTGTCTTTATCTTTATCCTTTTTGCGTGCTCTTTTTTCCAAACGAGTGCGGTCAGTCGACAACACTAGGTCGATGTACTAAAACAACGCAACTCCCACTTTAACCCCCATTTCTCTCCATAATGGCAAGGTATAGGGCACGTCTTTCAGCAGCTCATAGTCAAAATAGCTTCCATTAGATGTCTAAATCGTGTAAGACAGAGGTATCCCCAATCTGCGCAACAACACTGCCCTGGCTGTGCTTTCTTTGAATTCGTTTATCTTGAAGATACAAGAGTAATAACGAAACATTGGGGTGACATCGCCCAACAGCTTTGGAAATATTCTTGCTTCATAGTAATAGCGTTAGATGATGGGAAACTCCGGGCCGTACATAAATGTGTTTTTTTTGGTAGAATGCCCGTGGAAGTCTAAGAACATCAGCAGACGCTAACCGAAGAGTTCCTTGTTCTCAGCGGCTAGTTTTTTGAAGTGATAGACCTCAGGAAAAAGCGCCTTGTCAGGCATCTTATACTCTCTATTGAAATCTCTGCCGGAAAGGCCAGTTCGATAGTTGCCTATGACCACTCCGTCAGGGTTGAGCATAGGCACTATTTTGAAAACTATGTGCCTTCGCAAGATGTTGGCCTGCTTTGAATCACTGCACAGCCACTAGATAAAGCCTTAGATCATATGTGAGCCATTGGATTAGCCGGGGTGGGCTCTGCCCGAAACAATGATGCATCTCTTTGGGATGCCTTCTTCTTACTCCACTGCTTACTCCAACCCGTGGTGAATGATGATCAAGGGTACTTACAAACCTCCAAGCGAGTTGCAAAGTTTGCTGATTTTCAGGAACTGCTTGGTTTCAGGTTTGTTGGTCAGTTCTTGCAGAAACTAGACCAGCCTCGAATAGGTGTAAGGTATGCAGTAAGAGATCTGCATCTCGTCTTTCTAGTACTGGCTGTAGAGCTAGAAGGAGAGGCGGAACATTTGCCTCATCTACAAATCGTAGACATGTGCTCCAGTTAGCACTCTGCGCTCGAATCTGACGTTTTCGCCCTCTTGCCGCCACCCTATTTTCTACTTTTCGAAGAGCCTCTACGAAAAGATGTAAGGCTTCATTCCCCTGGCGAAAAGACATTTATCCTTTTGGAAGTTGCAGATGTTGATCTTGTACTTGAGCAGTTTCTTCCACCCTCTTACTCTAAAGTTGAACCACTGCAGATGTCCGGCAGTGTTGCTGTCCACCCGCATGAAGCAATCGTACTCTCTTTCGCCCACCTTCATCACACAGTCCAGGTTGCCTCCCTCGAAGAAGGAGTCGAAGATGAGGTCATCCTCTGCCTCCCAGTGCTGACCGCAGAAGGGCCGGTTGGTGAACTTCATGTCGTTGGGTGCCTTGATGTGGTTATAGGGGAAAGGGAAGGTTTTGTCGTACCAGGCGTAGTAGGTGTTTTCGTATCTGGGACCCAGATAGACCACGCGGGCTTTGGTTTTGGGCTGGCGGAGGGCTCGCCTGACCAGCTGGTCGAAGCGTTCGCTTTAGAAGATGATGGGGACTGGTACTGGAAGATCTAGTTTGGTGTTCCAGCTATTTGATTGCAGAGGTACCCGGTTTAGATATCTGGACGCAGAGAGTAGCTCTTGTCCTTGATTTCCTGCGGGGGAGGGATCTTGAACTTCACTTCCTACTTGTTGCCGTGCTCCAGCAACTCCTACTTTACTTCTTTTACGATTATCTGCTAGTGCTGCATCTCTTAGTCCGAGGAAAACCCGTCGTCGATTATTTTGTCCTACTACGGCTGCAGTACCTCGCCTTTTGTTTATTTACTCATATAATTATTATCGTGCTTGAAGCACAAACAAACAACTAGAACACGAACAAAGTTGGGAAGCAACCCCAGAAAGACCTATCAAGAGCCAAACTTCCACAAAGCGCGAGGGTTGTTTAGAGATTGCACTTATGGGGAAATAGCCAGTGACGGTTTGAATTATCCAGTTATTGTCTATGATCGCCAAAAGTCCCTCTTTCTTAGGCAGCTAATTCGTACTTGGATATTCTGCCTGCAGAAGCAAAAGTTGGCCAGCACATCTGCGCAAAGGTGCAATTATTTTCATATTGTTTGCCCTCTGGGATTATTATGATGAGATACCCAGTCAGCGATAAATCATTTATCAAATGTAGAAACAGTAGACTCGAGATTAGAGCACTCCAGGTCATACTCAAGCCAATACTCCGCGCAGCAATCTGGACACCCTCATCAATGACAAAATTGGCTTTGGGTATGCCCAGGAGAAACTCAGTCGTGGGCTGTACTTCTTGATGTTCACTGGAGGCTCCGAGTCCATTGTGCTCAGCACCTTTCTCCCGGCTATCATCAGGTAATGGTCACTCACCATGCTTTAGCAGTCTCTGCTCTTCACAATTGTATACCTCGGGATGGCCCTAGGCTCATACCTGCAAACATACTCAGACAAATACGGCCGGTACCCTTTCATCCTCTTCGAATGAAGTTTACCACTAAACAGACTAAAAAGAGTAAAAGTTCATCCCTCTATAGATGTAGAGAGGCAGTTTGGCAATTTTTCCCAGGCAAATTCCTCCACAAAAGCCATGACAACTAATCCGATGCATCACGTTACGCCTACACCTGGCACTTGATGGACAGTGGTTCTCAGTGGAGCCAGTAGAACTGGCTGCAGAGAGCATATTTCCCTAGATTCATAAGGAGAGAAGTAGCATGATCAGAAAAGTCTGATGATTCTAATTTTTTGTTAGCCAAATAGTATAATAAGAATTTCTGTTCACATGGAGAAAGCACTCAAACTCAGCATCCAAGAGGCTACCCAGCACCTGCAGCAGCATGGATATGCCATCATCAAAAACTTCATCTCTCCCCATACTTGCGAAACTGCCATCACCGAAATCGACCGACTCATGGACTAGTTCCAGCCCACTCCAGAAAATGTCACTATCTTTGGCAGTACCAATGGCAACTCCACCCACCGTTATAGCAAATACTTCCTTGAATCCTCAGATAAAGTCAGGTTTTTCTTTGAGCCCAAGGCCTTTGAAGATGGTAAAATGATTGTGCCTAAAAAACAGGCAATCAACAAAATAGGTCACGCGCTGCACTAGCACAACAAAATCTTCGAAGATATCACTTTCAGCCCTGGAACTTGGTAGATTTGCAAGCTGACGGGCAGAATGAACCCTCAAGTTGTGCAGTCAATGGTGGTGCTGAAGCCACCAAAAGTAGGGAACAGGGTCAAAATCCACCAAGACTCCACTCATCTCTTCACAAACCCAGACACTTTGCTTGGTTTCTGGCTGCCTCTCCAAGACGCCACCCAGAAAAACGGCTGCCTATGGGGACTGCCAGGCAGTCACAAGGGCAAACTTTACCACCGCTCCAAAATAGTAGACAAGAACCCAGTGGAAGAGATTTACCATTAAATTGACTACAAATAGTAAGACTTCGTGCCAATGGAGATGGAAAAGGGGAGTTTGGCCATATTTACGGGCAAGTTTCTGCACAGGAGTTTCAGCAATTAGTCAGAGGTTTCACGGTATGCCTATACCTGGCACTTGATGGATACCAGTTCTGAGTGGTGCAAAGATAATTGGCTGCAGAGGTCCAGTTTCGGCAAATTCATCAAAAGGGAACTGTAATAATGAACAACAAATGATAACTGTGAAATTCAACTAATATCGATTAGAGTTTCCTTGCTAAACTCAACACATATAATGCCATTATTTCTGATATCGATAATAATTTCTTAGTAGATCTATCTATTTCTGATATCTTTCGATTAATAGGCACAGTTTCATCCCCTAATATTTTAGTACAATCCAGCCTAATCCCACCCTGAGCCTGTTATCTCAACATAAATCTCTTTTGGTTCAGTATCTCATCCTAATCTTGGTTATTTGTTGTTGGATCCACAAATGGCAATTATTATACACGTTATAATATCTTACGTGTCAATAAAAAGATGTTTCTAAAGACTCTTACTCTTCTGGCTCTGCTCTTGGCACTCAGCCAGGCTGAAGTCGTAGTCCTGGATGATTCCAACTACACCTCATTCGTCCAGTAGCACCCTTATGTCTTCGTCAAATTCTACGCCCCATGGTGCGGCCACTGCCAAGCCATGGCCTAAGACTACATCAAACTTTCAGAAGCTGCAGCTGGCAAACAATACATCATTGCCGAAGTTGACGCAACTGTTGCTGTTAATGTCAGCAGCTAGCTGGGAATTCAAGGATACCCCACACTCAAATTTATTGTTTCGGGCAATGTCTTGGACTATGAAGGAGATAGAGCATCCGCATCTATACAAAGCTGGGTTTAGAGCCTCATCAAAGCTGAGATCAAAGAACTGACTGAAGTTGAGCTTAACTCACTGATTGGCACTGAAAACTTCATTGTTGTTCAAGGCGCATCCAACGAACAGCTCAAATCTTTAGCCTTGTCCCAACACATCAGCAAAGTGCCCTTCCACGCATTCGCAGGAAGCGAATTCAAGTTGACAGCTTACCTCAAAGACTCCAAAACAGTTGAATATACTGGGGAGGTCAAGATTAAGTAAGTTGCCAACTGGGCCACCCAACAGACCCTTGGACATCTTGTCCCCCTTTCAGGGCAGAATATAATCAAACAGATTTTCGAGAATGAAGCTCGCCTACCTGCCTTCCTGCTCTTGAAAAACCCAGATTTCACCAATGAAGCCTTCTAAATTTTGACTGCTTTCTGCGCATCTCAACAACAACAGCTTAAATGTGGCTATGCCGATCAGACGCATGAGATCTTCAAAGGGATTGCTCGTTTCTTGAAAGCTGAAAGTAGTAATTAATCTTTTTTGGCATTTTTTGACTTCGGCATCAAAAACGGGTACAAATTCAGCAATCTCTCTGAAATTTCTGGTACTTTGCTTTATATTTAGAACAATCCTTATCCCAATTCCTGTTGGACATAAACTAGGGCAAAATAGAGAAATTCCACGACGAATAGAAGCTGAAAAAGTAGAAATAAATCAAGTACAACCATGTGGTAAAACTCACCAACTAGACTTACAACCAAACTCTGCAAGACAACAAGTATGTCTTCATTGAGTACTACTCTGCCACTTGCGGCCACTGCGTCAAGTTCGCACCCCAGTATGAACAGTTGGCCGAAAAGCTCAAGTCTGAAAACTCACCTTTTTTGATTGCTGCTGTTGATTTGTCGGTTGAAACAGAACTCAAGGAACAACTTGATGTTAGTAGTTTCCCCACCTTCAGGTTCTACGCCAATGGAGAGTAACTTGATTACAATGGCGGCCGGGATGGAGACAGTATCACCAATTTCTTGAACTAGGTCACTAAGAGTAAGCTCAAAACAGTCAGCTCAATTGAAGAACTAGAGAAGCCAGCAGTTGCTGTTTATGGTATTGATGAGAACAGTGCCTTCAATTTCCTGCCTTTTGTCTTCAAACGTTTCCCTGTTTACCAGGTCTTGGGTGAATCTTCCTTCAAAGTTGAGATTCATGAGAAGAAGTTTGCTTCCTACAGTGGAGAGCCCAATCTCAAAGCTGTTGCGAACTGGCTTGACGAGCTCACAGAGCCATCTATCATCAAAATCGCTGAGGCAGAAGCTCCCAAGAAGCTCAACAAGGCCTTTGCTGATGCGACACCTTTGTTGGTCATTATCAATAGAGACAATTCGGAAGCATTCAATACTGCCTTCACCTTCCTGCAGACTTTCTGCGAGGAGCAAAATGAGTACATCTGCGGAGTGGCCAGCAAAGGTGACTCTGACTTCTAAAACTTTAACGACTGGGTTGGTGACCCCTACAGCGAAGTCAGTGAAATTATCTACATTAATACCTAAAGCTTTGAGAAGTATTTGTATGTAGGAGAGTTAGCCGCACTTAACGCTGATTCAGTGAACCAATTCGTGAGCGACATTAAAGCTGGGAAGATTCCACTTTACAAAGGAAAAGTAGACATTGAAATTGATGCCACACAAGCTGGCAAAGCTGCAGCCAACGCAACTGCTTCAAACGAAACAGCTACTGAAACTGAGGGACAAACTGCCTAGACTGAGGGAAGTGTAGAAGCTGAGGAACAAGCTGGATAGAACCAAGAAAGCCTTATAGTTGAGGTCAAAGGATAGGCTGCTGAAGTAACCCCCGAAACTACTCAATAGGCAGTCCAAGGATAGGAGTTGTGATAACTATGAATGTATAATCAAGCTAATTGTATAACAGTTTATCATATTTAAAACTTACATGGAAGAAAGTGGCTCTCAGTACGACTAAGAAGAGTATCCCTAAGAGGCCTCCAACCGCTAGGAGGAGCAAGAACTCGGTCAGGAATACTCCGAACAATCGCGATCACAGCATTCACAGCATTCCCAGTCTAACAGGTCCAAGGTATCTGCTGAATCTTCGGGTATTACTTGTCTTACCTAGAGTATGAAGAGCAGGAGCTACAGATTAGACGTTGGCAGTGGGCTTACCCTATTATTGAAGGGGTAAGTCCTTGTCCAAGGGGTGGCCATTCTGCCACTCTTTCAGGCGCTTCCATCATAATCTTTGGTGGTCACTACTACACAGGCAAAACCTAAGGGTACGCATACCTCAACGATACCTACATTTTGGACGTCAATGCAAACAAATTCACAAAGCCCAAAATATCAGGCACTCCACCTGCTCCCAGATACGCCCATTCAGCTGTGCTGGCTGGCTCCAA
>Ga0316217_10002672_pt1 | contig 21195 bp, 15 predicted proteins | sample 1anoAmetaG_FD_203633 | JGI IMG/M metagenome (GOLD analysis project Ga0316217, IMG submission 203633) | Freshwater microbial communities from Trout Bog Lake, Wisconsin, USA - 1anoA | ecosystem: Environmental > Aquatic > Freshwater > Lake > Hypolimnion/Profundal zone | place: USA: Wisconsin...
TCGTTGTAATCGGGCGCGCGGACTTGATCGGATTGCTGGTCGAAACGCTCGATCAGCCGCTTGATGATGTCCGGACAAGCACCCATTGAGGAACATTGTGCCGGGATGGGGCGGCAAACTCAAGCGGGGGCAATGGATAATTGATCATAGAAAGAAAAGCGAACGCCGGAAAGTGGAAAGGTTGTGATGGGGCGTTCGGCGTACGGGAATTGCAAAGCGGCGCGGTTTCATGCCAAACTGGCGATTGGCGCAATTGGCGGGCGTTTTTTCTCATTATGGCCGCATGATTAACGCACGTTATTTGCGATGAAATCTTGGGGCACTTTTGGCGGGCCTTGGGGCGGTTTGGGGGCACCTTGGGGCAGTTTCGAGGCCTCTTGGGGCGTTCCAGAGGGGGTCGAGAGGCCTCCAGATGAGTTTAAGGCCGGGAAACCTGCCCCTAACCTCCGGGAACCTCCGGGGAACCTCGCGGAACCTCCCCTGAAAGTCGAGAAAAGTACACTAAAACTGCCACCAATCTCGGGCTTGTTTAGCGTACTCAACAACATATATTAGAGTACCAATGATGTTTTATCAATTAAATTGAGCGACGTAGCCTGATTTGAAAAATTCATCCGAAAATGCATTTTCGCTGGCAAGTCCGGCTGGAATAAGCACTTACGGCAAAAAACAATGCGCGCAACAGTGCATCATCAATGCTTGCCGTCATCCGTTTCCTTGTCGCCAAATGCTTCATAACGCAATCGCCGGGGCGTGGTATAAGAAGTGGTATCCAAGCATGAGGATCGCATGAATCGCATTCCCAAACGCATCTTGACCCTGGCGGTATCCCTGTCTATCGGCGCGGCGGTGGTTTTCCCGGCTCATCTGCGGGCGGCCGATGCGCCACCCGACTGGAAAGATCAAATCCGCGCGGCGCAGGACGATCAGGAACGGCTTAAAGAGCAAACCGCGCAAGTGGCGGCCGATTTGGATCGCATCATCAGTTCCTTCCATCAGGCGGGGATGGAGAATTCCACCGATGTCAAAACCATGATATCAGTGCGGGCGGTGCTGAACCGGCTCTCGGCCGACGACATGGCCAAGGTGGTCAAAATTCTTCAGGATGCCCGCGCCCAGCAGCGCGATCAGGCGGTGCAAACCGTGGCCGGGGCTTATCTGTTGCAGGGCACGGTGCTGGTGCAGTTGCAGACGGTGTTGCGGCAATATCAAAATCAGCAGCAGGTGAGCGAACTGGCGGCACGTTTTGCCCAGCTTGCCGACCGGCAAAATACCAATCTCACTTACGCGGTGCAGTTGATCAAGCAATCCGGGGCCAGAGCAGTTCGGGCGGACGATCCGGCGGTGCGCGATGCCATTCAGGTGCAGGTTAGCACCGAAGTCGCCTTGGGCGACGATACGACCGCGGCGGCGACGGATTTGACCAAGCTGGGCAAAGATCTGGCGGATAACCAACAAGTCAAAACGGCGTTGCAACTAGCCGATAGCGGCAAACCGGCGGAATTGGCCGGGCAAACCGCCGAATCGTTGCGTGGGGCGATGTTGAACAAGGCGGCGGGGCAGGAAAAGAACCTGCGCGATACCTTGCGCGCCATCGCCCGGCAACTGGGGCAGGCGGCCGATACGCTGGGGCAATTGCGGCAGGCGGCCAAGGAACTGGATCAGGAAATCGCCCAGCAGCAGCAGTTGAACGGCGACACCAGCAAAGCCCGCATGGATAAGGACACCGCCAATGATCTGGAGACGCGGCAGGCAGAGTTGGTGGATCATTCCGATCAAACGCGGAAGGACTTGGACAAGCTGGCGCCCAAGGCGGCAACGGATGTGAAGAAAGCCGAAGACCAGATGCAGACGGCGCGCGGCACGCTGCAACAGCAGCAGAAGGAGGCGACCGCCGAGCCGCAAAAGCAGGCGTTGGCGCAACTCTTGCAAGCCAAGGATGATTTGAACGAGGAAATTCAAAAACAGCTTGCGGCGCAGAAGGCCGACCAGGACAACATTGCCAAGCTGGAAGATTTGAAGAAAGAGATCGGTGACCTGAAGAAAGCGCAGGACGATCTGAAGAAAGACACCGCTGCGGCACAGGACAAGCACGATCAGGCCAAGCAGCAGGCCAACGCCGACGCGCAAAAGAAGCTGGAAGACAAGACGCAGGATGCGCAGCAGAAGGCGGCGGATGCTTCGCCCAAGGCGGCGGATCAGTTGAAGGATGCCGCCAACAACATGGACAAGGCGCACGATGCCCTGGACAAGAAGGATACCGACGCCGACAAAGCGCAACAGCAGCAGCAATCGGCGTCGGACAAATTGGATCAGGCGCAGAAGCAGGTGGATCAGGATCTGCAAAAGCTCAAGGATGACAAGGCGGATGAAGACAAGCTGCAGGATGCCAGTGTGCAGTTGCAGAAGATCATTGCCGAGCAGACCAAGGAAAACATCGACACGGGAGCGGTGGCCGATCAAAAATCGCCGCCCACCAGCGCGCAGCTCAAGCCGCTGTCAGCGCAGCAGAGCCAGATTGGCCAGGAAACCGCGAAATTGACCGCCGGTTTGCCGGACACCGCCAAGGATGCTTTGCCGCCGCTGAACGATGCCAAGGCCAACATGGATAAAGCGGTTGGCGACTTAAATGGCAGCGATGCCAAGACGGCGGTGCCGCCGCAGAAAGACGCGTTGGCCGATTTGTACAAGGCGTTGGCGGCGATAGCGCAGCAGATTGCCGCGGATCAAAAAGCCCTGGACCAAAAAGCGGATACGCCGCAGGACATGACCAATCTTGCCGATCAGCTTCAGAAGGCGCAGGAGGATTTGGCCAAGGCGCAGAACGATCTGAATCAACCGCCGGATCCGGTGGCGCAGATGCAGCAAGACCAGCAGAAGGTCGCCGATGCCTTGAAGCAGATGCAGCAGCAACAGCAGCAGCAGGGCAAGCCGGAACAACCGCAGTTGCAGCAGGCGCAAAAAGCGGCGCAGCAGGCGGCGAAGGATTTGCAGGACCAGAAGCTTCCCGAGGCGCAGAAGGCGATGCAGCAGGCGCAAGACGCCATGCAGCAACAGCAGCAGGCGGATCAAAATCAACCGCAGCAGAATCAACCGGATGCGGCGGCCCCGCAGTTGCCGCAAGTGCAGCAGCAGCAAGCGGATTTGCAAAAGCAGTTGGCGCAGCAAATTGCCCAGCAGACGCCGGCCCAGGAACTGAGCCAGTTAGCCCAGCAGGTGGGGCAGATGGCGGCACAGCCGCAGGCCCAGGACGCGCCAAACATGCAGCAGCAGATGCAGCAGGCGGCCAGTGAACTGGCCGATGCTGCCGCCCAGGCCCAGGCGGGCGATAAGCCCGAAGCCAAGGCGGATGCGCAAAAGGCGCAGGCTTCCTTGGCGGCGGCGCAAGCGGCGGCGCAAATGGCGGCGGCCGGCATGGCGCAGCCCACGCCGCCCGGACCTCCCGGTCCGCCGGAACCCGGCACCGACCCCAGTAAGGCCGACGAAGATAAGCCGGAACCCAGCACCGGTGACCGTAAAACCGAAGCCAAGGGCGCCACCGACGATGGCCATGCCGCCCGTGCCGGCGCCGGTAAGAAATACGTTGGCTTGCCGCCGCGCGATCGCCAGGCCATTCAGCAATCGCAAGGCGAATTGTATCCCAAGGCCTACGGCGGCTTGGTGGAGCAGTATCTGCGCAACCTGAACAATGAAGAATCGGCGGATGAGAAGAATTAAGATGAAGAACAGGATTAGGATGAAGATGATGATCCTCCGCCGTCCCGTGTTGGCACTGCTGCTCACCGCCGGCCTGTTGAGTTTCAGCGCGATTCAAGCCCATGCCGCCGACGCTCCGGCCAAACCCGATGCCGACAGCGACAAAGACACCGACACCGTCGTGGTGGACGACCGCACTGAACAGGTCATCAACGGAGCGATGAAATACCTGGCCGGCAAACAAGCCGCCGACGGTGGCTTTTGCGACCAGCAGCGGGTGGCGTTCACGGCATACGCGCTGATGGGTTTTTTATCCGCCGGACAAATTCCCGGCGAAGGCCAGTACGGCACCAATGTGTCCAAGGCGGTGCAGTTTCTGCTGAGCAACGAGCGCGAGGACGGCTACCTTGCCGCCAACACTGGGCAATCCAATATGTACGGCCACGGCATCGCCACCATCGCCCTGGCCGAAACCTACGGCCAAACCAAGGATCAAAACCTCCGGCCCAAACTGGAAAAAGCCGTGCAGCTAATCATCAGTTGCCAGAATCCCGCCGGGGGTTGGCGTTATGCCCCCAAGCCGGCGGATGCGGATATCTCGGTCACCGTGTTGCAAGTGGTGGCGTTGCGTGCCGCCAAAAATTCCGGCTTGGATGTACCGCAGAGCACCATTGATAACGCCATCAAGTTCGTCAAGAGCTGTGCCGATGCCAGCGGCGGTTTCACTTATCAGCCGCATAATCACGCGCCGGGTTTCGCCCGCACCGCGGCGGCGATTTACTCGCTGCAAGTGTGCGGTTTATATGACGATCCGCTGGTCAAGGGCGGCAGCCAATATCTGTTCAACGCCCGCCGCGGCCAGGAATGGTTCACCTACGGCAACTTCTATGCCGCCCCGGCGCAGTACATGATCGGCGGCGATACTTGGAAGCGCTGGTACACCGGTATTCACGACATCCTCATGAGCCATGTCGCCACCGAAGTGGGGGGCATACGTTACTGGCACCCGATCGACGGCGGCAGCGGCCAAAACGACGTGTATGCCACCAGCGTCTATACCATGATCCTGGCGATGCCCTACCATTACATTCCGTTGTATCAACGATGAGCAAGAGGTGCGTTCAGTTTCTTTGCCGTGAGTGGCGCTTGCTTGAGGCCCAGGCCATGTGGCGGCAATGCCGAACGCCAAATGCCGAATGCCAAATGAAAGAAATAAGCGGAATGCGCCTTGGCAATTTTCCATTCGGCATTCGGCATTTGGCATTTGGCATTGCTGCCGTGCTGTTTTGCTTGTCGGCCTGGGGCGGCACCATCCGCACGCTGGACGGCAATCTGCTGACCGGCACCATCGCGTTTGGCAGCCACGATGATCTGGTAATCAATAATGCCGCCGGTCTGGATGCCCACGTTGATCTGCACGATCTGCTGGATGCTTCGCTGGGCGAGCACGTGGGAACCGGCATTCTGCCGGCGGGTTTGCTGCTGACCAATGGCGATGCCATCGCGGCGACGGTCAATCATGCCGATGATGCCACGTTGACCTACACGCGCAGCGGTGGCACCGGTAATTCCCATATAGATATCAGCAAGGTCGCGGACATTACCTTTCATCCGCTGACCGCCGCCATGCGCGCCAAAGTCGCTGGCGATGCCACCGGCGCTTTGCTGGCCACGGGGGATTTTATCGAAGGCGACTTGGCAGCGGTTGCCGACGGCAAGGTGCGCATTAGTTCGGTCCTTCTCGGTAACGTCGATATGCCGATGGATTGGCGCTTGCTGCTGGTGCGGCTGCGCCCGGCGCAGACGGTCAGCAGCAACTGGGTGGTGCGGCTGCTGGATGGCTCCATCCTCCACGGCAATAAAATCGCGATCGCCAATAGCAAGCTGACCGTGACCGGCGCCGATGGCGTGGTCACGACGTTGCTGGCCGGCGAGGTGGGGCAGATCGAAGTCGGCCCGGCGCACATGACGGCGCTCAACGACGACCGCCCGGCGCTGGAGCCGAATGATCCGGCACGGCTGTATACCAATTCCGCCCCGGGCGGATTGCCGGCGCAATTGCTCGGCGCGTCAGTGCAGCATGGCCTGTGTCTGGCCGCCAACACCACCGTCAGTTTTGATTTGGATGCACACGCGCGCACGCTGGTGGCGCGGGTTGGGGTGCCGCAGGGAATCTTGCCGACCGCCAAAGTTCGCTTCACCGTGCTGTTGGACGGCAAGGTAGCCCCGCAAATGCCCACGGTTTATCGCACCAGCATTGACGACAGCATCATGTTGGCGGTGAAAGTGGCCGGCGCGAAAAAACTGTCTTTGCGCGTGGAAAGCCCCAGCGAAGGCCAGACCGGGGCCTGGGGATTATGGGGCGATGTGGCGATCATCCGTGATTAGGCCGATATTGCTTCGCGGCGCTGATCGGATAACTTGGGTTCAATATGCTGGGTCAGTTGTGGTGCGTTAGTCTGGCCACCGGAGCGGTTCTCGTTGCCGTTTTCGTGGCAGTCTTGCTGGTGCGGGTGGCGCGGCTGCGCCGCCGCGTGCGGCGGGCCATTGTCCGCCTCCGCCAGATTCACCAGCGGCAAACCACGCGCTTGCTTTCCCGCGCCCGCCGCGCCGAACGGCTGGCCGAGGTCGGTACGTTGACCGGCGGTCTGGCGCACGAAATCAAAAATCCCTTATCCACGGTGCAGTTGAATCTCCAGCTTTTGCAGGAAGACATCAGCCCGGACAACCCGGCCTATCCGCGCATCGTCAACCGCCTGGCCACCGTGCAGCGCGAAGCCGGGCGCTTACGCGATATCCTCGACGATTTTCTGCGTTATGCCGGCAAAATCGAATTGCAGCGCCAGCGTGTCGATCTGAATTTGCTGTTGGAGGAACTGGCGGATTTTTTCGCCCCGCAAGCCCAGGCGCAGCGCGTGCAACTGCGCTTGCGCAAACATCCCGCACCGCTGCTGGCCAGTGTCGATCCGCGCTTGATCAAGCAGGCGGTCTTGAACCTGATGCTCAATGCTTTGCAGGCCATGCCAGCCGACGGCGGGGAACTGATTTTGCAAGCCGGGCAAACCAACCAGCAGGCGCGCATTGATGTAATCGACACCGGCCCGGGCATTCCCCCCGAGGTCGTCGGGAAAATATTTCAGGCGTACTATTCAACCAAAAAAGGCGGCACCGGTTTGGGCTTGGCCATGACCCACCGCATCGTCGAAGAACACGGCGGCACCATTGCGGTGACCACGGAAGTGGGCAAGGGGACGGATTTCACCGTGCTGCTGCCGATTGAACCGGCGCTGTAAAGCCGCCGATGCCATCCGCGGCTTTCCCTCAAACGCCGCCCAGCGCCTTGGCCAGATCATCAAAAAAATCCGGATACGTTTTCTGCACACACTGGGCGTCTTTGAGCACCACGCCGGGGCACCTGGTCGCCGCCAGTGCGAAGCTCATGGCCATGCGGTGGTCGTTGTAGGTGTCGATGGCCGCGGGTTGAACCTTCCGCGGTGGATCAATCGTCAGCGTGTCTTCTTCAATATCCACCTTGGCGCCCAGCTTGGTAAGCTCCTTGGATAGTGCTGCCAGGCGATCGGTTTCCTTCACCCGCAGGGTATGCAGGCCGCTGATGACCGTTTGCCCGCGGGCAAACAGTGCGGTGACCGCCAGGGTTTGTGCCGTGTCGGGCATGTCGGCCAGGTTCACATCGATGCCGCGCAACTCGCCGGTGCCTGTCACCGTGATGGACGATGGCGCGAACACCAATCCCGCGCCCATTCGATGCAGCACGTCGGCAAATCCCACATCGCCTTGCAGACTGTGTTTGCCCAGGCCGTCGATGGTGATGCTGGATTTGGGATGAATCGCCGCCGCCGCCAGAAAATAGCCGGCGTTGGAGGCGTCGGGTTCGATGGTGTAATCAGTGCCGCGATAGCGGCCGCGCGGCACGATGATCTGTTTGGGCTGGTGGGTGTGGGGATCGCGGTGCAATTCCGGCGTGTGGTCGAAAACATCCATCAGTCGCATGGTCATGGCCACATAGGGCCAACTGGTTTGGTTGGGCTTCAAATCCACGCGCACTTCATGGCGGGCATAAGGGCTGATCATCAGCATCGCCGACAAAAACTGGCTGGATTGCGCCGCGTTAAAGCTGAGGATGCCGCCGGGCAGCAAATCGCCCCACACGGCAATCGGTGGGAAACCGGCTTCGCCCAGGTATTCGATGCGCGTGCCCATATTGCGCAGCAGATCGACCAGTTCGGCGATGGGCCGCTGTCTCATGCGTTCGATGCCATCCAGCACGAAGCGGCCGCAGCCCAGGGCGCAAACCGCAGTGAGAAAGCGGATGGTGGTGCCGGAATTGCCGCAGGCCAATTCTGCCGCGGTCACCGGCACGGCGCCGTCGGACCCGCGCAGATGCACGGTGCGTTCTTCCTCGTCCAGCGTAGGGTGCCATCCCAACCGCGAAAGCGATTCGAGCATCACGCGGGTATCGTCGGCCAGCAGCACGTTGGTCAGCGTGCTTTCACCATCGGCCAGGGCCGCCAGCACCAGCGCGCGGTTGGTCAAACTTTTTGACCCCGGCGGTGAAAGTGTGGCCCGAAACGGCGCGGTAACCGGCTTGGGCGAAACATCGCTCATGGCGGAAGACTACGAAGCGATGGCGAAAACTGCAACCGGGGATGATTTCGCCAGATAAAGACTCAGCATCATCGGGCAACCGGGGCGTCGTAATATCTGCGTAACGGCTCGATGAAAAACAAAATCAGCACCACCATCGGAAACACCCCGCCCAGCAGCGTGATCACGAAAATAAACGCAAACGGCCCGCTGGTGGTGAAGGCGTTTTCCCACGTGTCCCACGCGTTATACACCAGTACGCCGCCCAGCACCGCCAGCGCCAGCTTGGCGATGGCATAAGCTAGGTAAAGCTGCCGCGTGCGCGGATGGTCGCGCAGGCCCAGAATGGCAAAGGCCAGCAGCAAGCCCGCCAGTGCCAATCCCAGCAGCGATTCCAATTGCAACACCAACGTGACCCGGTGCGAAATTTTCAGCTTGGCAATGGGCAACTGGTTTAGCGCCGCCGACGCCGGGGCGATGCCGGCCACCACTTCACCCGCTGGGCCGATGCTCACGCTGCCGCCGGTAAATGTGATGCCCACACTGCCGTCGCCCAGCGTCTGCACACCGCTCACCTGCCCGGCCGCCTGCGACACCGACAATTGCGGCGTGACTAGCGTCTGGCTCGGCTTGGCCAGTTCGCCGCCCAGGCTCGCCTGTTGCATCGCGGACATCTTGCCGTGAATCCGCTTCTCCACCTCGCGCACGATGGCGTTGATCTGCATCGGCGTGAGGCGTTTCTGGCCGGTTTCATCGGTGTAACTTGAATCATCCACGCGGATTGCCGCGCCTTCCGCCGGGAAGAAAACCGCGCTGCGGTTGGTGATTTGCAATCGCCCGCCGCCTTGCAGATCGAATTCGCTGACATCATCGCCTCCCGAGGCGTCGGGCGTTTTGTACGCCTGGGCGATCATCACCGACACCGTGGCGAATGTCAGCGATGGCCCGCGCAGCGGGATAATCCGCCGACCCTGATCCGCCAGCAACGCCGTCAAGCGATCGACTTGAACCGGTGGCATCGCCTGCTTGCTGAGCAGGGCGTTCAAAACCATCCGCCGCTCGATACTGGATAAACCTTGCGGGGCCATGTATTCACCCGAGATCACCGCCGGCGACACCGGGGCAACCACGTGGTTGCCCGGCACGTGATTAAACCGGGCGATTCGCGACAACGTGGTCGAAATCACCAGTGTCAAGGCGTTGCCCATCAATGCCAGCCCAGCCACCACTAGGCTGACGACCAGCACCGCCGTGATGATTCCCGGCCGGCCTATCGGCGCGCTGGCGTAGCCGTAATATGGGATCGGCCCGAAGTTGCCCGGTGGCAGCGGCGGCGGAGATGAGGGTACGTTGGACACAATCAGATTATCGCCATCCGGTGTTTCCGGCACAATCGCGCTTCACAGGCATGGACACTTCGGTAACAATCTGTCCCGCATGTCGGACACCAGCAATGTCGTTGTTGCCATGCAGCACATCTCCAAGCGCTTTCCCGGCGCGCTGGCGCTGGATGATGTCGACCTGGAACTGCATGGCGGCGAAGTCCACGGCCTGGTCGGTGAAAACGGCGCGGGCAAAAGCACGCTCATGCGCATGCTCAGCGGCGTTTACACCCCCGATGCCGGCACCATCATCGTGGCCGGCAAACCCGTCTCGCTGCGCCATCCCGTGGATGCCCAGCGGCGCGGCATCGCCATGATCCATCAGGAATTAAATCTGGTGGATGAACTGAGCGTGGTGGACAATATCTTCCTGGGCCGCGAAAAATGTCTTTTCGGCTTCGTCCGCAGACGCGCAGCTTACGCCGTTGCCCGACAAATGCTGGCGCGGCTTGGCTGCAATGCCGATCCTCGTGCCAAAGTAAAATCGCTGTCGATTGGCCGGCGGCAAATGGTGGAAATTGCCAAGGCGTTGTCGATGAACGCCCGCGTGGTAATCATGGACGAGCCCACCGCGGTGCTGTCGCGCCGCGAAGCCGATGCCTTGATGACCGTCATCGGCGAACTTCGCCGCGCTGGCGTAACCATCGTCTACATTTCGCATCTGCTGCCGGAAGTGCTGAGGCTGTGCGACCGCATCACCGTGATGCGCGATGGGAAGGTGGTGACCGAACTGCACGAACAGCGTCTGCGGCAAACCGACGAACGCGCCCTGGCCAGCCTGATGGTGGGCCGGCCAATGCAGAATTATTTTCCGCCGCGAAAGCCCGCCGGGAATGATGTCGTGCTGAAAGTGAAGCATCTTTCCGTGCCCGGCTATGCCGAGGATATTTCATTCACGGTAAACCGCGGCGAGATTTTGGGTTTCGCCGGCTTGATCGGGGCCGGCCGCACCGAAATGGCCGAGGCCATCGCCGGCCTACGCTATCGCGGCGGCGGCGAAATAGGGCTTCATGGCAAACGGTTGCACATCACCCATCCCGCCCACGCGGTGCGTGCCGGCATCGCCTATCTTTCCGAAGATCGCAAAAACCTCGGCCTGACTTTGGGCATGGGTATCTCACACAACATTATCATGGTTTCCTTGGCCAAATATGCCCGCCTGTTTATCAACCACCGCGCCGAAACCGCTGCCGCCGCCAAACAGGTCGAATCGCTGCAAATCAAGATCGGCAGCCTGCGCGACCGCGTGGACACGCTCAGCGGCGGCAACCAGCAAAAAGTGGCCCTGGCCAAATGGCTGGAAACTGCCCCCCGCGTGCTGATCATCGACGAACCCACCCGCGGCGTGGACATCGGCGCCAAAGAACAAATCTACGCCCTCATTCAAAACTTGACACAACAAGGCATGGCCACGATTTTGATCAGTTCAGAATTGAACGAAATCCTGGGCCTAAGCCATCGCATCGCGGTGATGCGCAGCGGCAAACTGGTGGCCACGGTGCTGGCGGCTGATGCCAATGAAGAATTGATTATGCGGTATGCGGCGTTGGGATAAAGAGGTTATGAGCCGGAATCGTGTCAACATCTGGGCCTTGGTCGAAACGGTCACGCCCATCGTGGCGCTGGCGGGACTGATGCTGTTTTGTGCGCTGCGCAGCCCGACTTTTTTGCAGCCACAAAATTTGGTCAACATCCTGGAGCAGCGGGCCGATGTCGGCATTATCGCCGTGGGCATGACGCTGGTGATTATCGCCGGCGGCATCGATTTATCCGTGGGATCGTTGTTTGCCTTGGCCGGTTCCATCGGCGTGATGGCGATGAATCTTTCCTATGCGGCCGATCAGCATCCGCAAGCGGGTGATTGGTTGGTTTCCTTACACTTGGCGGGTGGTGCGGGCAAGGCTGTTTGCATCGGCATCATCGCGGCGTTGTTGTGCGGATTGCTCGGCGGATTGCTCAACGGCCTGGTGATCGCCAAGGGCAAGGTCGCCCCGTTTGTGGCCACGCTGGGTTCCATGGCGGCGTTCCGCTCGCTGGCGCTGGTGCTGGGCGATGCCGGCACGATTAACGCGGAAAATATCGCGCCGTTTCAAACGCTGGGATCAGGCGGGATTCCGACCTGGATGCACGATGTCACTGGGCACACGCTGCGGATTCCGTACATGGTGGTGGTGTTTATTGTCGTCGCGGTGCTGGGGCAGATATTGCTCAGCCTGACGCGCTATGGGCGATATGTGGTGGCGGTCGGCTGCAACGAACGGGCCGCGGTTTATTCCGCCGTGGCGGCGGATCGCATCAAGATAATTACTTACTGTTTGATCGGCCTGTGCGTGGGCCTGTCGGCCATTTTGCTGGCAGCCAACAACCAAAGCATCAGCACTTCGCAAGGCGGATTGCTTTATGAGCTGGATGCCATTGCCGCGGTGGTGATCGGCGGCACTCGGCTAAGCGGCGGTTACGGGGCGGTGTGGCGAACCGTCATCGGTGTGCTGCTGCTGGGCGTGATTCGCAACATGCTCAACCTGCTGAACGTGCCGGCCAACTTGCACGGATTGGTCGAAGGCATGATTATAATCGTGGCCGTTTTGCTGCAACGGTTCGGACGAAAAACTTGAATGGAAAGCGGAGGATTCATCAATGCGTAGATTTTACGGAATGCTTTTGGTAGGCGTGCTGGCCGCGGTGGCGCTGGCCGGCTGCGGCAGCAAAGATCAACCGTCGGCCGCCGGGCCGGCCAATGCGGGCGGGCGGATCAAAATCGCCGTGTCGATTCCCGCCGCCGATCATGGTTGGACGGCCGGTGTGAAGTGGTGGGCCGAACAAAGCAAGGCACTCTATCCTGATGTGGACATCCAAATTGTCACCGCCGAAGACGCCCGCAAACAGCAGCAGGATATCCAGGATCTCATGGTGCAAAAGGTGGACGGCCTGGTGATTCTGGCCAACGAGAGCGCGCCGCTGACGCCGATTGCCAAAAAGGCCCACGAGCAGGGGATTTACATCGTGAACGTGGATCGCGGCTTTACCGAACCGGGCATCGCCAATGTGTATTTGGAAGGCGACAACAAATCCTTTGGCCGCAAGTCGGCCGAGTTTGTCGCGCAAAAACTGGGCGGCAAGGGCAATCTGGTGATTCTCACCGGCATTCCCTGCACGGTGGATACCGACCGCGTGACCGCCGCCCGAGAGGTGTTTAAGAAATCGCCGGACATCAACGTTCTCGATCAGCAGCCGGTGAAATGGAGTCGCGTGGAAGCCAAAAAAGTGATGCAGGACATGCTGACCAAGTATCCGGCCATCGATGCCGTATGGGCACAGGATGATGACTCGGCTCTGGGAGCCATCCAAGCCATCAAGGAGGCCCACCGCGACGATAAGATTTGGGTTTTCGGCGGGGCGGGCATGAAAGACATCGTCAAGCAGGTGATGGATCACGACCCGATGGTTCCCGGCGATGTCACCTATCCACCATCGATGATCGCCGCAGGGATTAATCTGGCGGTGGGCGCGTTGCGCACCGGCCATACCGATAAGGTGGATCAATTCCTGCCGAAGCACATGGTTCTGGACGTTGACCTGATCACGCCGGAAAACGCCGCCAAGTATTACTTCCCGGATTCGGTTTATTGATTGATAAAACCCCTTGCGGGAAGGAAAATAAGCGCATGATTCGCCTCCCCACGCTGATGCCGCGCTGGCTGCTGGTTTTGATTGTGTTGTCAATCGGTTTGGGGCCGGGGATGGCGTATGCCGCGCCGACACCCGCGCAGGTGGAAGACGCCATCGCCAAGGGGCTGGCTTTCATTCGCGCCCAGCAGGGGCCGGATGGGAATTACGAAAAACCCTACGATCCCAAGGACGTTCACTGGGGCGGCATTACCGCGCTGGCGACCTACGCGCTGCTGGCCGCCGGCGACAAGCCCAATCAACCGCATATTCAAAAGGCGGTGAAGTTTCTCATCGGATCGAAGATCATCGGCATCTATCCCATCAGTGTGCGTGCCGAACTGTGGCAATACATGGACCTGACGCCGGAGATGCGCGCCGCTATGTACGCCGATTTTACCATGCTCACCAAAGGCCAACGCACCAAGGGCGAAGCCCGCGGCCTGTATCATTATGACGTGAACGATTACGAAGATTACGATCACAGCGTTTCGCAGTTTGCGGTGCTGGGCATGTGGAGCATGGAACGCGCCGGGGCGATCATTCCCGGTAAATTCTGGACCGCCTCCGATGCCGCCTGGCGCAAGCACCAGCTTGCCGACGGCTCGTGGTGTTATCGCAACGGCAGCCAGGATCCCACCGAGGCCAAACCGCTGGTATCGATGACCGCCGCCGGGGTGGCCACACTCTTCTTGACCGACGACTTTCTCCATGCCGGCGATGCCGTCACCCCGCACGGTAACATCCAGGACAAAAACATCGAGGCCGGCCTGAAATGGCTGGGTGAGCACTTCGACAATTTCAAGACCGACGACCGCAGTAACAACATGTATTACACGTTGTACGACATCGAGCGCAACGGGGTGGCCAGCGGGCGGAAATATCTCGGCACGCACGCTTGGTTCAGCGAAGGCGCCGATTATGTGCTGGCGCATCAAAAGCCCGACGGCCACTGGGGCGACAACGAATGGGATCTTTACAACAAGAACTACAAGTACGTCGCCGACACCGCCTTTGCCGTGCTGTTCCTGGTGCGCGGCCGCAACCCGGTGATGATGAACAAACTGCAATACAACACGGTGGCTGCCGATGGCAAAACCGAAGAGGGCCTGTGGAACCAGCGCCCGCGCGATCTGGCCAACCTGAGCCGATGGGCCGGTGAACAAGTGGAGCAGGAACTGAACTGGCAGATCACACCCACCTCGGCGCCGCCGGAAGACTTGCACGATGCGCCCATCCTGTACATTTCCGGCAGCAAGCCGCTGAATTTCAGCAAGGACGATCAGGACCATCTGCGGCGGTTCGTGCAGGAGGGCGGTGTGCTGTTTGCCAACGCCGACGCCGCCAACGAAGCGTTTGCCAAGAGTTTCCGCGATTTGGGCAAGCAGTTATTCCCCGACTATGAATTTCGCACGCTGCCGGCCGATCATTGCCTGCTCAAGAGCCAGCAGTTCCCGGATGATCGCCGCCATCCGTTTCCACCGGTGGAAGGCTTGAGCAATGGCGTGCGCGAACTGATGCTGATGGTCCCCGGCGTGGATGCCGCCCGCATCTGGCAAACCCGCGTCACCAGCAACCATCCCGAATATTGGCAGCTTGCCAGCGACATTTACCTTTATGCCACCGATACGCAGTTCATGCTGCGCAACCAAACCTGGCTGATTGCCAAGGATCCCAAAATTACCGCCACGCAGCAAATCAAGCTGGCGCGGCTAAGCTACACCGGCAATTGGAATCCCGAGCCTGCCGGCTGGGATCGCCTCGCCGCCGACATGCACAACCAGTTCAAAACCGATGTGACGGTTGAGCCGGTCAAGCTCGGCGAGGGCAAACTAAAGGATTACAAGTTCGCCCATCTCACCGGCACCGATACGCTGATTTTGGGATCGAAGGAACTGGGCGAAATCACCGATTTTCTCAACCACGGCGGCACGCTGATCGTCGATGCCGCCGGTGGCTCGTTCAACTTTGCCGAAAGCGCCCAGCGCTCGATTGGCAGCTTGGTCCTTGGCGGCGCGGCGGCGTTGCAGGATCCCTTGCCCCCGGAGCACGAGATGTTTTCCGCCAGCGGCAAGCCGGTGATCGTCGAGTATCGCCGTCATGCCCGGCAGATTCTGGGCAACGGCTTGAAGACCCCGCGCCTCCGCGCCATTCCCATCGACAAACGCCTCGCCGTGTTCTTCAGCATGGAGGACCTCAGTGCCGGCCTGGTGGGCCAGCCGACCGATGGCATCAATGGTTACACGGCCAAATGCGCCACGACATTGATGGAAGACCTGTTGTTGTATGCCGCGGGCATCAAACCGGCACCACCGGCACCACCGGCGGCGCCGCCAGATCACCATTGATGTTCAGGCGTCGCAGCGACGCACTGAGCAGCATGATCGTGAAGATGATGCAATCGATGGGCTTGAGCCAATTGTCCGTCCATTGGTGTGCCCAGCCATCGCAAGTCAGGCAAACAATCATGACGATCAGCACGCCGGCAAGCTGGCGGCGATGGCAGACACTCGCCAGGATGACCGCGATGCCCAGCAACGGCCCAAGCATGACGTAGGAATTGGGCATCGTCCGCGGATTAAACAGCAGTTGATAGCTCACGCTCCAGGCCAGGAGATAAAGTGCGCGTGCCGGTTCGGTGTGCCGGGGGGCAACCCAAAGCCAGGCAGCAAGCGTACCCACGGCGGCAACCAGTCCGATGATCTGGAAGGTTGGCCCGGACAAAGTCCATCCCAGCGTGGTGGCCAGCAGGCCGTGCAGATTGCAAAACTCGCGGTCGGGATTGGCGGAGATTTCGGTCGCGTGCCAAAACGCGCTGTACTGCGCCATCACGTAATGGGACCGCTGAAAGGCAAACGGCAGCAATACTCCCAACACCAGCCCGAGCGCCAGCCGCGGAATCAATCGCCAATACCAAACCGCCGCCAGCAGCAGCATGACCAGCATAATCGGCTTGAGCAAGGTGCCGACGACCAGCCAGAAGGCCGCCTCCCGCCACCGCTTTTGCTCCAGGGCCAAGGTGGTATGCAGCATCATGGCGGCGATGTGCAGATTGGCTTGTCCGGCGCGAATGCTGCTCAGTGCCGGCGGCAAAGCCACCAGCGTGAAGATGGCAAACAACGCCGCTGACCGCCCGACGCTAAGCCGTCGTGCCAGCCGCGCCAGGCCCCAGGCGAATAGCGCCATCCCCGCGGCGCGCCAAAGCACATCGCCCGCCGGACCGGTGGTGGCAAAGGGAGCATAGAGCAGCGCCGCTTGCGGGAAATACAAATACCCATCGATGCCGTGATTGTGGCTGTACAGCCCCACGCCGGCCCACCAGTCGTGCGACGCCTGTTTATAGACCAGGCATTCGTTGCGGTATTCCGGCCGCCGCCAGACCAGAATCGCCACAATGATCGCCACCAGCCACCAGGCGGCCCAGGCAATCACCGCCTGCCGCCGATCTAATTTCGGGTTTGCAAACGACGAATAGATAGACCATTTTGGTGCGGGCATTGGCTTGGACAGGTTTGGCCGTGTCAGCAGCGGTCCGGCCCATGAACACTCATTTCCTGGCTGAAAGGCGGCTGACAAAACCCTTCGCCAGCAACGATTTTTCATCGTAGGGTTTGCCAAATAGATTGTAAAGCCGATGGCTAACCTATGACCCCGCGATTATAGTGCCAGCCATGTCTGAGGCGGTTAAAGACTCTGGCGGCGATGCCGGCTTCATTTGTACGCTGGTCATTCCCACCTTCAACGCCGTTGATTTTCTGGCCGACACGGTGGCCCGCGTGCGTGCCTTCCTGAAGGATAACCCCGCTTGGTGTGCCCTTTTTGTTTGCGATGGCTGTCCGTATGGATCGGCACAAAAAATCCTCGAGTTGACCCGCGACGATGCCGCCACGCCCATCCAGGTGGAAACTTATGACCAAAATCGCGGCAAGGGCTACGCGCTGCGGCATGGGCTGAACCGGGCCGGCACACCCTATCTGATTTACACCGATGCCGATCTGGCCTACGACCCCGTGGAATCGCTGCGCGTGCTGAAGCTGCTCCAGAACGGGGCCGACTTGGCGGTGGTCAATCGCGCCAATCCCGCTTCGCGGTTTGTCATGAGTCCCAGCGATTTTCCGCGCATTTATCGCCGGCATCTGATGAGCCGCAGCTTTAACTGGTGGTTGCGGCGAATGCTGCCGATCACCATTCTCGATACGCAGGCCGGTCTGAAAGGCTTGACGCAAAACGCCTGGCAACTGCTCGGTCCGCGTATGACCAGCGATGGTTTTTTCTTCGATGTGGAACTGCTGGCCTTGGCCGGCACCGCCAAACTGCGCGTGGCTGAAACTCCGGTGCATGTGACTTACGTCGATCCGACCACGGTGAAAATGATTTCCCATGGCGGCTCGATGATCCTGGATACGCTGCGGCTGAAGTATCGGCTCTGGAAAGAAAACGCGGGAACAAGTGCCCGGAAAATCTGTTCCACCCCGCCGGGCTTAGTCGATAACTCACGGCCATGAATGCGCCCAATGGACTAGCGCTGGTGGTCACGGCTGACGATTTCGGCATCGGCCGGGCGACCAGCGAAGGGATTCTGGAAGCCCACCTGCATGGGCCGGTCACCGCCACCAGCATGATGGTGGTGGCCGGCGAGCATGTGCGGCAATCGCTGCCGCTGCTGGAAAACGCGCCAACCCTGGATGTCGGATTGCATGTCGTGCTGACCCGTTGCGGGCATCGGCCGCTGGTGGCCAAAACCGCTTCCGGATTGCTCGACCGGGACGGGAATTTTCTCACCAATGCCAAGCTATGGCTGCGGGCGTTTTCGGGCCGATTGCAGCAGGCCGCGGTAGCCGAGGAAATCGCCGCGCAGGCGGAATTGTTTCAGCGATTGCTGGGTCGCCGTCCCAGTCATGTCGATGCCCATCATCATGCCCACGAACTGCCGATGATTCGCCGTGCCCTTCTGGACGTAATCGGCCGAGGTTTATTGCCGGCCATTACGCGCTGCACGATTGAGCCGCCAGACGTGCGCCGCCGCGTGCGTTTTGCCAAATCCCGGCGTATGGCCGCCAATTACCTCGGTCATCGCGCCAGGCGTCTGTTCGATAAAAACCGCGTCTGGGCGAATGACTTTTTCGTCGGGATGCTTCCCACCGGTGCCATCGACCACCAGAGCGTCTGGCAAAGTTATCTGGCCAACCTGCCGTCGGCAGGGGTGGTGGAATGGATCGTTCACCCCGGCAAGCCGGACGAATCTCTTGCCGGCCGCGATGATTATCAGGCGGGGCGGGCGAGCGAACTGCAAATCCTCACCCAGCCGGATGCGGCGGTCTGGTTGTCGCTGCGTCCGATTCTCACCCGCAAATCGCAATTGGCGGTAGAATGCCGCCAAAGGATGCCTCCATGAAAACGCTGGTGCGATTGGTCACGCTGATTCTGCTGCTGGCGGGTTGGGCCATAGCCGCCTTGAGCATCCATGTGGTTCGCGTGCCTGATCCCGCCGATCCGGCCAAATCCAAACTGGCGGTGGTTCCCAAGGATCGGCTGGGCGTTCAGGACACATACGTTGATGCCCGCAGTTGGACCCAAGCCGATTTGTCCGCCCACCAGGATGTGGTGGTGCGGATCATCCGAGCCGGCAAAGCCGGCTTGCTGGGCTACACGGTCAACGCCACGGGGCCGGAGGATGCCAAGGTGAAACTTCTGGAAATCCTGAGTGCCGGAAAAAAAGACAATTAGCCTCCTGGCGTGGTCAGCTTAGCTGACCACGCCGGACTAACGCCTCATCCCAGCGCCGTCGCCATCAACTCCGCCAACCGCCGCGCAAACGCCGCCGGATCCTTCAACTTCGATCCCTCGGCAATCACCGCTTGATCCAACAGCAACCGCGAAAAATCCTCGATCCGCTTATCATTCGCATCTTTATCCGCCACCGCTTTCAGCTTCTTCACCACCGCATGTTCGGGATTGATTTCCAAAATGCGTGCCGTCGGCGGCATTTCTTCGCCGCGGCCCAAGCGGCGCAGCAAACGCTCCATGTGCGCACTCATTGCATTTTCGTCGCTTACCAGACACGCGGCGCTTTCTTTCAATCGCGACGTGGCGCGAACCTCTTTGACTTCATCGCCCAGGCGCAGCTTGATCAACTTCAGCAAGCCCTTGAGTTCTTCGGCGGCCGGTTCGTTCTTTTTGTCCTCATCCAGCGTGCCGCGGTCCACCGCCTTCAACGGCTTTTCCTGATAGCGATCCAGCCAGGTGGCCACATATTCATCCACCGGATCGGTCAGCAGCAGCACCTCCTGGCCACGCGCTTTGAAAGTTTCCAGGTAGGGCGAATTTTCAATGGCGGCACGCTCTTCGCCGACGATGTAGAAAACTTCCTTCTGATCGGCCGGCATGTTCTCCACATATTTGGCCAGCGTGGTGAACTTGCCCGGTTCGGTTTTCGTGGATTGCACCAGCATCAAATCGGCGATGGCCTGCCGGTGGGAAAAATCCTGCACGCCTTCTTTCAGCACGTCGCCAAACTCGCTGTAGAACTTGACATAATTGTCATAGTCGCTGGTTTTCATTTCGTCCAGCGTTTTCAGCACGCGATTGACCACATTGGATTTGATCTTGGCCAGCGTGGGATTGTGCTGGAGCGTTTCGCGGGAAACGTTCAGCGGCAAATCCATCGCGTCCACCACGCCACGCACAAACCGCAGCCACACCGGCACCACTTCCTCGCTGTGATGCTGGATCAGCACCCGGCGGATGTACAAATCCAGCCCCGATTTCGGCGGCGGACCCATGAGCCAATCCATCGGCCGCTTGGCCGGGAAAAATAGCAGCGCCCGGAATTCCATCGCCCCCTCGGCGGCCAAATGCACCGTCTTCAACGGCGGCTCGGCATCACGCGAAAGCTGCTTGTAAAACTCGGTGTATTCCTCCGGCTTGATCGTCCCCTTTTGCCGCAGCCAGAGCGCCTGCCGTGAATTGATCGTTTCTTCTTCGATAGTCTTTTTCTTATCCGCTTCCCTTTCCACGTCCATCACGATGGGGTGATCGATGAAATCGGAATAATGTTTGACGATCTCGCGCAGGCGGTAGGGATACAAAAATTCCTTGGCATCGTCGCGCAGGTGCAAAATGACATCCGTGCCGCGCTCGGCCTTTTCATACGGCTCGACAGTGAATTCGCCCTGCCCATCCGATTCCCATTTGGCCCCGTCGCTCTTTTCGCCGGCCATGCGCGACAATACGGTCACCTTGCCGGCCACCATGAACGAGGCATAAAAACCCACGCCAAACTGCCCGATCAACTCCGGCCGGTTCTGCGCGTTGGCGGCTTGCAGGCTCTGCACAAACTCGCGCGTGCCGCTGCGGGCGATGGTGCCCAGGTTATCGACAATGGTTTCGCGCGACATGCCGATGCCGTTATCGCGCACGGTCAGCGTGCCGGCCTTTTCGTCCACAATCAGCTTGATTTTCCATTGCGCGTTGTCTTCCAGCATTTCCGGATGCGTCAGCGATTCAAAGCGAATCTTATCAATGGCATCCGCGGCGTTGCTGATCAGTTCGCGCAGGAAAATTTCCTTCTTGGTGTACAGCGAATGAATGATCAGATCGAGCAGTTGTTTGAGTTCGGTTTTGAATTCCATCTTTTGTGGGGTGGTGGTTGGGGTGGACATTGTTACCTCTCGTAAAAATCTGGTGTTTGTAGTTCGATAGCTGGTTTTACCGCAGAGGGCGCTGAGGTTCGCGGAGAAATCACTCGGCCTGGTCTTTCCTCCGCGTTCCTCTGCGTACTTGGCGGTAGTAATGTTTTTGGAACCGTTATTCCTTCGCTAAGGTATCCGTCGATTCGGATTCAATC